>MWVX01000138.1_pt1 | contig 19925 bp, 12 predicted proteins | sample 1047311 | NCBI WGS metagenome assembly MWVX01 (sample SAMN06349984, study PRJNA376086) | soil metagenome | isolation source: MtG-4 sample Antarctic (ecotone) soil | place: Antarctica | collected 2015-01-13 | reverse complement strand
ATCTAAACGAAAATTCATTCCACGCGATATTAGCTGGCTCTCTTTCAATGCACGGGTACTGCAGGAAGCAGCGGATTCTGATGTGCCGCTTAAAGAACGGATACGTTTTTTAGGTATTTTTTCCAATAATCTTGATGAGTTTTTCAGGGTACGGGTAGCTACATTGAAAAGAATGGTGCAATATGGCAATAAAGCCAAGATGCACATGGAAGATAATCCTGAAGAAATACTTGAAGAAATACAAATGACTGTTCTCAACCAACAAAGTGAATTTAACCGGATATGGGAAGGCATATTAGATGAATTGGCTCAACAAAAAATATTTCTTGTTACAGAAAAAAATCTTAATAGTGAACAGGAATATTTTGTCAGTCGATACTATGATGAAGAAGTAAGCCCGAACGTAATTCCTTTAATGATAGAAAGCATTCCCGAATTTCCTTACCTCAGGGACAAGTCCATTTACCTTGGTGTTGTTATGTGGAAACGTGAAAGCGCATTAAAACGAAAATATGCAGTTATAGAAGTGCCCACAAGGTTTAATGAGCGCTTTATATTATTGCCTTCGCCGGAAAATGAGCACCACATTATTTTGTTGGAAGATGTTATAAGAGCGAGTCTACCTGAGATTTTCAGTTATTTTGGATATGATCAGTACCAATCACACATTTTCAAAGTAACCCGTGATGCTGAGATTGATATTGATAATGATATTTCTACTACCCTTATTCAAAAACTGGAAAAAGGGCTGAAGAACAGGCGGAAGGGTAAACCTGTACGCTTTGTTTATGATAAAGAAATGGATCCCGGGTTACTGGAGTACCTCATACGAAAATTAAACCTTACAAAACGAGATAACCTGATACCTGGTGGACGTATTCACAATTTCCGTCACTTCATGGAATTTCCCAATCAAGTTTTTAATGGACAAAGTAAAAGAAGAAGGCCATTTGAGCATCCGTTATTGATAGACCAGCGTGTAACGGATATTGTACTTGAAAGAGATATCATGCTGCATTTTCCTTATCATTCTTTTAATCCGGTTATCGATCTTTTGCGGGAAGCCGCCATTGATCCGGACGTGACGGCTATAAAAATTACCTGTTATAGAGTGGCCGGAAATTCAAAAGTCATCAATGCACTTATTAATGCTGTACGCAATGGTAAACAAGTGACAGTAATGCTGGAATTGAGGGCACGCTTCGATGAAGAAGCAAACCTGGAATGGAAAGAAAGACTTGAAGATGAAGGTGTAAAAGTTTTGATAGGCATACCAAATATGAAAGTTCACTCAAAAATCTGCCTGATCCGAAAGCGTTTGAATGATCGTATTATTCATTATGGTTTTGTGAGTACCGGCAACTTAAATGAGGCCACAGCCAAAGTATATGCCGATCATTGTTTGCTCACTTCCAACCGTGCTATCATGTCTGATGTGAACCGTATGTTTAACTATATCGAACATTATAAGACCGGTATTCATTTTCTGAAAGCATGCACTACAATAATTCCCAGCCCCATTTTCATAAGAAAAGAATTGCTTAAGCTTATCAATCTTGAAATAAAAGCTGCCAAACGAGGCAGGCAAGCTTCTATTATTGCTAAAATGAATTCTTTATCAGATGTGGAATTAATAAACGCATTATACACAGCTGCAAAAGAAGGTGTTGAGATAAAATTGATCATAAGAGGAATTTATTGCATGATCTCCGAACATGAAAAATTCAAAAAACCCGTTACCTCCATAAGTATTATTGATGAATACCTTGAGCATGCCCGAGTATGGGTATTTCACAATGGTGGGAAGGAAAAAGTATTTATTTCTTCGGCCGACTGGATGGTGCGCAACCTGGATCACCGGGTGGAAGCTACCTGTCCTGTTTTTGATGAACGATTAAAACAAGAGCTTAAAGAGATACTCAATATCCAGCTTCAGGATAATGTGAAAGCCCGTGTACTGGATAATAACCTGAGCAATGACTATGTGCGCAGTGACGGGCAGAACATCCGTTCACAAGAAGAAACGTATAATTTTTTACATAATAAAATACTGGTAGAAAGTGAGATTAGCAGCGATTGATATAGGAAGTAACGCATGCCGGTTACTCATTGAAGATGTAGTGACTGATGTAAACGGAAAGCCTGATTTTTTAAAAATTATATTGCTGCGAATTCCATTACGCCTGGGTTTTGACGTATTTGAAACCGGAATAGTATCTGAACTAAAGGTTGAAAAACTGATCAAAACCATTCAGGCTTATAAGCTTTTGTTGGAGGTATATGAAGTACAGCATTTAAAAGCCTGTGCTACTTCAGCTATGCGTGACGCTGTAAATGCTTCAGAAATTCTTCAGCTTGTCAAAAATAAAACGGGAATTGAAATAAATATAATTACCGGCGATGAGGAAGCAAGTTTCATTTATGAAAATCATATTGCTGAAAACTTAAATAGCCAGGAATCTTACCTGTACATAGATGTGGGTGGCGGCAGCACCGAATTGACTTTTTTTAGTGATGGAAAATTGATTTTCAAAGAGTCATTCAATATAGGGACGATCCGCCTTTTAAAAAATCAGGTAGCTGAGCCTTTGTGGGATAAAATGAAAAACTTTCTCAGGTCGGGCATCAGGGGACACCATCATGTAACCTGCATCGGCTCCGGCGGTAATATAAACAAAGTGTTTTCATTGTCAAAAAGAAAAGAAGGAAAACCCCTGAACCTTGAATTATTGCGCAATTATTACAATGAATTTAGCAGCCTTACTGTACCTCAGAGAATGACATTGTATAAACTTCGTGAAGACAGGGCTGATGTAATTGTGCCAGCTTTGCTTATTTATATCAATATTATGCGTTGGGCGGAAGCTGAAGAAATTTTTGTGCCTAAGATCGGTCTCGCAGATGGCCTCATTCATATTTTATATGAAGAGCTTACTTCGTTGCATATTGTACATTGAGTATTGCCCAATACTATTGTAATTTGCTTTGAAATTAGTGCAATGAGTGTCAATAAGGATGTGAAAAGAATAACAACGGCCACGCTGCAAAAAATGAAGGAATCGGGTAAGAAAATTTCGATGCTTACAGCATACGATTTCTCCTTTGCTAAAATAATAGACCAATCCGGCATTGATGTTATATTAGTAGGTGATTCTGCATCAAACGTAATGGCAGGTCATGAAACAACGCTTCCCATTACTTTGGATCAAATGATTTATCATGCTTCTTCTGTTGTGCGTGGAGCAAAACGCTGCCTTATTGTTGTAGACCTCCCATTCGGTGCATATCAGTCAAACAGTGATATAGCATTGGCTTCAGCTATCCGCATCATGAAAGAAACGGGTGCTCATGCCATTAAATTAGAGGGTGGAGAAGAAGTGCTTGATTCTGTTAAAAGAATCATTTCTGCGGGTGTTCCCGTCATGGCTCATCTGGGATTAACGCCACAATCCATATACAAATTTGGTTCTTATACAGTACGTGCAAAAGATGAAATAGAAGCAAAGAAATTGAAAAGTGATGCTTCACTTTTGCAGGAAACAGGTTGCTTTGCGTTGGTATTGGAAAAAATTCCTGCGTTGCTGGCTAAAGAAGTTACTGAGGTCCTTATTATTCCCACAATTGGTATTGGTGCCGGAAAATATTGTGATGGTCAGGTTTTGGTCATGCATGATATGTTAGGTATTAATACAGAATTTAAGCCTCGTTTTTTGCGTCAGTATTTAAACATCAACGAACAAATAGGTGGGGCCGTTAAGAAATATATTGAAGATGTTAAGGGTGGCACATTTCCTACAGATGCCGAATCCTACTGATTATTTTTTTAATAAGGCCATTATATTTGCCGCTTCAAAATTGATGCATGATAAGATTAAAGTTTTTATTTTCTTTAATGATATTGCATATCTTTTATTTTCAAGGAATTTCTCAGGAAGAGACTAAAGATCTGGATCCTGTAACAGTCATATCCTCAATACAACCTTTGTCAGCATCCAGGACCGGTAGAAATATAATCGTTGTAAAGGGTGAACAATTTAACAAGCTTCCTATCCATTCCATAGACGAATTGCTTCGCTATTTACCTGGCCTCGAGGTGCAGGCCAGAGGACCTGTTGGAACACAAAGTGACCTGATCATTCGTGGAGGCACAATTCAACAAGTATTGGTAATGCTTGATGGTGTACGTATTAACGATCCCACAACAGGACATTTTAATAGTTATATACCCATAGCCCCGGAAGAAATAGAAAGGATTGAAATATTAAAAGGAGCTTCTTCCGCACTCTATGGATCAGAAGCTGTTGGTGGAGTAATACAGATCATTACCAAAACATTTACAGGTGGAAAAAATATGAAACAACATTCTTTAAATGCACAATTGACCACCGGCAATTATAATTTTTTACATACAAATGCAGGTGGTTTTTATAATAATGGTAAAACATCAGTTGGAGGAGGCATTCTGACAAACAACAGCAAGGGTCAACCTTTACGTGGTTCAGAAGGATATTTTCGCTTGCTTACTGCATCAGTTTCAGCTAATCATCACATAAATGACAATTTTCGTATTGGTATTCGTTCAGCATATGATGATCGCAGCTTTTCTGCTCAAAATTTTTATACCACTTTTGCTTCTGATACTGCAACTGAACATGTTAGATCGACATGGAGTCAATCTTACCTGTCATATCAAAAAGGAAGGAATAAATTCAATGTTGAAGGTGGGTTTAAAACTTCAGATGATAAATTTTTTTTTAACCCCAAATCCACACCCAACCTTAATAAAAGCAATTTACTGCAAGCAGTTGCCCGTAATGAGTATAAATTAAATACTGAGTTTATTATCATTACAGGCATTCAGTTCATCCGGAGGTCTATTAAATCAAATGATCGTGGAAATCATGACGAAAACCTGGTGGGCAGTTTTGTAACAATGAACTATACAGGAAAAAAAGGATTCAGCATTTCTCCTGCCATTCGTGTTGACCATCATCAATTAAGAACAACAGAAATTGTTCCCCAGGTAAATTTATCCTACAGATTAGATCAAATTCAATTAAGAGGAAGTGCCGGAAAGACCATCAGAGATGCTGATTTCACAGAACGCTATAATAACTATAATAAATCCCTTGTCACAAGCGGTAGATTAGGCAACCCTGACCTACATGCCGAATATTCATTTTCATATGAGGCGGGCGCTGATCTGTTTTTAAAGAACTTGAAAATTGGTTATAGCTATTTTCAAAGAAACCATACACATTTGATTGATTATGTGACAACAGCCTATGCTGAAATACCACGAAAAGATAATTTATTAGCTTCCGGAAGTTATGCTTTGGCAAAGAACATCGCAAAGGTCAGGATCAAAGGTGTTGAAACAGACATTCAATATTCAAAAACGTGGTCAGCAAAAAAAAACATATTTGGTTGCTTAGGATTTGTATGGCTTGATTCTAAAAATTCTGAAACTACACCTGCGCTTTACATTTCTTCTTATGCTAAATTTTTATCAAACTTTTCTATTCATTATACCTTTTCTCATTTCGGAATTGGTATAAATGGCCTTTATAAACAGCGGGATCAGTTAATAAGTGCAGCTATTCAGGCCAAGACTTCAAAAGATTATATTGTAATAAATACAAAAGGCCAGTTCAGGTTGTTACAGGACAAATTGAGTTTGATTATACAGGTTGATAATATTTTTGATGTGAACTATAGTGATCTGCTTGGTGCCCAAATGCCTGGAAGTTGGTTTAAGTTAGGCGGTGGATTTACTTTTTAAATAAATTTTATGCAGGATATTTTAAAATCTCTTGGTATCAGGTCCAATAATGCAGGCGTAGCTACCGGTGCACAATGGTTGCCATCTGATAGCACAACAATAGATTCTTTTTCACCTGTTGATGGAAAAAAAATCGCCACTGTTAGTTTATGTACTGATGAGCAATATGAACAGGTAATAAAAAAAGCTGAAGAAGCATTTCTTACCTGGCGTGTATATCCTTCACCAAAAAGAGGAGATATAGTACGCCAGGTTGGTGAAGCATTAAGACAATATAAAGAACCATTAGGGAAACTTGTTTCTTATGAAATGGGCAAGAGTTTGCAGGAGGGTTACGGAGAAGTGCAGGAGATGATCGACATCTGCGATTTTGCCATTGGCTTATCACGGCAATTGCATGGCCTTACCATGCATAGTGAACGTCCGGGGCATAGAATGTATGAACAATGGCATCCTTTGGGTATTGTCGGGATCATATCAGCATTTAATTTTCCAGTAGCCGTGTGGAGTTGGAATGCAATGCTCGCATGGGTATGCGGTGATGTATGTTTATGGAAACCTTCAGAAAAAACCCCTCTTTGTGCTATTGCCTGTCAAAATATTATTGCAGATATATTTAGCAAAAATGCAGTGCCCGAAGGCGTTTGCAACCTGGTAATCGGTGAAAAAGAAACTGGTGAAAAAATGGCTGCTGACCAGCGGATACCATTAGTGTCGGCAACAGGATCTACAAAAATGGGTAAAGCTGTGGGAGCGGCTGTGGGGGCACGGCTGGGCAGATCATTATTAGAGCTTGGCGGCAATAATGCTATCATTATTTCCAAAGATGCAGATCTTGATGTCGCTCTTGTTGGAGCAACTTTTGGCGCTGTAGGTACTGCGGGCCAGCGTTGTACCACCACACGCCGGTTGATCATTCATGAAGATGTATATGAACAGTTCAAAGAAAGATTAATAGCAGCTTATTCGCAGCTTAGAATTGGCAACCCGTTAGATGAAAATATTCACGTAGGACCATTGATTGATAAGTCAGCAGTTAATATGTATATGACAGCCTTAGAAAAATGCAAAGAAGAAGGCGGTAAATTTCTTGTGGAAGGAGGTATTGTGCAAGGCAAAGGTTTTGAAAGCGGCTGTTATGTAAAACCATGTCTTGCAGAAGTAGATCCTGGCTTCAATATTATCCAACATGAAACTTTTGCTCCGATATTATATATAATGAAGTACAAAACTTTTGAAGAAGCGATTGCCATTCAGAATAGTGTACCACAGGGGTTATCATCTTCTGTCATGACTTTAAATCTTCGTGAAGCTGAACAATTCCTGTCTTCATCAGGCTCTGATTGTGGTATTGCAAACGTAAACATCGGCACTTCCGGAGCCGAAATCGGGGGAGCATTCGGTGGTGAAAAAGAAACTGGTGGTGGAAGAGAGAGTGGCAGCGATGCCTGGCGAATTTATATGCGCAGGCAAACGAATACTATTAATTATAGCACCAGCTTGCCACTGGCACAGGGTATACAATTTGATTTATAAACTACTTGTTAATTTAAGAAGAGTGGAGCGCCTTTTATTGACCTTTCACAAAATGGTATGAGTGGTTTCTTTTATTTTTATAGATAAAGCAATTTTGAAATTAAATCAACTAAGAATGGTTCGTTATTTTAAACAATCCGTATTCACTTTTCTTATATGTGGTTTGGCATTTTCTTCTTTGGCCCAAACCAGTGTACCTAAAGGATGGCATTTAAAAGATAAAACAAAAGATGGTTACTATGGCATCAGCCTTGACAAAGCATATGAATTTGTAAAAAGTAAAAAAAGTCAAACTGTATTGGTCGCTGTTATTGATTCGGGTATTGATACCACACATGAAGACCTTAAACCGGTTTTGTGGGTAAATCCTAAGGAAATTCCCGGTAATGGGATGGATGATGATAAGAATGGCTATGTGGATGATATCCATGGTTGGAATTTTATTGGTGGAAAGGATGGTCGGAATTTAAAAGAAGATTCTTACGAAGTTGCAAGGGTTTACCATCGTTATAAAGCAAAATTTGAAAAATTAGAGAACCCAACTTCTTTAAATAAGGAGGATCAGGAAATATATGCTATGTGGAAAAAAGCTGAAAAGCAGGTAGTAGGCGGTGATCCGGCCCAGGGTGTTGAACTTTTAGTATTGCGAAAAACTTTTGAAGCAGTAGAAAAGCATGATAGCACATTGCGAAAAGCATTAGGTAAGGAAAGCTATACAGGCAATGACTTAAATTCTTTTTTACCTACCACAGATGAAGCAAAAAAAGCAAAAAATAGTCTTTTGTATTTTTTCAAAGCGAATAATTCTATGGAAATGACAAATGTATCTTTCATAGAAGAATTTGGTAATTATTTAAGTGGCGAAGAGAAAAAAGCAGAGGCGGCAGAAAAGGCACCAAAAAATTACAGAAGTGAAATTGTCAAGGACAATGAAGCTGATATCAACGATCGCTTTTATGGCAATAATGACGTGATGGCAAATACCCCTTTTCATGGCACCCATGTAGCGGGAATAATAGGGGCTGTACGTAATAATGGTAAAGGTATTGATGGCATTGCGGATAATGTAAAGATAATGGCTATAAGGGCAGTGCCTGATGGAGATGAACATGATAAGGATGTGGCTTTAGCCATCCGCTATGCAGTGGATAACGGAGCCAGGATTATAAATATGAGTTTTGGTAAAAGTTTTTCTCCTGAAAAAGCATGGGTTGATGATGCTGTGAAATATGCAGAAAATAAAAATGTGCTCCTCATTCATGCTGCAGGTAATGACGCTACAAATATTGATTCTGTAGATAATTTTCCCAGCGGCGTTTACAAGAATAATGGGCAAAAGGCTAACACATGGATAACAGTAGGCGCCAGCGGTGATCCCAAGGCTGGTGGTATCGTTGCTCCATTTTCCAATTTTGGAAAAGACCAGGTTGATGTTTTTGCACCAGGTATTAAAATTTATTCTTCTGTGCCCGGAGGTAATACCTATGGTGATGCCCAGGGTACCAGCATGGCATCTCCGGTAGTGGCCGGTACTGCTGCTTTTATACTTTCCTATTTTCCCTCACTTACTGCACAACAATTAAAATATGTGATTGAAAAAAGCGCTGTTTCTTCGTTAGGAAAAGCAATAAACCCGGCTACCGGGCAAACTATTTCGCTTTCCGATATCAGTAAAACAGGTGGAGTGATCAATGCTTTTGAAGCCGTAAAAATTGCTTCTCAACTGACGAATAATTCGCAACCTGTAAAAACTGTAAAAGCAGTAAAACAAAAGAAAAGGCCTGTTCCCGTTAAAACCTTTTAATAAAAATTTTAGCCCCGGTTTTTCCGGGTTTTTTTATTTTCGTTCAAAATTAAAATATGCCAAAACCAGACTTAAATAGAGTTCCTTCCTTTTATCATGCATATATCAATATGGTAAAGGAGGATGAATTATCAAAGGCTTTTGAATCACATCCCGTTTCTTTATATAAAGCAATTAAAGGACTCAGTGAAGAGAAATGGAATTACAGATACGCTGAAAATAAATGGACAATAAAGGAATTGGTGCAACACATAATCGATGGTGAACGCATATTTGCTTACCGGGCTTTATGTTTTGCCCGTAAAGATGCCACCCCGCTCCCGGGCTTTGATGAAAATTTATATGCTGAGTCATCCAATGCAAATAACAGGGAGCCCACGTCATTGTTAGAAGAGTTGCAGGTAGTTCAAAAATCATCTGCACTTTTGTTCAGAACATTCGATGAAGATCAATTGGAGGCTAAGGGTGTAGCTAATAATAATCCCATATATGTACGGGCTATAGGGTTTATAATTATTGGTCATGCTTTGCATCACCTTAAAATCTTAGAGGAAAGATATTTATTAAAAAACCCGGCATTACCCGGGTCTCATTATAAATTAGCTTCACCTTAAAACGATTTAACTGATTCAAGTTTTGGCTTACCTTTCGCCAGGTTCAATTGGTTGCGGATATCTCCTACCACTTTTACCGCCTGGTCCAGGTAAATATCCTTGCTGATGTTTTTCAACCACTGATTGTATCGTTCTTGTTTTACCGTGTCTTGTGCATGCCTTTGAATATCTTCAGGCAGATAAGCAATTTTGATTTCAGTTGGTAATTTTAATAAAGAATCAATCTCGCGAACCGTTGTTTTCATTTGCATTTGTTCTTTTCTGAACTTTAAAATATTAAGCGGGTATTCCTTATCATTTTGCTTAGATAACCACTCGGTATTTTGTTTTATTTTTTGGAAGGCTGGGGTATTGGATATGCGTGAGTTGCTGAGATTTTTAATTGCCTGCAGGTTATAATTGCTGTTCCATACCTTATAAGAAGCTTTTGAAATTTCATCCCAAGGCAAGGCATTTTCATTATCTCTCTCCCTGAAAAGTAAATATTCGTAATGGTCAGGAATAACCACATCAGGGGTTACGCCTTTCAATTGCGTAGAGCCTCCATTGATTCTATAGAATTTTTGGAGTGTCAACTTAACTGTACCTAAATCTGAATTTGATGATAAAAAGTTTGACTCAGGATCAAGACCAATATTTCTTTGTACAGTTCCCTTGCCATAAGTGCTGGTACTGCCTATAACGACTCCTCTGCCATAATCCTGTATGGCAGCAGCAAAAATTTCAGATGCTGACGCACTGAATTCATTCACAAGTACTGCCAACGGGCCATCATATAAAACACCATTATCCTTATCTCTCATCACCATTGGTTTTCCTTCCCTGTCTTTTACCTGCACTATGGGTCCATCCTCAATAAAGAGCCCTGCCATTTGAACTACATCATATAATGAACCCCCACCATTGTTTCTCAGGTCAATCACAATTCCCTCCACCCCTGCTTCTTTTAATTTTTTAATTTCCTTTTTTACGTCTTCTCCGCTGCGTCTACCATTCGGGTCTTCAAAATTTGCATAAAATTCGGAAAGGAAAATATATCCTGTTTTTGTAGTTCCATTGCTGATTACAGCACTGCGGGCATAGGTTTCATCCTGTTCTATTACATCACGGACTAACTGAACTTTCTTTAAACTTCCATCTTTCTTTTTCAAAGTCAGGTTGACTACAGTCCCCTTTTTTCCACGAATTAATTTTACTGCATCTTCCACTATAAAACCGGTTAATTCTACTGCGCTGTCACTTCCCTGTGCCACTTTCATGATCACATCACCTACTTCTATCTGCTGCGATTTCCATGCCGGGCTACCCGTAAGCAGTGTGGCTATTTTTATATTACCCTCATCATAAGTAAGTGAAGCGCCAATACCTGAAAATCGTCCACTGAGCTGTTCATCGAAATATCTTTTTTCAACAGGTGGAAAAAATTCAGTATAGGGATCCATAGTTTGTGTGACGGCGTTTACATATAATTTGAAATTATCATCGTTATTGAACTTGTAACGGTAACGGTCAAACATGCGATTCATTATTTTAGTCACTTTTTCACGGGCTTCTTTTTCCAGTTCAGCATCGGTCTTTATTACAAAGCCTTCTTTACCCTTATTTTTTTCTCTTAGATCAAGTGATTCTATATACCGGTCGAGAGTCAGGTATTTTAATTTTTTTCTCCAGATTTCTTTCCGCTGTTCATCAGTAGCAGCAAATTTTAATTTTTTAGAATCTGTGATGACCGTTTCATCTATTGTAAAATCAAAAGGCCTGGCAAGAATTTCTTTGTAAATCAATGAAGCTTCTTCAATCCTTTTAGTGAATAGTTTACCTGCTTCTAAAAAAAATTCTACAGGAGCTCCTTTAATTTCATCGTCAATACGGGTTTCAAATTTTCTCAATGCATCAATATCCTGCTGCATCAGGATATTTTTATCCTGGTCCAGTTCTTCAAAATATTTATGAAAAACTTTTTTTGAGTAAGCATCATTTATATCCTTTGGACTAAAATGACCCTGAGTGAGCATTACTCCTATATATTGGAGTATACGTTCATATTTGGAAGGTGGGGTGGTTTTACCTGTGCCCAATGTTCTGAAAGCCAGGAATATTCCTCCTGCAATCATGATCAGGAGCAATGGAAGTCTTTTCATATTCATAAAGTAATTTAACGCCATTGGCATATAGTATCAAATTTAGGGCAAAAAAAAAGGTTTCTATAATTCAACATCCTGTTTAACAAACGTTTTTGATGAATTGAAGTAATGTTTTTGATTTTGTTTTTTACCCTTCTGATCATGTAATCCAACCCAAAAACTTTACTCATCCTCAAACATTTTTTCTCCACTCAATTCTTTATTTTTGCTTTTCAAAAATGGTGGTTGTAGCTCAGCTGGTTAGAGCACTAGATTGTGGTTCTAGGGGTCGCGGGTTCGAGCCCCGTCTCCCACCCATCAAAATCTCGCTAAATGCGGGATTTTTTGTTTTTAATATTATGAATTGTTAAGGTTAATTATAGTTAATGAAACAGATTAAGGCGTAATTGCGGAATTAACTTTGCAAATCAAAATTGATTCATGATGAAAATTGTAGTGCTATTGACAGGCTTTTTGATTACGTTGAATACATGGGCGCAAATGCCAGGAAATGCCAGAGGCGGGCAACAAATGAACGGGCGTTTTTACGGCAGAGTGGTTGACGCTTCAAATAAAGGCATAGAGGCCTCATCTGTGGTGCTTGTACAGGAACGAATGGATACAGCAACAAAAAAAAGAAAAGAAACAATTGTTGGCGGCATGCTCACAGCAGCCAATGGTGACTTTAACATAGAAAACATACCACTTTTTGGCAAGTATACGCTAAGAGTTACCGGCATAGGATATAAAACCCACGAACAGGCAGTTAATTTTAGCCGTCCACAAGGTGGAGGTGATCCCTCTTCGATGCTTAATGCAATTGATAAAGATCTAGGAAATATCAAGCTCGGGATTGATGATAAATTATTGAGTAATGTAACGGTGACTGCAAATAAACCTTTATTACAAATGGGCATTGACCGAAAGGTTTTTAATGTGGACAGAAATATAGTTTCTGCCGGTGGCACTGCTATTGATGTTATGAAGAATGTGCCCTCGGTATCGGTGGACATAGATGGCAATGTTAGTCTCAGGAATAATGCACCACAAATATTTGTAGATGGCCGGCCGACTAACCTCACTTTGGAACAAATACCTGCTGATGCCATTGAGAGTGTTGAGATCATCACCAACCCCTCTGCCAAATTTGATGCTTCAGGGGTACTGCCGGCATTTTAAATATAGTGTTGAAAAAACAACGGCGTGTAGGATATGCAGGCAATATCAGGACAAATGTAGATTCAAGAGGAAGAGTTGGATTAGGTGGCGATATTAATATTCGTCAGAATAAAATAAATTTCTTCGCCAACGCTTATTTTAATCAGAGGAAATCTATCAGCGAAGGTACTACCAATCGTTCCACAGTTGGTACTACCATTAGTCGTTTAATACAGGAAGATGAAAATACGATGAAAGGCTTATTCGGTTTTGGTCGTGCAGGATTTGATTATTTTATCAATAACAGAAACACCATTACGGTCAATGGAACTATGGTACGTGGTAAAATGTCGCCCTACACAACAAGCGATATTTTTATCGATTCATTTTATCTGGGAAATAATTTTTATTCTGAATTTAATGAACGCACTTCTAATTCTAATAATAAATTTCGTAATTCAGGCGCCCAGGTAAGCTTCAAACATCTTTTTCCAAAAGCAGGTCATGAATGGACTGCCGATGTGAACTTCAATAAGGGGCGGAGTAATAATGAAAATTTAATTCGCACAGATTATTTTCAAATGCCAGGAAAGGTTTTTGACCGTATGTACCGCCAGCAACAGATCGGAAACAGTGAAAACGAAAACCTGGTGCTGCAAACTGATTATGCAAATCCTATAAATGAAAATTCCAAACTGGAATGGGGTGCCAGGGCTTCAATCCGTAAAATTAACAGTGCTACGAATTATTTTGTTATAGGAAATAATAATGAGGTGTCCGCATTACCTGGTCAAAACATTATTTACAACAGCCAGGATAAAGTGTATGCCGCTTACTCATCGTTTTCAAACCGGATAAAAAACTTTGGATATCAATTAGGATTAAGAGCGGAAAGCTCAGACTACCAGGGAAATTTGGTAAATAAAAACCAACCCTTCCGCATCGAATTTCCAATCAGTTTATTTCCAAGTGCTTTTCTGTCTCAAAAAATCAATGACAATACCGATCTGCAGTTAAATTATAGCAGGAGGATAAACCGTCCAAATTTTTTCCAGTTATTCCCCTTTACCGATTATAGTGATTCTCTTAATGTAAGCAAAGGCAATCCAAATCTCAAACCTGAATTTACCAATTCAATGGAATTGTCGTTTTCCAAAATATTTAAAAACAGGGACAATTTTATTGCATCCGTTTATTATAAAAACACCAACGACCTGATTACCCGGTATCTTACCAGAGAAATTGATACTTTTTTGAAAAGAGAAGTATTCGTAAACACTTATATCAATGCCAATAAAAGTTATGTAACCGGTTTGGAGTTGACAAGCAGGAATAAGCTTACAAAGTTTTGGGATATCACCAGCAATGCCAATTTCTTTACATCGAAAATTGATTTGGAAGGTCAGCCGGATTCCGATCAGTTCTTAAGTTATTTCATCAAGTTAAATAACAGCATCAAATTACCAAAAAATCTTACCCTCCAATTATCTGCTGACTACCAGTCTAAGATCATTTCTTCACCTGGCGGAGGTGGTGGCGGACGCGGTGGGGGTGGTTTTGGCGGCCACGGTGGTATGTTTGGAGGAGGAGGAAGCCCATCTGCTGCACAGGGATATATACGTCCAAACTTTGGCGTGGATGCTGCTATACGTTTTGAATTTTTAAAAAACAAGGCTGCATCTCTATCGCTGAATGTGAATGATATTTTACGCACAAAAAAATATGATGCCCATTCCGAATCTGCGTTTTTTGTACAGGATGTTGAGCGTAGAAGAGATCCCCAGGTGGTTCGCCTCAATTTTAATTACCGGTTCGGTAAGTTTGATGCGAGTTTGTTTAAACGTAAGAACAACCGCACCGAAACTGATTCTATGGATGGGATTGGGTTATAATTACGTAATTTATAAACTTATTAAGCCTTGTTTCACAACAGGGCTTTTTTTTATTATCATTTATTTACTTTTGAAACCACCATGTATAAGTTTGCTATAATTGGTTGTGGTCGAATTGCTCAAAAGCATGCAGAAAATATATCCTCTATCGGCACATTGGGAGCCGTATGCGATGTCCTCGCATACAAGGCTGATGCATTGGCCCTTAAGTATAATGCCAGGAGTTACTATTCCATTGATGATCTTTTATTGCATGAAAAAGATGTTGAAATCATCAGCGTCTGCACACCAAACGGTTTCCATGCAGAACATTCTATCAAGTCATTACAGGCTGGTAAACATGTATTATGTGAGAAGCCATTATGCATTACCAGTGCAGCAGCCTGGCAGATGATAGAAACGGAGAAGTTTTCACGCCGCAGGTTATTTGTTGTAAAATCAACACGGTTCAATCCATTGTTGCAAAAATTGAAACAATTTCATGACGATGGTAAATTAGGTGAGGTTTATAGTTTTCAGTTGAGTTGTTTTTGGAACAGGCCTGATGAATATTATACGGATTGGCGCGGCAAAAAATTTCCTGACGGAGGAACATTATATACTCAATTCAGTCATTATATAGATGCTATGCTATGGTTGTTTGGTGAAATAGAAACCGTGAATGGCTTTGGTGCCAATAAAGCACATTTATCAGTAATGGAATTTGAAGATACAGGGGTGGCTGCACTTAAGATGAAAAACGGTGTTTTGGGTACATTAAACTGGACAGTAAATACTTACAAAAAAAATAGCGAAATATCGTTGGTAGTTATTGCAGAAAATGGGACTATAGCAATTGGTGGTGAATATTTAAATGAGTTGAAATATGAACAAGCTGGTGAAAAGTTGTTTCAAAGCCCTCCCTTAGCTATTTCAAACGATTATGGATTTTATAAAGGTTCAATGAGCCACCACAAAGAAGTTTATGAAAATCTCCTTAAAGCATTGAACAATGAAGACCATCAATTTACCAATGCATTTGACGGTTTGAAAACCGTGGAGGCTATTGAAAAAATTTACAAGGCTGTTTATTCTACATAATCTTCAGGCGTGCACCATATTTACTTCACTGTTACAAATGATCTAACCTATGACCAACGAATGCACAGGATCTGTAGTTCACTCAGCGAAAATGGCTATAATGTAACACTTGTTGGCAGAAAACTAAATAATTCTATTCCGATTTCAAACAGATCGTATGATCAAAAAAGAATTAAATGCATTTTCAATTCCGGATTTCTTTTTTATGCAGAGTATAACCTGAGATTATTTTTCTTTTTGTTGTTTAAAAAAATGGATGCTATATGTGCTATAGACCTGGATACAATTCTTCCATGCTTGCTTATTTCAAAAATCAAATCAATTCCACGTATATATGATGCACATGAGTATTTCACAGAAATGAAAGAAGTGCGTACAAGGCCTTTAATTCATAAATTTTGGAGCTTTATTGAACGGGTAACTGTTCCTCACTTTAAGCATGCCTATACCGTGAGTGATGGTTTGGCCGAAGCTTTTAAAAAAAAATATGACATACATTTTAGAACGGTTCGCAATCTTCCTGTATTGCATCCCATTCAAAATATTAAAGTTGCTAATCCCTACTTATTTTTTGGAGGAGCAGTAAATGAGGCCAGGGGTTTGGAATATCTGATTCCTGCAATGCGGCAGATAAATTGCAAACTTATTATTGTGGGCGATGGTAATTACATGGCTACTTTGAAAGATGATGTAAAAAACTTTGGCGTTACAGATAAGATTGATATTAAAGGCATGTTGCCTCCATCAGAATTAAGAATCTATGCCGAAAAAGCTACTTTGGGAATAGGTCTTGCTGAAAAAGAAGGTATTAATCAATACTGGGCGCTTTCAAATAAATTTTCTGAATATATACATGCAGGGCTTCCCCAAATCACCATGAATTATCCGGAATATGAAAAAATCAATAAGAGGTTCAAAGTTGCAGTTTTAATTGATAATTTGGATGAAGTTCAAATTGCAAGCCAGATAAATAAATTATTACTTAATGAAACTCTCCTGAAACAAATGAGAGACAATTGTCTGAAAGCACGTGAAATTTATAACTGGCAGACTGAAGAAAAAGAGTTGCTGAGTTTATACAAAACCATAATTAATTGAGCCGCACTGTGCATATCGTTTGTCTCGATGCCCCTTCGCCCCCGGACTATGGTGGTGTTTTTGATCTTTATTATAAAATAATAGCCCTCTCAGAAGCCGGTGTAAAAATTATACTTCATTATTTTGATTATAAGCAAGGCAGAGATGCCTATGGGCTTGAAAAATATTGTTCACACATTTATAATTATAGAAGAAAATCCTTTATCAGTAGTATGCCTTTTGTGCGTCCTTATATAGTAGAATCCCGGGTGAACAAACATCTCATAACAAGATTGAACGAAGATAATTTCCCTATAATTATAGAAGGTATCCATTGTACAGGCATAATTCCGCATATCAATACAAAGCAAAGAAAAATCATTGTTCGTGTACATAATGATGAAGCAGCATATTATACACATCTTTCTTTCAGTGAAAGATCATATATAAAGAAGCAGTATTTAAAAAGAGAAGGAAGACTTTTAAAAAAATACCAGGAAAATTTAGATCCTTCTCTGGATTATGCTTTTGTTTCCGCGGCAGATAAAAATTGCTTTGAAGAAAAATATAAATTTCGTAAAACTCATTTTATCCCTGCATTTCTTCCATGGCAGGCGATAGAAGCTGCACCTGGAGTCGGCTCCTATTGTTTATACCAGGGCAATTTGGGCGTATCTGAAAATGAAAAAGCCACTTTATGGCTCATGGAAAATATATTTTCAATTAGTAAGATCCCTTTTGTTATTGCCGGTAAAAATATTCCGGAACGCATTCAAATGTTTGTAAATAAACTTCCGCATCTGCGGATAATCAATAATCCTGAAAAAGAAGATATGGCGAAAATAATCAGGGAAGCCCAGATCCATCTTCTCCCCTCTTTTAATAATACAGGCATCAAATTAAAACTACTTCACGCTTTGATTTGCGGTCGTTTCTGCATAACCAATAAGGCTGGTATTGAAGGCAGCGGTATTACAAAAGGGATCTTTATAGCAAACCATGCTAAAGAATTCAGAACTATGATTGAACAATTGATGCTAATGCCTTTTTCTATAAAGGATATTGAGGAGAGAAAATATTTATTGGAACTGTTTAATAATAAAACCAATGCTGAAAAACTTAGTGCATTGCTATGGTAGCATTGTCCATAATACCACCTTTTTCAGTACGTACCATGCGGGCAGGAAATTTTTTGATAACTATATAATCATGCGTGGCCATTACAATGGTAGTACCAAAGTCGCGGGAAATATGAAACAATAGTTGCATAATCTCATCCGAAGTTTCGGGATCCAGATTTCCCGTGGGTTCATCCGCAAGAATTAATTTAGGGGAATTGAGTAAAGCACGGGCAATATCCACTCTTTGCTGTTCGCCCCCACTCATTTCGAATGGCATTTTAAAGCCCTTGGATTTTAAGCCTACTTTATCCAATACATCAGCGATTTTTTCATTCATTAATTTTTCATCTTTCCAACCAGTAGCCCGAAGTACGAACTTTAAATTTTCATTTACATTCCGGTCTGTCAGTAATTGAAAATCCTGAAATACAACACCAAGGCTTCTTCTCAGGTAGGGAACTGTTTTCCAGGTCAGCTCCCTGAGGTCATAACCGGCTACTGTAGCCTGTCCTTCTTTCAATGTTAATTCTCCGTATAATGTTTTCAGCAAGCTTGATTTACCGGTACCGGTTTTACCAACAAGGTAAACAAATTCACCTTTTTCTATAGTAAGGTTCACGTCCTCCAATATCAGGTTTTCGCCCTGGTAAATATTTGCATTCCTTATGTTTATTATCGCTTCAGCCATATTTATGTATTCAGTCAATAAAATTAGTATACTATTTCTGCTTTGCCTGTTTTCAATAACAGTTGTTTTTTGTTAAAAGCTTCTACCCTTCCGATAACCTGAGCATCAATACGGAACTGCCCGGCTATATCGATTATGTCTGCAGCGGCTTCCTCAGTAGTATATACTTCCAGGCGGCAACCCATATTGAATACCTGGTACATTTCCTGTTCATTTGCTCCGCTTGCTTCCTGGATTAAATTAAATATCTCCGGGACAGCAAATAATTTGTCTTTAACTATACGTATTTTTTCCGGAATGTACTTCATACATTTTGTTTGTCCCCCGCCACTGCAGTGAATAATACCCTTAATATCATTAAAATGATTTTTAAATATCTCCTTCATTACGGGTGCAAAGGTTCTTGTAGGAGATAAAATCAATTGTCCTATGCTGGTATTAATTAATTCGTGTTTAAATTCCATCCTTATTTTATCCTGCAAATTATACTTGCCGATATACACCACATCATCCTCAAGAAGCGGATCAAAAGTTTCAGTGAACTTTTTATATTGCTTATTGAGTACATCATGCCGTGCACTCGTTAATCCATTGCTGCCTATGCCACTGTTATACTCAATTTCATATACAGCTCTACCAAAGCTTGCCAGGCCAACAATTATATTTCCGGGTGCAATTTTATCATTGGTGATCAGCTTGTTTTTTGGCCACCTGCCTGTCATGGTGCCATTGACGGCGATTGTGCGAACAATATCGCCTACGTCTGCTGTTTCGCCTCCAAGAAACGCTATATTAATTCCATATTTTTTTAATGATATAAGAAAGTCCTGCGTCCCCTCAATTATCTCTTTAAGTACTTCACCCGGAATTAAATTTTTGTTGCGGTCAATAGATGAAGAAAATAAAAGATCATCATATATACCTGTGCAAATAAGGTCATCAAGGTTCATCACAATAGCATCCTGGGCTATTCCTCTCCACACAGAAATATCTCCTGTTTCTTTCCAGTATAAATAAGCCAAAATAGACTTAGTGCCGGCACCGTCGGCG
>MWVX01000137.1_pt1 | contig 19940 bp, 21 predicted proteins | sample 1047311 | NCBI WGS metagenome assembly MWVX01 (sample SAMN06349984, study PRJNA376086) | soil metagenome | isolation source: MtG-4 sample Antarctic (ecotone) soil | place: Antarctica | collected 2015-01-13 | reverse complement strand
CTGATTAAAACGAGTAGAGCCACGCCAAACGCGGTTGTACCGAGATAACCGGCGCTTGAAGTAATCAAAACCGACAGCCAATTGCCCGTGAGAGCTTGAACCACTCCGCTTCCGTCGGACGAAACCGTCAGGCTTTGAACCGAGCCGCCCGTCAGGAGAGAAGCCAGCGCGTGACTGCCTTCGTGGATAAAAGTGACAAACAACCGAATCGGATAAACCAAATAATCGGCAAATGGAACAAACCACAAAACGATTGTAATAATTGTCGCAATTATTAAAAGTGTCACTTGCGGTTTAACATCTTCAGCCAACTTGTATTTCATATTTGAAAACTCCTTTTTGCTAATTCATATTTTACGCTTTTTTGGCGGCAAAGTTCAAAGTTAATTCGCTTAATGAGTTGTTAATTTTAATTTTTTTGTTGCCCGGTATTGCGCTAGTGCTTTGTAAGCTAAGTTTTTTGAATAACATTTGCATACGAAAAATTTTCTACGGATAGTCTTTTATTTTCTTTTTGTAAAGCAACTTCAAACTCAGGTATAAAACTATTAGCCGTCCGAAGGTCGCTTGCTTGTCCACCAATTACAGCATCGCCATAAGTAACCGCACCAATATAATTATTAGGTTCGGCAAATGTGAGTAGTTTAGTTGCATTATCGAAATTTACAGCCGGACGAGTTTCCAATCCCTTGATGCCTATCGCCTCAAAGCGTTTGACCCAATTATTAACGACCACTTCGCAGCCGCCTAAAATCTCGGTAATCTCGGCGGCAGTGCTTTTCTCACTTTTTACAAAACCATCTGACAACACTGGCGAAAAGTATGAGTTTTACCGGTTCGATAACCGTTCTCCAAAGCCGCGCACTGCTCCCCGGTTAGTTCAATGATTTTTGTTTTACCCATCGTGCCAAATAGTTTAATCTATTTCTGCTCGGTTACTTAGAAATTTTCTTTGCGTCCTTTGCGCCTTTGCGGGAACCCAAATATTGTATTAAAAATTATATATGAACGATTTATTCAATTTAGCCGGAAAAAGCTTTACTTCACGGCTCATTATTGGGACAGGCAAATATCGAACTCATCAAGAAATGCAGTCGGCGCATAAGGCTTCGGGTGCGGAAATGGTGACGGTTGCCGTCAATCGTGTTCCGCTCGACAGAAAAACCGAGTCTTTTCTCGATTATCTGTCGCCGGAAATGCAGATTTTGCCGAACACGGCAGGATGTTACGATGCCGAACACGCGATTCGCACAGCGCGTCTGGCGCGTGAAGCCCTGGAAACCGATTGGATAAAACTCGAAGTCATCGGCGATAAAGTCACACTTCTGCCCGATAACGAACAAACTTTGGAAGCCGCGCGAGTGCTTGTAAAAGAAGGGTTTATCGTTCTGCCTTATTTTAGCGATGATTTGATTATGGCGAAAAAATTGTTGGACATAGGTTGTCCCGCCGTAATGCCGCTTGCCGCGCCGATTGGTTCGGGTTTGGGCGTGCAAAATCCTGCGAATCTGAAAATTATGCGTGAACAGCTTCCCGACGCGACGATTATCGTTGACGCCGGTGTCGGCGTTCCGAGCGATGCCGCAATTGCAATGGAACTCGGCGCGGACGCGATTCTAATGAACACGGCAATCGCCGAAGCCAGAGACGCGGCGCAAATGGCGACCGCAATGAGACTCGCCGTTCAAGCCGGAAGACTTGCGTATCTTTCGGGCAGAATGCCGAAACGACTTTACGCAAGCGCATCGAGTCCAATTGAAGGCGCGATAAAATAATTTGCAGATGTTTATGAAAACTCATTTCAGATGTTTCAATTAAAGTTATTCGCAGTTTTATTACTCATTGCTTTTTCCGTATTTGCCTGTTCAAGCGGCAAAGCAAAACGAAATGAATTTAACATCGCCGAAAGCAAATCTTACGAAGCGTCTTTGTTTCGCCAAAACTGCGCGATTTGTCACGGGCAAGAGGCAAACGGCAAAGAGATTGACGGTAAATTAATTCCTTCTCTGCGTTACGGCGACGCGGCGACAAAATCCGAAGAAGAGATTTACCATCAAATCAAGGAAGGCAAACTGCCGATGCCCGCCTTCAAAAATCAATTGACCGAAGACGAGATTAGAAAAATGGTGCGGTTTGTTCGACGCGATTTGCAAGGAAAGCAAGAAGCGGAGAATTGAAAATGGAAAACGTAAAATCGCATTATCAAAAGGAATGGGAAAAATATAGGTTTATACACAGACTTTACCTGACTTCATTTTTTGTCTTTGTTTCATTTTTCGTTTTATTTGCCTTAATACTTAAGAATATTTTATGGACGGTAATTTAACCGAAACAACACCTGTAACAGGTTGGCGGCGACATTCGCCTAACATAAGTCTGCCAGAATCTAACTCGACCGTCTCAGTGCCGCAAGGTTTGGGATTTTGGCGTAAATTATTCGCCTTCTCCGGTCCCGGCTACCTTGTCGCTGTCGGTTATATGGACCCGGGCAACTGGGCGACCGATTTGGCTGGAGGCTCGCGTTTTAATTACACACTGCTGTCTGTCATTATGATTTCCAACTTAATGGCTATTTTATTGCAGAGTCTCGCGCTTCGCCTTGGAATCGTTACGGGACGGGATTTGGCGCAAGCCTGCCGCGATCATTACTCGGCGCCCGTATCATTTGGATTGTGGATTTTATGCGAAATTGCGATTATCGCGTGTGATTTAGCTGAGGTAATCGGATCGGCAATCGCGCTTAATCTGTTGTTCGGCATTCCGCTGATCTGGGGAGTGTTGTTGACGGCTTTCGACGTGATGATTCTGCTACTGCTGCAAAATCGCGGTTTTCGCTGGCTCGAAGCCGTCGTTATCACGCTTGTTTTAAGTATCGGCGTTTGTTTTGTGGCGGAGATAATTTTCGCGCAACCCGAAATTGGTCCGATTCTCAACGGTTTTATTCCATCCGTACAAATTATCGCCAACCCGGAAATGCTCTACATCGCCATCGGTATTTTAGGCGCGACGGTGATGCCGCATAACCTTTATCTGCACTCTTCGATTGTGCAAACGCGCAATTATGAACGCACCCCGGACGGCAAACGCGAAGCAATAAAATTTGCGACTATTGATTCGACCGTCGCATTAATGTTCGCATTGTTTATCAACGCCGCGATTCTGATTGTCGCTGCCGCCACATTTTACCGCTCGGGCAATTATCAAGTTGCTGAAATTGGCGACGCTTATCAACTACTGACGCCGCTGCTCGGCGCGGCGGGCGCCAGTACGCTGTTTGCCATTGCACTGCTTGCTTCCGGTCAGAACTCGACTCTAACCGGAACGCTCGCCGGACAAATTGTAATGGAAGGCTTTTTGAATATCAGATTGCGTCCCTGGCTGCGACGTCTGATTACGCGGTTGATTGCGATTGTTCCAGCCGTCTTCGTCACGTTTTTCTACGGCGCATCGGGAACAGCGCAATTGCTTGTTCTGAGCCAGGTTGTTTTGAGTATGCAGTTGAGCTTCGCTGTTTTTCCGCTCGTGATGTTTACGAGCGACAAACTTAAAATGGGCGAATTTGTCAATCCTCTATGGCGAAAAGTTTTGGGTTATAGTGTTGCCGTCGTCATCGCCGGACTCAATGTGTGGCTGCTAGTACAGACTTTTGGCGGATGGTTAAGTTAAAAATTTTGAAACAAATCCGTGAAAGTTATTCTGCGCTCAAAACCTGAGCGACAGTTTCTTTTTTCAAACCCTTACCGTGACGATTATTGTAATCACCGATGGAAATTTGCGGGTCGCGCCAGGCATCGAGGTGTCCGACCTGGTGAACGCATTGAATCGTGCAGGTGGGAGCGCACCATTTTTCCGTCATATATTCGCGCCGCATATCTTCATGTGTGTATTCGAGTAGCGGAATCCCGGGCGTTCCGCGCTGCTGCGAACACCAACTAACGATTCCTGCTTCGTCAACATATAAATATCTCGCACCCGCTCGACAACGCCATTCGTATTCTTTACCGTCAATAAGATTGTCCTGAAACCAGTTCCAACGCGCGTAACTTCGCGTGCCTTTGGCTTTGATTTCTTTATAAACTTCCTTTTCTCTTGGCGTTAAACCTTTGATTAAACCATCGCCGTCGTGGATTACTCCAACGGTTGAAGAGAAACCGAGTTCAACGGCGCGATTGGCAATTATTAACGCTTCTTCGGGATTTGCCACGCCGCCGCCGACCACCGAGTTGATATTGACTTTAAATTTTGCGTGTTCAGCTAAATTTTTTAATTTACCGTCAAGAACTTTCAAACTCTTTTTGGAAACGTCGTCTGGGTTGACGTTATCAATCGAGATTTGCAGATAATCGAGACCGACTTCGTTTAAATTTTTTACTTTTTCCGGTTGAAAATAATAGCCGTTGGAAATCAGACCAGCAATCATTCCATGATGGCGTATGCGGGCGATAATATCATAAATTTCCGGGTGCATCATCGGCTCGCCGCCGGAGATAGTGATTACCGATGAACCAAATTCGGCAAGTTTATCAATCCGTTTCAGCATCACTTCAATCGCAACGGGCTCGCTAGTTTTGTCGTATTCATTGCAGTAAGTACAAGCCAGATTGCACCGCCGCATCGGGACGATGTGCACCAGAACCGGATGTTTTGTCGAAGCAAACGCGCGCACCGTGTGGCGAACTCCGCGCGTAAACCGACTGAAACTGCTTGCCTTTGGCATAATTTATTTATGGGAAAAACCGCTTATTATTTCTGCTTCACTGACAAATTTGTCTTGTCTGCCTTCGGTGATAGCATTTGCCAAGCCTACTTCTTTTATCGCCTCTAAAACAATCTCTTGAAAAAGTTCTCGTTTTTCTTTTATCATTTCAACTAAAACTTCAGTTAGCAATTCTTTCGTTTTTTCATCACTGATAGTTAATTCCATTTGTCTTTACCTTTTCGATTAATTCAAACGTAAAATTATAGTTTTTAATACGTCTCTTTTCAAATATAAGCAAAAGGCTCTGACCTAATTTAAGCCAAAGCCTTTACAAAAATCTTCAGTAACGAAACGCTTATCCTTTGACAATCTTTGTGTCTTTCGGCAGTTTTACCTCGAATTGCGAGAGGTTTATCTTGGCATTTTTCTCAAAGTCGGAAAGCAAGACAGTAGTTGTATCATTATTGCTTTCAACGACTTTCGCCTGAATCGGCATTCCGTTTCCGTCAACCCAAAGTTCCGCCATTTTAAAACTTGTCGCTTTTTTCGGTGTAAGTTCAAGTCGCCACGTCGGCACATCCCCGCTTACTTTTTCCTGTCCGAGATATTTAATCGTGTAATTTGCTTTGAGCTGGTCTTTCGACATATTCATGAACGACAACGCACCGTTCGCTTTACCATTGCCTTTCGCATCTTTGGCATTCCCTACAATTGCCTGTTTCAGACGCGGACGATAAAACACATATTTGCCATTCACCACCGCCAGAGTTTCTTCGACCGGTTTTGTCCAATCAATTCTGACCAGCGCATCGCGTCCCTTTGTCGGCATAAAAATAGAAGTTCCTTGATTCGTGTCCGATTCTTTCAGCTGGGCATTGTATTTGACCATCGTAACCTTGGATCGAAGCGTTTTCATCGCATTTCGATTTACTTCCATACGATTTAATATTTCGGGCAAAGGATTCGACGCCCGCGTTTCAGTAACAGTAAATACGCCTGAAAATAATGTCAAAATAATTGTTGCAAAACTGAATCTAAAAAATGATTTCATAATATATAACTCCTAGATAAAAAGATGTGAGAGGTTAGATTTTAGATGCTTGAAAGTAATCTTTTAAAAAATCTAACTTCTGAAATTAGCGAATATCAACTTCATAAAAAATATCACCATTAGCATTTTTTGTCTCGCGCCATTCAAGGATTTCGGCATTCTCGTTGCCACTTAATTCTCTTATTTGCCTTTCCATATTACTTTTATCAGGCGAGAAATCCTGGGCTTTGACGATGAGACGCGCGGTTTGAGTTGCAAGTTTTTCACGCTTTTCAAACCAGGCTTTCGGTGTGAGGAAAATAAAAGCTAAACACAAAAGACAAAGAACATCCCACTGCGGACTGGCGCGTTCGTATCTCCAAAGTATGATGTCTTTTAGCATAGCCGGTAGCGATTTGTCGCTATCTTACCATTTTCTATTTCTTATTACTCGTTTTCCATTATTCTCCCGTCACGCATTTGAATAATACGATTACAGTTTCGAGCGGCTTCCGGATTATGCGTAATCATAATAATAGTTTGATTAAATCGCCGGTTAAGTTCACGAAACATTTCGAGCACAATCAGGGAATTTTCACTATCCAGATTACCGGTCGGCTCGTCAGCTAGAATAATTGCCGGATTATTAATCACGGCTCGCGCCAGCGCGACTCTCTGCTGTTCGCCGCCGGACAGCTCGAGCGGTTTATTGTTAATTTTATTTTCTAATTTGAGAAGGCTCAAAACTTCTTTTCGCCGTCCGGCATTTCCGCCGTTGCCCGAATGAATTCTTTCTGCCAGACGAAGATTTCCGTCGGCTGTTAAAGTCGGAAAAAGATTAAATCTTTGAAATACAAATCCGATTTTGCGGCGGCGGATGTCGGTGCGCTGCGCGTCGGAAACTTTTGATAAATCTTCGCCGTCAACGATAATTTTCCCGCTCGTCGGTGAAAGAAGTCCGCCCAAAAGATGAAGAAGCGTGGATTTGCCGCAGCCCGATTGTCCCATTATCGCTACAAATTCACCTTGTTCAATACCGAGCGAAACTCCGCGCAAGGCATGAGTTTCCACATCTCCGATTTTGTAAATTTTAGCTAAATTCTCGGTTTGTAAAATCATTTACAGTCAGCAGTCAACAGTCAGCAGTTATCAATTTTATTACTTCTTAACCGTTGATTGTGTGGCGTTTACTTTTTTATCCAAATCAACTTCCGGCAAATTCCAGCTGTTTTCAAGGACAAAAACTTCCGGGTTATAAGTTTTGCCGATCGAGACGCTTTCCGGTGATTGATAAGTCAGGCTCATTTTGTATTTTTCTTTCGGGCGCATTACTTCAACCCGCAGAGGCAAATTATTATATTCTCCGGTGTCGGTTAAATTTCCTTCTTTGCCGTAAATAATATCCGATTCAATTTCGCCTTTGTCATCAAAAATCTGTTGTCGTGCCAGCCGTATCGAGCCGACTCTGTCGAACCAGAAACGTCTGGAAACACTCAAACTTCCGTCTTCATTTTTGCGAAGTTCATCCAAGAAATAATAGCTTCGCAAAACTCTCGCCGACGGTGTTTTTTTGCCGGTCTCGGTAATGAATTCCTCTTGCAGTGTGGCGCTCTGAACGTAAGAAAAATTTGCGGTGTCAATGGGACGCATCAGCATTGCGTCGGTAAAATGCTGCGGGCGAAGATTTGAAAAAGCATTGACATTCTTCTTCAATTCTTTGCCGTTATCAAGGTCCATATTTTGAACTTCTTCCTGCAAAGCCGAATAATCCGCGGTATTGGTGCCGATAACGAATTTTTTATATTTTCCGCTTCCGCCGTCTTCGAGAATTGCCACGCGAAACTTCTCGCCGTTTGAAGACATCTGTGCGACATCCGTTTTGATAATCGGGACTTGAACTTTTAACAAGATATTTGCCGGACGCTGAACGACGACTTCGCCATCCGCCGTTTTATATTTTTCGGCAATACCGATTTCGGCAAATGAATTGTCTTCAAATTTCAAATCCATTTTCGCCCGCATTGAATTAACTTTTGAAAAACGGCTGACTGTTTCCAGCAGAGAAGCTTGCGACGCGGATTCGGCTTTTAATAAAGTGACGGTTCGCTCTTTTGTCTTCGGACTAAAAACGCCGCAACCGCCGGAACTCAATACTAATAAAACAATGAAAAATACGGATAATTTCGATAAAGTTCTTTGATTTAACATCATCGGTGTGTGATGTTTGAAAAGATATGCTTGTTGTCTTAGAAATACTCTCAAAATAATAGTCATGTAACGTTAAATATAATTACAAAACCGAAATAATATCACGACAAAACAGTTTATCCTAATAACTAAAAGACGCGGCAGCTAAAGCATTTGTGCTTTTCACTCCGCGTTTAAAGATGTTCGCCGCCTTTTTAAAATTATCCGGTAAAATTGCCGGTCGAGCGCGTTAGGTAATCCTGCATCGTAAAGGCGAACATAATTGCCAGCCAGAAAAACCCGGCAATTGCCATCAGCCAGATGAGGCGCGAACTCCAGCGTATGTGCATAAAAATCAAACCGACGCAAACCATTTTGAAAAAAGCGATTGATAATGCCACCAAAGTATTTGCACCAGGGAAAATATGGTCAAGATCGATAAAGGCGACGGCAACCGTCAAAATTGTTCCGACCACCAGCACCCCGAAAACCATCAGGTACAAAGGTATCGCAACAATATGGTGTTCATCGTCTGAGTGGTGTTCTGAGTTTTGATCCGAATGATGTCTCACGTCTTTATCATCCATTTTTTAATGTCCTCCGCCAAAGTGTCTTCCCAAAAGATAAAGCAATGGGAAAAGAAAAATCCACACAATATCAACAAAGTGCCAGTAAAGCCCAGCCATTTCAACCGGCGCATAAAATTCTCCGGTATAACTTCCGCGCCACGCCTTCCATAGAAGCCACGACATAACCGCCAAACCGATAATCATATGGAGCGCGTGCAAGCCGGTCATCGCAAAATAAATCCAGAAAAAGATTCGTACCTTATCCCGAAATTTATCTTGATTTAACTCACCGTTAGCAAAATAACCGATTTTTTCGCTCTCGGTTAAGTAATCTTCTTCCTGCGCCTTATGTGCCAAAGATGTATCCGTCCACTGAAATTCACCGCGCTGGTTGACATAATGGTGCTCAGCATGCTCATCATTTTCACCGACGGGAATTCTGAGAGATTCTCTCGGGTCGTCCCTTCCTGTTTGAGAATTGAGCTCTCGCGGCGAGCGAATTTTTTCATGCGATTTTTCGGTTCTCAAGTTTAATCCGGACACCGGAACAATACCTTCGTGATATTTATCGGTGTATTCGACTGCCTTAACGCCCAGAAATGTTGCGCCGAATATCATTGTCAGGATAATTAAGATGACCTGCAGATTTCGTTTTCCAAGCTGGGCGTAATGAACCGCCAGAGCCATTGTCAAACTGCTGACGATCAGCACCAGCGTATTCGCCGCGCCGAGCCACCAATTTAAATGATTACTTCCGGCAGCAAAAGCCATCGGATATTGCGAACGAAAAACCAGATAAACGGTAAAAAGTCCGCCGAAAAACATAATTTCCTGGACGAGAAAAAGCCACATTCCGATTGAATCGGATTCCTGCTGCTGTTTCATATCTTCAAAATGATGTTGAAGACCGGGCGCGTGATAATGTTCGTCGTGTGTCTCGAAGTGTGTCGCCATATTTTTTGAATTCCAATTACGAATTAAAAACTACGAATTAATTTTTTCTCAATTGTGTTAATTCCTATTTTGAAATTAATTATTTACTATGCCGCCGGAGCAATATACTTGGTTCTTGCGTCTTCCAAATCCAAACCGCTTTCTTCACCGAATTCGTAGGCTTCCCAAAAAACAATCGGTGTTTCGTGAAAATTTTCAGTCGGCGGCGGCGATGTCGTGCGCCATTCGAGTCCGGGCAAAACCCACGGATTAGACGGCGCTGTTTTACCGAAAAAGATTGAATGGATAAAATATACTAACGGTATAAATAACCCGATCGCGAGAATAGAGGCGCCCGCCGTCGAGAAGATATTTAAAACCTGTAATTCTTCGGGGTAGGACGCATAGCGGCGCGGCATTCCCAAATAACCTAAGATAAACTGCGGGAAAAACGTCAGGTTGAATCCGACGAAAACTATTATCGCGGCAATTTTACTCCAGAACTCCGAATACAGTTTGCCCGTCATCTTCGACCACCAGTAATGCAAACCGCCGAGGTATGCCAAAACCTGCCCGCCAACCATTACATAATGAAAGTGCGCGACGATAAAATAGGTATCCGTTAAGTGGACTGTAAGTCCCATCGCGCCTAAAAATAAACCGGTCAAGCCGCCGATTAAAAACAACCCGATGAAAAATAAACCGTAAAGCATCGGCGTATCATAAGAGATTTGACCTTTATAAAGAGTCGCCGTCCAATTAAAAACCTTAATCGCTGACGGAATCGCCACCACCATCGAAAGAAACGAGAAAACCAAACCGGCGTAGATTGATTGACCGCTGACAAACATATGATGTCCCCAAACGAGAAACCCGAAAACAGCAATCGCAATCGAAGAAAAAGCGATAAACTCGTAGCCGAAAATCTTCTTACGCGAAAAGTTGGAAATCAGTTCTGAGATAACGCCCATTCCTGGCAAAATCATAATATAAACCGCCGGGTGTGAATAAAACCAGAAAAGATGTTGAAACAAAATCGGGTCGCCGCCGATTGCCGGGTCAAAAATTCCGATTCGGGCAACTCGCTCCAGAGCAAGCAGCAGAACCGTGATGGCAATCACCGGCGTTCCTAAAATCATCACCAGACTCGTTGCGTAATGCGCCCAGACAAACAAAGGCATCCTGAACCAGGTCATACCCGGCGCGCGCATTGTGTGAATGGTGACGATAAAGTTTAAGCCGGTCAGAATAGACGAAAAGCCGTTGATAAAAATGCCCAGACCGACCGCCATCACATAACTGTTAGAAAACGTCGTGCTGTACGGCGTATAAAAAGTCCAACCCGTATCAACGCCGCCTTGCAGCAAAGCCCAAATGGTTAACGCTCCACCGACAATGTAAATATACCAGCTCAGGAGATTGATGCGCGGAAACGCCAAATCCTTGGCGCCAATCATCAGCGGAATCAGGAAATTTCCGAGAATCGCCGGAATTGCCGGAATCAAAAAGAAAAAAACCATAATGATTCCGTGCTGCGTAAAGACTCGATTATAAGTTCCGGATTCGAGAAGATCGCTCTGCGGCGTAAGTAATTCAAGACGAATCAGAGAAGCGTAAATGCCGCCGAGCATAAAGAATACGGAAACCGATAATAAATACAGAATCGCAATCCGCTTGTGGTCTTTGGTCAAAAGCCAGGAACGCAAACTAAAACCGTTTGTTAAATAATTGTCCTTCGGGTCAGGTCTAATATTTCCAACATTTATTGCATCTATATTTTGCATAACTCTCTTACCACCTTTATCTCTATCTGTCCCTCTTTGCCGGACTTGTCGTTTCCGGTTGATTTCGCGGGGCGTTCGGATTGCTTCCCTGACTGTTTGAATCACCCCTGTCGGCTCGCGGCGCGATTGTGTTTGTCGAGTTTGAAGCGTTATTCATCCTGCCTCCGCTTGATGTATTCCCGGTTGCCGCGCCGGCGCCGGTTGCCGCATTAACTCCGCCCCCAGCATTTCCGCCCAAGGATTTTATATAAGCGACGAGCGAAACGAGTTGTTCTTCCGTTACCTGCCCCTTAAAGGTCGGCATTATCGGCTGATACCCTTCAACAATCTGCCCGGTCGGATTCAGAATCGAATTGCGGATATACTCATCATCGGCGAGGACGGATTGTCCGGTGGTCAATTTCTGTTCTTTGCCGTGAATTCCCGTCAGCGTGGGACCTCTGCCCTGGTCATTTTGCTGATGACACGAAGCGCAGCCGAGCTTTGTTTCAAAAAGCTCTTTTCCGGCTTCGACCGGCGTTTGCCCCGACACAGTTCCGCTCAACCAATTATCAAAATCACGCTGCTCCATGACATAAACATAACCACCCATCCCCGAATGATTTAAGCCGCAGTATTCAGCGCAGAAAAGATGATATTTACCCGGCTTTGTCGCTTCAAACCAGAGTGTCGTATAGCGCCCGGGAATAACGTCCATTTTTGTCCGAAAAGCCGGAACGAAAAAATCGTGTAAAACGTCTTCGGTTGTCATCGTGAGCTTAACTTTGCGATTGACCGGTATGTGTAATTCGTTTATTTCGCGCTGACCCGTGGTGTGCTGCAATTTCCACATCCACTGTTTGCCGACCACATAAATTTCCATTGTGTCTGCCGGCGGACGATATTGGTTGTAGTAAACAAGCGCGCCGCCGAGAAAAATCGTCATTGAAATAACGAATGGAATAATTGACCAGGCGGTTTCAAGTCCGATCGAACCGTGAATTTCCGCACCGGTCGCGTATTTTTCTTTTTCACGATATTTAAGGACGAAGAAAATAATTGCCGCCACAATTCCAATGGTGAAAAACGCGCTAATGGCAATCAAATAAAAATACAGTGCGTCGACCTGCCACGCAAAAGTGGAGGCTTGTTCGGGAAATAATGGAACCCACGAATTCTCTTGCATAATCTTTTATAAATTTTATATTTCAGATTCCAAAATACCGGAATGCGGAATCAGCATTTGCCAGTCTATTTCAAACCTGCCGACTTATTTTTGTTATACCGCCAAAACACAACGAACATAACGCCCAAACCGAGTATGGTAGCGATTGACAAAAGACGCAGAAAACTTAAAATTGCCAAGCCGTACTTCCCCGTTGAAGGGTCGTAGTGATAGCAGTAAAGAAACAGTTTTTCAACCGGATTTCCGATTTTACTTTCAGCCGACTCCATCAAGCTAAATTTTAAATCCTTCGGCGCATAATCAATTCCGTAGAGATACCTTGAAACTTTGCCTTCGGGCGTGAGAACCATGATTCCGCCGGCGTGCGCGAACTGATCGGTTTGCTTGTCAAACTCGTATCTAAAACCGACGGCATCTGTAACTTTGTCGATTTCACCTTGCGTTCCGGTCAGAAAGTGCCAGCCTTTTTCCGTTCCAAGACGTCCGTATCTTGCCAGATAGCTTTCCCTTTTATTTTTGGCAAGATTCGGTTTATCATTTTCACGCGCGTCAAAACTAATCGCGACCACATCAAAATCCTTTCCCGTATCGAACGAAATTCCTTTTAACGAACCGGTCAAACCGTTTAAAACCTCGTTGCAGAGCATCGGACATTCATAATAAACCAGCGCCAGAACGACCGGCTTACCCTGATTGAAATAATCGTTGAGATTAACCGTGTTACCATTTTCATCCTTGAACTGAGCGCCGAGCGGCAACTGCTCATTTAACTTTTGTTCGATGCCGACTTTTTGCAAACCCGAAGGCAAGCCGTTGCTCACACCTGTTTGCGTCGGGTCATAAGTTTTCGGCGAGTAGAGCGGAGAATTATAATGCTCTCTTTTCTGTGCAAAACTACTCGTCTGCGTTACCAAAACGAACAAACTCAACAAAAGCGTCAGTTTCAAAACTGCTGAAAAATCTGAACTTTTAATCATAAAATCCTTGTCATATTTTGATGAAATTCAAAACGTTTAAACTGCCTGTAATCAATTAAAAATTAATCTTTTTTCTTTATCTTCTGACAACCGAAGCGGTTCTTCCCGCGCTCGAATCTGAAACAATCGAGCGTGATTCCTTTAAAATATTTTGCCCTTCTTCGCTGTTGTTTGCTTTTGCGTTCGACTGCAAAAACTTTTCTTTAGCTTCTTCAATCGGCAAAGTAACAACTGTTCCCGTTTTGGAATCTTTTTGACCTTCTTCCCAAAGTTTCGTCCATTGTCTTTCAAGCTCGCGGTATTCCGACTGCGGCGCTGCCAGTTCCAGATTCACTTGACCCCGCTCGCTTTCAACCGCAAAACCGGGCGCTCCCTGGAGGCGAGGTTCGGGCGGAAGATTTTCTCGAGCGCTCATCTGCATCGGTCGCTCGTTTTGATTGTCAGCTTCCAGAGCCCCATCTTCCATTACGTTTTCCAAAAACCACATCAGACCGAAAGTTACAACAACCAACAAAAACAAGCCAACCGAGAAATAAATAACTCCGCGCAGTCCGATGGTGTTTGTTTCGTATGGTTTATCAAAATCTACAAATTTTTTCTCGTGCTTTGCCATAATATTATTTATCAATCAGAAATTTGTACAACGCTTCAATACTTGTGATTAGAAATTTGAAATTGCTAATCGTTTAATGTTCAATTCCGTGTTTGATTGCGTCAGGCAAAAATGGCTCGTTAATCGGAACGAGCGGACGCTTTGCCAACTCGCCGAAAAAATACCAAAGCCAAATTCCGCCGACGGCAATTGGCGCGACAAAATCCATCCAACTTATATGAAATTCCATTTCCTGTCCGTGCATCCCAATCATCGGACTCGGACCAATCATATAAAACATATCAATCAGCCGTAGTAACAAAATGAAAATTGCCAGCAGCGCCAGCCATTTCGCGTTGCGTTTAACGTCGCGCGAAAGCAAAACTAAAAACGGAAAGGCAAAATGAAACAAAATCAAAAGCACTCCGATTACGCCCCAAATTCCCTTCATCCGGGTCAGATACCACGTCGTTTCTTCCGGCAGATTTCCCGACCAGATAATCAAAAATTGCGAAAAATTAAAATATGCCCAAACCATTACCAGCGCGAGCATTAATTTGCCGATATCTTGAAAATGTCTTTTGCCCAGGATACGGTTCATCGGCTCTTTGTCAGACAAAAGCGCTAAAATCGCCACAACAAAACAAAAACAACTTAAGCCCCAACCGGCGACAAAAAGAAATCCCCACATCGTCGAATACCAGTGCGGGTCAAGCGTCATAACCCAATCAATAGACGCAAAAGTAACGACAAAAACATAGAAAACCATTGTCGGACCGGAAAACTTTGACGCATCTTGCGAAAGTTTGAGAGCGACTTGAGGGTCATTGGTCTGGTCTTGCTGCAAAGACCATTTGTTGAGCAGATGAACCATCACGCCCCACAAAACAAAATATAGGCAGGTGCGGAAAATCCACCAGCCGACACTCAAATACGGTTGGCGATGTTGAATAATTTTATCGTCAGCCAGATGCGTCCACTCATAAAGGTGCGTTACGCCAAGCATAATCGGCAGAAACAAAACAAAAATAACGGGCAGAGTACGCGAGCCGGCTTCGACAATGCGGCGAATAACCACGCCCCATGCGCCGCCGGTTAAATACTGCAAAATCAGAACACCCAGACTACCGATGCCGATGCCGCCCCAGAAAATAAAGCCAAGAAGCCACGAACGCAACGCTTGTTCGGTGTTGAAAAAGCATCCGACCAGCCATATCACCGACGCGATCCCGCCGATACCGAGAGCTAATGTCCGCCAGCGGGCGAGGTCTTCGGGAGCTTCAAAATTTGCATTCCTAATCATTTACCTTATTTCTCCTTAATGCCCGGTTGTTGGCGGAACAGTAGTTGTTTGAGTCGTCGCACTCGTCGCACTCGTCGCTTGTCCTGTATTTACACCGGTCGTCGGCAAAGACATATTTCCATTCGGATTCTGACTGATTTGCAAAGTTCGGATATAAGCAACGATTGCCCAGCGGTCTGCCGGCGGAATTTGCGCGGCGTATCCGTTCATTTTGCCCCAGCCGTTGGTGATAACATCATAAAAATGTCCGACGGGCGCGTTTCGCAAACGGTCGTCGTGATAAGTCGAAGGTTTCGGATAACCGCGACGCACAACCATTCCGTCGCCGCTGCCGACCGGACCGTGGCAGACTATGCAGAAAACTCTGTAACGCTGTTCTCCTCGGTCAACCAATTCTTTTGATACGGGAACGGGAAATTCTTCGATATCATCGGGAAAGCTCGTCACGACCGTATTGCCTGAAGCATCCATTGTAGGCGCGACAGCCGCGGCAGGTGCGGAAGCTGCTCCCGCATTTTCCTTTTTGCCAGTATAAAACGCTTTATTTTCGCGTAAATTACCACGCGAAACAGTGCCTTCGGGCAAATCTCTCATCGCTCGCCCGTCACTGAAAAAATCGCTTTTCTTGAGAGCTTTATAACGCGGCTGATCCTGCATATCGTAGCGACACGCGCTCAAGGCAAAAGTAAAAAGGCAAAAGGCAAAAACGAAGAAACGCGCCACACTTTTTACTTTTTCCTTTTTACTTTTTCCTTCCGCTTGCGGTTTACTCCTCAACATCAAAGACCTCCTGCGCGTTCAAACTCTGCATAAAACTTCTTGTTTCCTCGAAATCAAATTTCGGGTCTCGCCTTTCAATCAATAAAAAAAATTTTTCTCGGGTGGCAAGCGCAAAACGCGGCACATTGAACACCGGATGGTACGGTTTTGGCAGTCCGTTTAACAAAATCATTCCAAAAACCGCAGTGAATGAAGCGAACAAAATCGTCAATTCATACGCCGGCGGAATAAACGAGGGCAAACTGAAATACGGACGACCGCCGACGATAATCGGATAATCATAAACGTGCACGTACCATTGCAAAATAATTCCCGTCAAAAGACCCGTCACACCGCCGGCGAACACTAAAAAAGGTAATATGCTTCGCTTGATGCCGAGCGCTTCGTCAATTTCGTGAATCGGAAACGGCGAAAAAGCGTCGGTTTTCGTGTAGCCTGCGAGGCGCACCTTGCGCGCTGCCTCGACTAGTTGAGTCGGCGTATCAAACTCGGCTAAGTATCCGTAAATATTATCGTTCATAACTTTTTTTACTCTGCAATCAACCGCTGTTGCCGGCAGACCGTTTGGCACGGGTGAACTGCCTTTTTAATTGGCGGCGGACAACTCGGTTGATTGCAAATTTAATTTACAAAGTCTATCTTTCTTCCGCTCCCTGTGCATCATTTATCGATTCGTTAAAGGCATTCGGGCGCTCGTTTAATTCGTCGTGCGCCCCGTGGTGTCCGTGCGCGACTTGCGCCTCGGGCAGCAGCGTTCTGACCTCAAAAATTGAAATTACAGGCAAAAACCTGACGAATAAAAACAGCAAGGTAAAGAAAAATCCGAGTGTCCCGATAAACATTGACCAATCAAAAACCGTCGGTGAATACATCGCCCACGAAGACGGCAGAAAATCTCTGTGCAGACTGGTCACAATAATCACGAAACGCTCAAGCCACATACCGATACTGACAATGATTGAAATAAAAAACAGCCAGAACTCGCTTTCCCTAAATCTCTTGAACCAGAGAAGTTGAATCGACAGACCGTTACACAAAATCAAGAGCCAGTAAAACCACCAGTACGGACCTCCCCAGACGCGGTTGTAAATCATAAAAACTTCGAACTCATTCGCGCTATACCATCCGAAAAAGCCTTCCATCGCGTAGCCATAGACGACAATCAAACCGGTTGCGAGCATCACCTTACCCATAAAGATAAGATGGGTTTTGGTAATAAAATCTTCCATTCCATACCAGTGCCGCAGAGGTATACATAAAATCAGAACCATCGCAAAACCGGCAAAGATAGCTCCGGCAACAAAATAAGGAGGAAAAATTGTCGCGTGCCAACCCGGAAGCTGTGCCACCGAAAAGTCGAAACTAACGATTGAGTGAACCGAAAGGACGAGCGGCGTTGAAAGACCCGCTAACAATAAATACGCGATTTCGTACCGGTGCCAGTGCTTTGCAGAACCGCGCCAACCCATCGAAAGCAAGCCGTAAACGGTCTTGAAGTATTTGTTTTTGGCACGGTCGCGTAAGGTTGCAATATCTGGAATCAAACCGACATACCAAAATAGAAGTGAAACTGTTGCGTAAGTCGAAACCGCAAAAACGTCCCACATCAAGGGACTTCGAAATTGAGGCCACATTCCCATTGTGTTCGGATACGGGAAAAGCCAGTATGCGAGCCACGGACGCCCCGTATGGAGTAGCGGAAAAAGTCCCGCGCAAGCGACGGCAAACAGCGTCATCGCTTCTGCGAAACGGTTGATCGACGTTCGCCACTTTTGGTTCATTAATAAAAGAATGGCGGAAATCAACGTCCCCGCGTGCCCGATACCAATCCACCAAACAAAGTTAATAATGTCGAATGCCCAACCGACCGGCTGATTATTTCCCCAAATTCCGATACCGGTGATTACCAAATAAACAACCGTGAACAAAAGCGATTGAGCAACCATGAAGGCGAGGGCGAAGCCGATAAACCAACCATATGGCGTCCGTTTCTTGAGAGTTCGGTCGCTGATTTTGTCCGTTACGGTAGCGAACGTGTGGTCGCCTTCAACCATCGGCGGATGTAAATTTTTTTGAATTTCCTTGACATCTTGCATAGTTTCTTTTCCTAAAACTAATGTTTCGGCTCGCTCGGCTCACCTTGATTCAAATCTTTGGACTCTTCCCGATTACTTTCTCTTGTTTTCGGAGCGACATAATCAGGCATTTCCCGGTTCTGATTTTTCAAATTGGCTAAATATGTTGTTCGCGGCTGTGTATTGAGTTCATTAAGCAGCGAGTAATTTCGATGATCTTTTTTTAGTTTGGAAACCTGACTGTTCGGGTCGTTCAAATCACCGAAAACAATGGCGTCAGCCGGACAAACCGATTGGCACGCCGTGACGATTTCACCGTCTCGAATGTTGCGCTGGTCTTTCTCCGCTTCAATTCTGGCGACTGAAATACGCTGCGTGCAGTAAGTGCATTTTTCCATCACACCGCGGCTGCGGACTGAAACTTCCGGGTTGCGCATTAATTTGTATTGCGGAGTATCCCAATCCTGATAAAGCAGGAAATTAAAACGTCTCACTTTATACGGACAGTTATTTGAACAATAACGCGTTCCGACACAGCGGTTATAAACCATATCGTTCAAACCTTCGGCGCTGTGAACCGTCGCGTGCACCGGGCAAACCGTTTCGCACGGCGCGAGTTCGCATTGCTGGCACAGAAGCGGCTGAAAATGCGGTCCTTTCGGATTATTGATGTCTTCGCCGGTGTAATAAGCGTCAATCCGCATCCAGTGCATTTCGCGGCTTCGTTCAACTTGTTCCTTACCGACAACCGGAATATTATTTTCCGATTGACAGGCGACGACACAAGCGTTACAGCCGACGCAGGAATTGAGGTCAATCGTCATTCCCCATTTGTTGCCCAGATATTCAAACTTCGGATACATCGACAGATCATATTCCTCGTGCTGATGACCCATATCCGGATTTTCTTTAAATTGTTCGATGTCCCAAACGCGCAAAATATCGCGCCCTTCCATATTAAAATGGATTTGCGTCGAAGCGATTGTCGTGTTCGCTCCCGTTTTGTCTATCCTTCCTGACCCAGACCACAGCGCGTTTGATTTTCGTATATCGTAAGCGTTATAACCCGCGCCCGTGCCGATCCGCCCGGCGCGTGTGCGCCCATAACCAAGATAAAGCGTAATCACATCATCAGGCTGACCGGGCTGAACCCACATCGGAACCGGCTTTTCTATTTCCGCTCCGTCATAGCTCAGTTTTACTAAATCCGAAAATAAATTACCGCCTTTGGTATTTATAAATGTGCTTCCTTGTACTCCGCCGGCATATTCTTTGTATGTTTTACCTTGATTGATACCCAGACGTTCCGCGGTTCTCGGACTGATTAAAGCCACGTTATCCCAGGTTATTTTCGTAATCGGATTTGGAAGCTCCTGCAGCCATCCGTTATTTGCAAAGCGCCCGTCATAAACAGACGGGTCAGGCAAAATCGAAATTTCCAATTCGCCGTTACTTGGCGCAGGCATTTGCGGCTCGCTCAAAAATGCATTGTTGACCGAAACGGATTTTGCCGCGGCGGCAGTATTTGGAATAAAACCGTTATGAACTGCTTTGCGCCAATTGTCTTCAAAACTTCTTGGAGCGGTCGAGGCGCTGGCATTGGTCGTGGCTTGTCCGGATGCAGAGCCTGCGGCTGAAGTTGTTTGTGTTCCGCCGGTTGTTGCCGGTGAACTTAATATTGTTGTTCGTGCCGCCGGAGATGTTTGCGATGTTTGTAATCTTTGCGTGGACTGTGTCGTGGTGATCGCACCGGTTCCGCCGCCCGCAGCCGACGCACGCAGATTCACCCCCGTATTATTCGGCGTCGCGGTATTTAAAGCGGCGCTTGAGGTTGTCGCGGTGTTCG
>MWVX01000136.1_pt1 | contig 20092 bp, 12 predicted proteins | sample 1047311 | NCBI WGS metagenome assembly MWVX01 (sample SAMN06349984, study PRJNA376086) | soil metagenome | isolation source: MtG-4 sample Antarctic (ecotone) soil | place: Antarctica | collected 2015-01-13 | reverse complement strand
CAGGAAGTACAAATTACTGCTGGTGTAGGTGCATATAGCAAAGCAGCGCAACCACAAATTACAATTGGTGGGGTAGGGCAATCTTTAGATGCAGAAGGCAGAGCGATATACAAAGTTCAGGCAAGTGGTTCAGGAAATCGGACTGTACCGGTAAATGTAACTTATACCAAACCAGATGGTACAAAAGAATCTAAAAGTTTTAATGTGGAATATACAGTGGGCACACCAGGCGGCGCAGCAGTGATGCTTGATAAAATGAATGTATTTTATATAGGTGTCCCCAACCCGGTAACAGTATCATCCGGAACTGGTTGGGATAAAACCAAAGTTTCAATGTCAGGCGGCAGTTTAAATTCTGCAGGCGGCCCGGGTAAATACACTGTTAATGTAACCACTGTAGGCAAAGCTTCTATAACAGTAAATGCAGATGGTAAGGCCAGCACATACGAGTTCAGAGTAAAAAGAATTCCTGATCCGATTTTTAAAGTAGGCCCCAGCGCAGGTGGTAGAATACAATCTGTTGTTTTCAAGAATCAACAATTTGCCAGGGCGGATCTTGAGAATTTTGATTTTGATGCAAGATTTAGTGTTATAAGCGCTACTGTATATTTTGCAGGGGCAAATTTTTCCAATGTACAAACCGCAACAATCAATGGTGGAAGCTTGGCAAGTTTAGGTGGGCAACTAGTTAAGTGTATTCCGGGAACATCGGTAACATTTGATAATGTAAAAGTGCAGGGGCCTGATGGAACAGTAAGAGTTATTCAAGGTCCTGGATTCATACTCTATTAATAAGTAAATTTTGAACACATGAAAAAGTTTTTTGTTTATTTTTTATTGGCTGGTTGTTTTGCGATGGTTACTAACATGTGTGATGCTCAAACAAAGCGCACTGTAAAAAAACGTCCAACTGCAAAGAAAACTACTAATGCAAAAACTAAGGTTAGTATTAATCCAACCACGGATACAGTTGTTGCTGTTGCAGCAGCTCCTAAAGTGGATAGCTTACCTATAGCTGTTGTAAAAAAATCATTGCGTTCAAACGATGCAATAGAAAGAAACCTTGTAAAAGACCGGAACCCTTTGGCATACGAGCATTTACGTGAAGACGATGCCGTGTATCGTGAGAAAATTTGGAGAGAAATAGATATTAGGGAAAAAATGAATTTGCCTTTCCGTTATGCAGCAGATGATGATAATGGTAATCAACGTTTCATTTCAATATTATTTAAAGCAATACAGGATGGACAAGACAATGGCGGTGTAACTGTGTTTGATGCTGTTGATGACAGGTTCACCACACCATTAACTGTATCACAGGTTGCAGAAAAAATTTCCGGCGGAACGGTATCTGTCCCTATTTATGATTCTTTAGGAAATGTAACAGGTACAAAAAATGTTACCGCAGAAGTAAACTTAGATTCTTTCTATAAATTCAGAATTAAGGAAGAAGTAATATTTGATAAAGAAAGTTCCAGGTTATTTTGGAGAATACTAGGTATAGCTCCTGTAAAAAATATTATTACTTCAGCCGGCATAAACCTTGGTGAAACAGAATTGTTCTGGGTTTATTACCCTGATATGAGACCTATTTTTGCGAAATATGAAGTATACAACCCAAAAAATTTTGGCGCAAGAATGAGTTGGGAGGAATTATTTGAAAGCAGATTTTTTTATGGAAGAATTATTAAGAGCACATTGGATAATCCATATGACAGATTATTATCAGAATATAGCGGCTTAAAAGATAATAAAATATTACAATTGCTCGAGGGTGAAACTATCAAAGACAGAATATTTAATTACGAGCAAAATTTATGGAGTTACTAATCAATCATAAGTTAATTGTAAGGGAAGCAGGAATGCTTCCTTTTTTATTTTTTTAATCTTAACTTTTAATTAATGGATTGTACCTGTTCTAATTAGTATGGTTAAGAAATTATGGATTAGCTTTAATTTGGTTTTTCATAGGATATTGGATTTTAAATGGGGCTGGATATTTATCCGGCCCCCTTTTTTATGTACCCTAATTTATGGAATTACATTACTAATGGGAGATATATTGGAGAAGTAGTTTAAAATAATATTGGCTTTTGAACTGCCAACTGCTTTTATTAATTCATCTTTAGATAAATCTCTTATTTTTTTTACTGATTTAAATTGTTTTAAAAGCGCATCCGCAGTTGCTTTTCCTATACCTTTTATTTGCTCAAGTTCATTTACGAATGTTCCACGACTACGCTGGTTGCGATGGAAATTTATCCCAAAGCGATGAACTTCATCTCTTATTCGTCTTATCAATTTAAGGCTCTCACTATTCCAGGGTAATTTGATAGATTGCTGATCTCCCGGAAAAAAAATCTCTTCTTCGTTTTTTGCGAGCCCGATTAAAGTTGTTTTGCCCTGCTGCCCTAATTCATCAATACTTTCAACAGCTGCATTTAATTGTCCTTTGCCTCCATCAATTATTATAAGCCCCGGAATGGGCTGGTTTTCCAAAATAAGCCTTTTATATCTTCTTAAAACAACTTCTTTCATCGTGGCAAAATCATTAATCCCCTGCACTGTTTTTACATTAAACCTCCGGTAATTATTTTTATCGGGCAAGCCATTTTTAAAACATACCATAGCCGAAACAGGATAGCTACCCTGGAAGTTGGAATTATCAAAACATTCTATGTGATCCGGGATTGCAGGCAAATGCAGGTCTTTCTGCAACTGTTCCAGGGCTTTCCTTTTTTCTGTATTGCTTTTGCCTTCCAGATGCAGCATTTTTTTTCTGTTCAATTCTTCTTTAAAATAGTTTACATTTTTTTCAGACAGATCTAATAATTTCTTTTTATCACCTGCTTTGGGAACGGTTACTATTATTTCCTGTTCGGGATAAAATATTTCAAAAGGAACAATTATTTCTTTGGCTTCGCTGTTAAAAGTGCTTCTCAGTTGCGCTATAGAAAATAATAAAACCTCCACTGGTGTTTCATCGAGTTTTTGCTCAAGTGTTATTGTTTTAGTAATAACGATAGTACCATTATTTACCAACAGGTAATTTACATATGCACAATCGCCATCTTTTAAAATAGAGAAAACATCAACATTGCCAATATTCTCATTCACCACTCTTGATCGTGCTTGATAATTTTGTAAATGATCAATTTTTTTTCGAATAAACTCTGCTTTTTCATACTCCAACTTTTCAACATTTTGTTGCATCTCCTGTTTAAAATGCTGAATTACCGGATAAAGATTTCCCTTCATTAAATTTTTTAATTGGGATAATCCCTGGCTATAATCTTCGGATGATTGAAATCCTTCGCATGGTCCTTTACAATTACCCAAATGATATTCAAGGCAAACTTTAAATTTACCTTTTTGAATATTTGATTCGGTAAGATTAAGTTTACAGGTTCGTAACTGAATATTCTGTTTAATAAAATCCAAAAGCTCCCTAACCTTCGCTACCGAAGTAAATGGTCCTAAATATTGCGAGCCATCATTAACTTTTGTACGGGTTAAAAATACGCGTGGAAAAGGCTCATTCTTAATAACCATGTATGGATAGGATTTGTCATCTTTTAGATTGATATTAAATTTTGGTTGAAATTGTTTTATAAGGGCATTCTCCAATAAAAATGCATCCTGTTCAGAATCAACAATGGTAAATTCAATGCGATGTATGCGACGGACTAATTCGTGGGTTTTGTAACCGGTAAAAGTTTTTGTGAAATAAGAACATATTCTTTTACGAAGATGTTTTGCTTTCCCCACGTAAAGCATTTCATTCTGTTCATCAAAGTATTTATAAATGCCAGGCTGAATAGGAAGCGTTTTAATTATATTTTGAAAGAATTCCGAAGTCATTGATCTGCAAATTTACCGTTTTCAAAATATTTTTTTTTACAGAAGATCATTCAATAAAATCCCATTTCATTAGTTCTTCTTTAATATCTGGTTGTTTGCCTGGCTGCTCTGTTATAGTTGTTATTTTACACCATTTGTTCGATTTCCATGTAAGTTGAGTTGTTTGTATAATCCCGTTATTATTGCTCTCTTTTATTATATAAATTCTTTTTATAGTATTGTTTTTGGGATCAATATAAACATCCCATCTTCTGAGTTGTAATGTATCCGGCAGCTTATCAATAGGATCGTAAGAAAAGGTAAAAGCATCAATGGTTTGATCTAGAAATGATTTTTCAATAAACAGATCTTTAAAATTTGATGTGTCAATTTCAGGATGAAGAAATGGTTCTGCAAATGCACGTATATTTTCTTTTTTCATCCATATTGAATCCTGTATACCATTACTGGTAACAATTTTTAATGGTGTTACAGGCAGGCTATCTATTTCATTTAACTGACCGCGGATATATTCTGTAACAGGAAAAAAAGTATTCTCAGCTGTAGAATTTTTTTGGGTTTCCTGAGTAGTTGGAGATTTTTTTTCTGAACAACCACAGTATAAAATCATCAGAAAAAATACTGATAGTATAGACCTTACTAACATCTTCAAAAATACTTTAAATAAAAGTTTCTCTGGAAAAATAAAAAAACCGCTGCAGGGTACGAAGCAACGGTTTAGGACAGAAAGTTATAGTTTATATATAACGATCTGCAATTAAATTTTATTGTATATTAATTTGAGATTTTACTGATACCTACGCGTATACCATAATTGATAAGATGTTCTTTACCCGGGTAGCGGTTGGAGTAAGTAGATAAAAGCTGATAACGAACTTGTGGGCCAATTTGCCAGTTAAATAAGTTAGATGAAAATATAACAGACGTTGAAAAATTGGTATTCATATTCCATTTTCTAAATAAATCCGGATTTGTGATATAATTTTTTTTATCAGTAGAAAGCAAATGACCTTTACTTGCAATAATAAACGAGGGTTGAAAATCAGCAGCAGCACTAAATTTAATATTATTATTTGCTGCAAACACATATTGCAAACCTATAGGCAGTGATGCCTGAAGACTATAATTTTTTAATTTGCTGTACTCAGATCCTAAGCCATTACCATAATGAGACATTGTAGAATATACATTGTATTGCCCGGGAGGTTCACTGTTTAATATTAATGAAGCAATGATTGGATGAGTATTATTAGCTTTAATTTTATAACCTGAATAATTTAATTGAAATCCTGTTGTAAATTGTAATTTTTTATAAATACTAAAGCTCATGGCAACTCCAGTCTCATACCCCATCATAGGTTTATGAATAACGGAATTATTTATTTTATTGTCAGAAAAATATCTATAGCCAACAGAAGGTGATAAATAATATGTCCAGGCAACATTATTTATTTTTCTCGGTTTTTTAATATTTGTTGCATTAGGAAGAGTATTAACATTAATATCGTTATCGGGTAAGCCTATTTCTTTATTATCATTTGTTGTTGTTACTGATTCTTCACCGCTCTTTGGGTCACTTAAATTTTGTAAGGATGTTTTGAGCTGCCCGCCGGAGTTAGCACCTGTGATTACATTGTTCTCAATTTTATCAAAAGAATAATTTTCCTTTTTAATCATTGATACATCGCTATTGTATTTGTTTTCATCTTTACCCGGCAAGCCGGCTGTATTATCAGAAGATTGAGAATTCGGTAAATTCGGTAAAATTGATGACTTCTGTGTAGTTTCTATAGAATTTGAAGGAGCAGGATCATCAGTAATATTTTTAGAAGAATTATGTTTTGCTACAAATTTTGTGTCAGCTGGTTTTGCATCTTTTACAGTTTTTTTAAGGTCGGTTTTATGTAAAGATGTGAAATCATACAACGGCGTAATATGCCCATTATTAGTATTTAAATGACCTATAATAACAAGTGAAAAAATAAAAATCAGGCTCATGGCAACAGATGGCCATCTTTTTCCGGGATGCAGATCATTATAGATTCCATGCCATACTTTTTTTGAAGGTGACATTTTAAATTGATCGGCATGCCCACTTAAGAATTTCTCAAAATTTTCAGGGTAAAATTTTCTTTCCATTTCACATTAATTTCAATAGTCGTATGTCAATTGTTTTCTTTTTGTTTTGGTATTCTATTTAATGGCCTCCTATACGCACCGCCTCTTTTTCCAATAATCTAAAATTGGGAGTTGTTTTTCGTGTGTCTAAAAGTTTTGAATTATAGTTTTTGAGCTTATCAACATATTTGCGGGTTAAGGTAGCAATACCACTCATTCGTTGCATACAATTTAATACCAGCCGCTCACATGTTAGTATGCTATGTATTTTTGCCTGCACTTCAAAAGCAATTTCACCAAATTGCATTTTATCTCCGTCATTTTTTTTACTGATAAAAATTCCAGCAGGCTCAACGTATTTAAAGATAGTTTCTGCCACTTCAATGCCTGCCAGGATACCTTCTTCTTTTATTTTTAAAATTGCTTTTCCTTTTGCAAATGCATCTATACAACTCAAAGTGGAATGATCCCCATCACCAATATCTTCCTCCAAGGCATTTTTAATAAGGAAATTTAGTTGTGTTTTGTAGTTCATCCCAGCAAAACTAAACAATGATTTTTTTTGTAATGAATTAAAAAAATCCCACCGAATGGTGGGAGAATGATTATTTAAAAGCTCTCAACCAACCGAGCTATTTTTCAAATCTTAATTCCTGAAGTAATTGCCTATCTCCATTCTTTTTCATGTAAATAGTTGTACGATACTCACCGTTTTTTGTATTCAATGTACCTATAATAAATTGAGCACCTGTATTATCTCCCTTATGTACAATTTCAAAATTCTTTACAATATTATTATTAAAGAAATCTTTTAAAACCAGTTCGGCCTGGCTTTTACTATAGGTATTGCTTTTATCCGTGACCGTTATTTCCACTGTATTATCAAAATATTTTGAAAGCTGTGAAGCATTTCCATTTTTTATTGCACTAACCACTTCATCTACTGAAACAAAAGAAGACAAAAAAAACAAAAACAGAACCAATCCATATTTTAAAAACTTTTTCATTGTATACGTTAGCCATATACAATTTTGCTAAAAACGTGCCAACTAACTTTGATAGTGAATCTTTTAATGCTAATAATTAGCTTTGATTTATGGAAGAGAAAAAAGTTATACTAATTATCATGGATGGATGGGGGCTTGGAAAAATAAAATCGAGCGATGCGATTCAACATGCAAATGTTCCATTTGTTAGCTCCTTATATTCCAAGTATCCAAATACTACCTTAGTTACATGCGGAGAAGCAGTGGGATTGCCTGTTGGTCAAATGGGTAACAGCGAAGTTGGGCATTTAAATTTAGGCGCCGGAAGAATTGTATACCAGGAACTGCAAAGGATAAACGTTGCTATCAGGACTGGTGAATTTAAAAGAAATGAAGTCCTTTTAAATACAATTCAATATTCAAAAAAAAATAATAAGCCATTACATTTAATAGGGCTGGTAAGTAATGGAGGCGTACACTCACACCTTGAGCATTTAAAAGCAATTACAACAATTTGTAATGAAGAGGAATTAAAAAATGTTTTTATTCATGCATTTACAGATGGCAGGGATACAGATCCTAAAAGTGGTATTCATTTTTTAAATGAGTTACAGGTACACTTACAAAACACAACCGGGCATATAGCAACAATTGTTGGTCGTTATTATGCGATGGATAGAGATAAGCGGTGGGAAAGAGTTAAAATTGCTTACGATGCTTTGGTAAATGGGGTTGGCAGTAAAACCAATGATATTTTCGCCGCTGTCGAACAATCCTATGAAATGAATGTTACTGATGAATTTATAAAACCAATTATAAATAATGCTATAGAAGATGCTTCTATAAAAGATGGAGATGCAGTAATATGTTTTAATTTCCGTACCGATCGTTGCAGGGAAATAACGCAGGTACTTACGCAATCACCAATACCTGATCTCGGCATGAATCCATTATCACTTTATTTTACTACAATGAGCCGTTATGATCATACATTTAAAAACATAAATGTAATTTTTGAAACCGATGATCTTAAAAATACATTGGGAGATATTCTTTCACAACAAAATAAAAAACAAATACGAATTGCTGAAACAGAAAAATATCCGCATGTAACCTTCTTTTTCAGCGGCGGCAGAGAAGTGCCATTTGATGGTGAAAAAAGAATTATGATCCCCTCACCAAAAGTAGCAACGTATGATATCCAGCCGGAGATGAGTGCATATGAGCTTACCAATGCGTTATTAAATGAAATTTATAAGGCTACTCCTAAGGGTGAAGCCAGCCCGGGTGATATTGTAGGACGTAGTTTGGAGATGGCGGCGGACTTTATCTGTTTGAATTTTGCAAACACTGATATGGTGGGACATACAGGTGTATGGCAAGCCGTAATTACTGCCGCAGAAACTGTAGATAAATGTGTAGAGAAAGTTGTTACAGCAGGATTGGAAAATGGCTATTCAATTTTTTTAACTGCAGATCATGGTAATGCAGACTATATGATTAATGAAGATGGAACACCTAATACTGCTGACCATTTAAAAATTGGATATACTGAAACACAATTAAAAAATTCGTATACCAATGAAGCAGTTATCTGGGATTTCTTTTTAAATAACGAAATGCTCAACAATTCTGATCAAAACATTGTAAAAAATTATGTTGGCGAAAGTCCGAAAACGCAGGAATTGGGAGAAGGCTCGCCGGGTAATATTGGCGCATTCAGCGGCTGGCAGATAGTAAAAAAATACATGAGTAAAAATTCGAAAACAAGTTTACAGGAATTGATGAAAACTAATGCAAGAGAAATTTATAACCAATCAAAGTACAAACCAAGGAATTGAAATGTATTAGGTACGATGCAAGAAGTACGATGTAAGAGTATCTAATGAACTGTTGACTTAATAATTGGTCAGTTCAATTTGAATGGTACTGTCAATTCAAAAGCAGGGATATTTATGTAAAACGTTTTCTTATTATTAAGATTTTCCATAAAGTAAGTTCCATGCATTTTACCTAATTCTGTGCGAAGGTTGCAACCGCTTATATACTGGTATTTTTCACCGCTGTAAATTTCAGGCTGATTGCCGATAACACCTTCGCCTTCCACTTCACGATGTGTGCTGTCGCTGTCAAAAATATACCAGTGCCTGCGCAGTAACTTTACAGGAAAAGAATTGTTATTCTCAAGCGTAATACGATACGCAAACATGTACTCACTGCTTACCGGATTACTATGTTCCGGCTGATAAAATGTTTCAACACTTATGGTTACACCTTCCGATATTTTTGATACCATGTTATTCACTTATGTAAAACTAAAATTAAAAACGGATAACCGTTAAAAATGTTTCAAGTCGTAAGTTAGTTATACGTAAAATACCGCCAATGGGTAAAAGGTAACCTGTTAAATCTTCTTAATTTTTATGTAGCCTTGCTTTTGCAGCCACGAAAATATTTTATCCCTGTTATCCCCCTGGATGATTATTTCGTTTTCTTTCACTGAACCTCCTGTGCCGCAAAATGATTTAAGCTTTCTGCTTAATTCCTCCAGGTCGGCTTCTTTTCCTTCAAAACCCTGGATCAGTGTGACAACTTTACCTGCTCTTTGCTTTGCATCTAATTTTATTCGTAAATTTTGTTGCCCTTCGGCAAGAGTTATTGTATCATTTGGATTTTCTTCTGGCAACTTAAAATTTGGATCGGTTGAATAAACCAATCCCGATAAATTTGATCTTTTCTTAGGCATATACTGTTGAGTTTGAGTAATTCTCAAGGTGTTATAATAATTGTGCTTTCAAACTAAGGTCTAAACTTTTTGCCTGGTGTATAATTGCTCCGGTTGAAATATAATCCACACCGGTTGCTGCATATTCCTGAATATTATCTAAATTAATTCCTCCACTAGCTTCAGTTTCATAGCACCCGTTAATTAGGTGCATAGCTTCAACAATCTCACCAGGAGTAAAATTATCCAGCATAATTCTATTTATTTTTCCAGCTCTCAAAACCCTTTTTACATCTTCAATACTTCTTGTTTCAATTTCAATTTTAATGTCAAGGTTCTTTTGCTTAATATATTCATTTGCGCTTTTAATCGCCTGTTCTATTCCACCACAATAATCAATGTGATTATCTTTCAGCATTATCATATCATACAAACCAAACCGATGATTGGTTCCGCCGCCTATGCGTACCGCTTCTTTTTCCAATAATCTAAAATTGGGAGTTGTTTTTCGTGTGTCTAAAAGTTTTGTATTATAGTTTTTGAGCTTATCAACATATTTGCGGGTTAAGGTAGCAATACCACTCATTCGTTGCATACAATTTAATACCAGCCGCTCACATGTTAGTATGCTATGTATTTTTGCCTGCACTTCAAAAGCAATTTCACCAAATTGCATTTTATCTCCGTCATTTTTTTTACTGATAAAAATTCCAGCAGGCTCAACGTATTTAAAGATAGTTTCTGCCACTTCAATGCCTGCCAGGATACCTTCTTCTTTTATTTTTAAAATTGCTTTTCCTTTTGCAAATGCATCTATACAACTCAAAGTGGAATGATCCCCATCACCAATATCTTCCTCCAAGGCATTTTTAATAAGGAAATTTAGTTGTGTTTTGTAGTTCATCCCAGCAAAACTAAACAATGATTTTTTTTGTAATGAATTAAAAAAATCCCACCGAATGGTGGGAGAATGATTATTTAAAAGCTCTCAACCAACCGAGCTATTTTTCAAATCTTAATTCCTGAAGTAATTGCCTATCTCCATTCTTTTTCATGTAAATAGTTGTACGATACTCACCGTTTTTTGTATTCAATGTACCTATAATAAATTGAGCACCTGTATTATCTCCCTTATGTACAATTTCAAAATTCTTTACAATATTATTATTAAAGAAATCTTTTAAAACCAGTTCGGCCTGGCTTTTACTATAGGTATTGCTTTTATCCGTGACCGTTATTTCCACTGTATTATCAAAATATTTTGAAAGCTGTGAAGCATTTCCATTTTTTATTGCACTAACCACTTCATCTACTGAAACAAAAGAAGACAAAAAAAACAAAAACAGAACCAATCCATATTTTAAAAACTTTTTCATTGTATACGTTAGCCATATACAATTTTGCTAAAAACGTGCCAACTAACTTTGATAGTGAATCTTTTAATGCTAATAATTAGCTTTGATTTATGGAAGAGAAAAAAGTTATACTAATTATCATGGATGGATGGGGGCTTGGAAAAATAAAATCGAGCGATGCGATTCAACATGCAAATGTTCCATTTGTTAGCTCCTTATATTCCAAGTATCCAAATACTACCTTAGTTACATGCGGAGAAGCAGTGGGATTGCCTGTTGGTCAAATGGGTAACAGCGAAGTTGGGCATTTAAATTTAGGCGCCGGAAGAATTGTATACCAGGAACTGCAAAGGATAAACGTTGCTATCAGGACTGGTGAATTTAAAAGAAATGAAGTCCTTTTAAATACAATTCAATATTCAAAAAAAAATAATAAGCCATTACATTTAATAGGGCTGGTAAGTAATGGAGGCGTACACTCACACCTTGAGCATTTAAAAGCAATTACAACAATTTGTAATGAAGAGGAATTAAAAAATGTTTTTATTCATGCATTTACAGATGGCAGGGATACAGATCCTAAAAGTGGTATTCATTTTTTAAATGAGTTACAGGTACACTTACAAAACACAACCGGGCATATAGCAACAATTGTTGGTCGTTATTATGCGATGGATAGAGATAAGCGGTGGGAAAGAGTTAAAATTGCTTACGATGCTTTGGTAAATGGGGTTGGCAGTAAAACCAATGATATTTTCGCCGCTGTCGAACAATCCTATGAAATGAATGTTACTGATGAATTTATAAAACCAATTATAAATAATGCTATAGAAGATGCTTCTATAAAAGATGGAGATGCAGTAATATGTTTTAATTTCCGTACCGATCGTTGCAGGGAAATAACGCAGGTACTTACGCAATCACCAATACCTGATCTCGGCATGAATCCATTATCACTTTATTTTACTACAATGAGCCGTTATGATCATACATTTAAAAACATAAATGTAATTTTTGAAACCGATGATCTTAAAAATACATTGGGAGATATTCTTTCACAACAAAATAAAAAACAAATACGAATTGCTGAAACAGAAAAATATCCGCATGTAACCTTCTTTTTCAGCGGCGGCAGAGAAGTGCCATTTGATGGTGAAAAAAGAATTATGATCCCCTCACCAAAAGTAGCAACGTATGATATCCAGCCGGAGATGAGTGCATATGAGCTTACCAATGCGTTATTAAATGAAATTTATAAGGCTACTCCTAAGGGTGAAGCCAGCCCGGGTGATATTGTAGGACGTAGTTTGGAGATGGCGGCGGACTTTATCTGTTTGAATTTTGCAAACACTGATATGGTGGGACATACAGGTGTATGGCAAGCCGTAATTACTGCCGCAGAAACTGTAGATAAATGTGTAGAGAAAGTTGTTACAGCAGGATTGGAAAATGGCTATTCAATTTTTTTAACTGCAGATCATGGTAATGCAGACTATATGATTAATGAAGATGGAACACCTAATACTGCTCATACATTAAATTTGGTTCCATTTTTTATTATTGATAAAGAATGGAAAGGAAATATAAAAAAGGGAAAGCTGGGCGATATTGCGCCAACTATATTAACTATGATGCATTTACCTATACCCAAAGAAATGACAGGAGATATTTTGGTCTAAGTGATTTTTTAAAAAAAATTAAGTCATTCATCAAGGGAACTCCGCAACTTATGTAATTACAAAATCTCTACACAGGGCTTTTTCTATTTTTAATCCAGAAATATTTCTTTGCAAAAAATTTAGAAAAGAATGAAAAGAATCTTAAAAAAGATTTTGATTATTTTATTGATCATTTTTATCCTTCTCCAGTTTATCCGTCCGGCTAAAAATAAATCAGAAGGTGTAAGCCCTAATGATATATCAACTAAATATCCTGTTCCTGATAGTGTTCAGGCAATTTTAAAAGTCGCATGCAATGATTGCCATAGTAACAATACAAGATACCCATGGTATGCTGAAATTCAACCGGTAGCATGGTGGTTAGATAATCACATTAAAGATGGAAAAAGGGGATTGAATTTTTCTGAATTCACATCCTACCGTATAAAAAAACAATTTCACCGGTTAGATGATATAAATGAGTTGGTAAAGAAAAATGAAATGCCCCTCAGCTCATATTGTTTAATTCATACTGACGCAAAATTAACTGAACAGCAAAAATTGGTTTTAGCTAACTGGACCGAGGTATTAAAAGATACTATCCGGTCTCATTATCCTGCAGATAGCTTGCTTAGGAGGTGATTAATACAAATAATCAATAAGAATCTTAAAAATTACCACATATTTTATTTTGATAAGCAGCAGTTTTTTATAATTTTTTGTCATAACTTGAGGGTTAAACCAAGCATAAAAAATATATGACAGAAGAGCTAATGCTTAATGGCTGTCTGAACAATATAGCATCCGCACAAGAGGCATTATATAGTCGTTTTAGCCCCCGAATGTTAGGAGTGTGTTACAGGTTTGCCCGTAATCGTGAGGATGCTGAAGATATGTTGCAGGAGGGTTTTATAAAGGTATTTACCCAAATACAGCAATTTCGTGGACAGGGTGCTTTTGAAGGTTGGATAAGAAGAATTATTGTACATACGTGTATCAATATTTTAAAGAAGAATAAAAAATTTAGCGATAGTGTAGATCTGATCCATGCCGGCAGTTTATATTTGAACGAATACAATATTCCTTCCATATTGGAAACAAAGGAAGTAATAGAATCTGTAAGAAAACTTCCAATAGGATACAGAACGGTTTTAAATCTTTATGCTATTGATGGATTTACACATAAAGAAATTTCGCAGATGCTGGATATAGAAGAAAGCACGAGCAGATCGCAATATACCAGGGCAAAAGCAATGTTAGAAGATATTTTAGTTTATAAGAAAATTATACAGCCAAAACAAAAGAGAAAGGTGCTTATAGGAGGCCATTAAATAGAATACCAAAACAAAAAGAAAACAATTGACATACGACTATTGAAATTAATGTGAAATGGAAAGAAAATTTTACCCTGAAAATTTTGAGAAATTCTTAAGTGGGCATGCCGATCAATTTAAAATGTCACCTTCAAAAAAAGTATGGCATGGAATCTATAATGATCTGCATCCCGGAAAAAGATGGCCATCTGTTGCCATGAGCCTGATTTTTATTTTTTCACTTGTTATTATAGGTCATTTAAATACTAATAATGGGCATATTACGCCATTGCATGATTTCACATCTTTACATAAAACCGACCTTAAAAAAACTGTAAAAGTTGCAAAAAATGCAAAACCAGCTGACACAAAATTTGTAGCAAAACATAATTCTTCTAAAAATATTACTGATGATCCTGCTCCTTCAAATTCTATAGAAACTACACAGAAGTCATCAATTTTACCGAATTCTCAATCTTCTGATAATACAGCCGGCTTGCCGGGTAAAGATGAAAACAAATACAATAGCGATGTATCAATGATTAAAAAGGAAAATTATTCTTTTGATAAAATTGAGAACAATGTAATCACAGGTGCTAACTCCGGCGGGCAGCTCAAAACATCCTTACAAAATTTAAGTGACCCAAAGAGCGGTGAAGAATCAGTAACAACAACAAATGATAATAAAGAAATAGGCTTACCCGATAACGATATTAATGTTAATACTCTTCCTAATGCAACAAATATTAAAAAACCGAGAAAAATAAATAATGTTGCCTGGACATATTATTTATCACCTTCTGTTGGCTATAGATATTTTTCTGACAATAAAATAAATAATTCCGTTATTCATAAACCTATGATGGGGTATGAGACTGGAGTTGCCATGAGCTTTAGTATTTATAAAAAATTACAATTTACAACAGGATTTCAATTAAATTATTCAGGTTATAAAATTAAAGCTAATAATACTCATCCAATCATTGCTTCATTAATATTAAACAGTGAACCTCCCGGGCAATACAATGTATATTCTACAATGTCTCATTATGGTAATGGCTTAGGATCTGAGTACAGCAAATTAAAAAATTATAGTCTTCAGGCATCACTGCCTATAGGTTTGCAATATGTGTTTGCAGCAAATAATAATATTAAATTTAGTGCTGCTGCTGATTTTCAACCCTCGTTTATTATTGCAAGTAAAGGTCATTTGCTTTCTACTGATAAAAAAAATTATATCACAAATCCGGATTTATTTAGAAAATGGAATATGAATACCAATTTTTCAACGTCTGTTATATTTTCATCTAACTTATTTAACTGGCAAATTGGCCCACAAGTTCGTTATCAGCTTTTATCTACTTACTCCAACCGCTACCCGGGTAAAGAACATCTTATCAATTATGGTATACGCGTAGGTATCAGTAAAATCTCAAATTAATATACAATAAAATTTAATTGCAGATCGTTATATATAAACTATAACTTTCTGTCCTAAACCGTTGCTTCGTACCCTGCAGCGGTTTTTTTATTTTTCCAGAGAAACTTTTATTTAAAGTATTTTTGAAGATGTTAGTAAGGTCTATACTATCAGTATTTTTTCTGATGATTTTATACTGTGGTTGTTCAGAAAAAAAATCTCCAACTACTCAGGAAACCCAAAAAAATTCTACAGCTGAGAATACTTTTTTTCCTGTTACAGAATATATCCGCGGTCAGTTAAATGAAATAGATAGCCTGCCTGTAACACCATTAAAAATTGTTACCAGTAATGGTATACAGGATTCAATATGGATGAAAAAAGAAAATATACGTGCATTTGCAGAACCATTTCTTCATCCTGAAATTGACACATCAAATTTTAAAGATCTGTTTATTGAAAAATCATTTCTAGATCAAACCATTGATGCTTTTACCTTTTCTTACGATCCTATTGATAAGCTGCCGGATACATTACAACTCAGAAGATGGGATGTTTATATTGATCCCAAAAACAATACTATAAAAAGAATTTATATAATAAAAGAGAGCAATAATAACGGGATTATACAAACAACTCAACTTACATGGAAATCGAACAAATGGTGTAAAATAACAACTATAACAGAGCAGCCAGGCAAACAACCAGATATTAAAGAAGAACTAATGAAATGGGATTTTATTGAATGATCTTCTGTAAAAAAAAATATTTTGAAAACGGTAAATTTGCAGATCAATGACTTCGGAATTCTTTCAAAATATAATTAAAACGCTTCCTATTCAGCCTGGCATTTATAAATACTTTGATGAACAGAATGAAATGCTTTACGTGGGGAAAGCAAAACATCTTCGTAAAAGAATATGTTCTTATTTCACAAAAACTTTTACCGGTTACAAAACCCACGAATTAGTCCGTCGCATACATCGCATTGAATTTACCATTGTTGATTCTGAACAGGATGCATTTTTATTGGAGAATGCCCTTATAAAACAATTTCAACCAAAATTTAATATCAATCTAAAAGATGACAAATCCTATCCATACATGGTTATTAAGAATGAGCCTTTTCCACGCGTATTTTTAACCCGTACAAAAGTTAATGATGGCTCGCAATATTTAGGACCATTTACTTCGGTAGCGAAGGTTAGGGAGCTTTTGGATTTTATTAAACAGAATATTCAGTTACGAACCTGTAAACTTAATCTTACCGAATCAAATATTCAAAAAGGTAAATTTAAAGTTTGCCTTGAATATCATTTGGGTAATTGTAAAGGACCATGCGAAGGATTTCAATCATCCGAAGATTATAGCCAGGGATTATCCCAATTAAAAAATTTAATGAAGGGAAATCTTTATCCGGTAATTCAGCATTTTAAACAGGAGATGCAACAAAATGTTGAAAAGTTGGAGTATGAAAAAGCAGAGTTTATTCGAAAAAAAATTGATCATTTACAAAATTATCAAGCACGATCAAGAGTGGTGAATGAGAATATTGGCAATGTTGATGTTTTCTCTATTTTAAAAGATGGCGATTGTGCATATGTAAATTACCTGTTGGTAAATAATGGTACTATCGTTATTACTAAAACAATAACACTTGAGCAAAAACTCGATGAAACACCAGTGGAGGTTTTATTATTTTCTATAGCGCAACTGAGAAGCACTTTTAACAGCGAAGCCAAAGAAATAATTGTTCCTTTTGAAATATTTTATCCCGAACAGGAAATAATAGTAACCGTTCCCAAAGCAGGTGATAAAAAGAAATTATTAGATCTGTCTGAAAAAAATGTAAACTATTTTAAAGAAGAATTGAACAGAAAAAAAATGCTGCATCTGGAAGGCAAAAGCAATACAGAAAAAAGGAAAGCCCTGGAACAGTTGCAGAAAGACCTGCATTTGCCTGCAATCCCGGATCACATAGAATGTTTTGATAATTCCAACTTCCAGGGTAGCTATCCTGTTTCGGCTATGGTATGTTTTAAAAATGGCTTGCCCGATAAAAATAATTACCGGAGGTTTAATGTAAAAACAGTGCAGGGGATTAATGATTTTGCCACGATGAAAGAAGTTGTTTTAAGAAGATATAAAAGGCTTATTTTGGAAAACCAGCCCATTCCGGGGCTTATAATAATTGATGGAGGCAAAGGACAATTAAATGCAGCTGTTGAAAGTATTGATGAATTAGGGCAGCAGGGCAAAACAACTTTAATCGGGCTCGCAAAAAACGAAGAAGAGATTTTTTTTCCGGGAGATCAGCAATCTATCAAATTACCCTGGAATAGTGAGAGCCTTAAATTGATAAGACGAATAAGAGATGAAGTTCATCGCTTTGGGATAAATTTCCATCGCAACCAGCGTAGTCGTGGAACATTCGTAAATGAACTTGAGCAAATAAAAGGTATAGGAAAAGCAACTGCGGATGCGCTTTTAAAACAATTTAAATCAGTAAAAAAAATAAGAGATTTATCTAAAGATGAATTAATAAAAGCAGTTGGCAGTTCAAAAGCCAATATTATTTTAAACTACTTCTCCAATATATCTCCCATTAGTAATGTAATTCCATAAATTAGGGTACATAAAAAAGGGGGCCGGATAAATATCCAGCCCCATTTAAAATCCAATATCCTATGAAAAACCAAATTAAAGCTAATCCATAATTTCTTAACCATACTAATTAGAACAGGTACAATCCATTAATTAAAAGTTAAGATTAAAAAAATAAAAAAGGAAGCATTCCTGCTTCCCTTACAATTAACTTATGATTGATTAGTAACTCCATAAATTTTGCTCGTAATTAAATATTCTGTCTTTGATAGTTTCACCCTCGAGCAATTGTAATATTTTATTATCTTTTAAGCCGCTATATTCTGATAATAATCTGTCATATGGATTATCCAATGTGCTCTTAATAATTCTTCCATAAAAAAATCTGCTTTCAAATAATTCCTCCCAACTCATTCTTGCGCCAAAATTTTTTGGGTTGTATACTTCATATTTCGCAAAAATAGGTCTCATATCAGGGTAATAAACCCAGAACAATTCTGTTTCACCAAGGTTTATGCCGGCTGAAGTAATAATATTTTTTACAGGAGCTATACCTAGTATTCTCCAAAATAACCTGGAACTTTCTTTATCAAATATTACTTCTTCCTTAATTCTGAATTTATAGAAAGAATCTAAGTTTACTTCTGCGGTAACATTTTTTGTACCTGTTACATTTCCTAAAGAATCATAAATAGGGACAGATACCGTTCCGCCGGAAATTTTTTCTGCAACCTGTGATACAGTTAATGGTGTGGTGAACCTGTCATCAACAGCATCAAACACAGTTACACCGCCATTGTCTTGTCCATCCTGTATTGCTTTAAATAATATTGAAATGAAACGTTGATTACCATTATCATCATCTGCTGCATAACGGAAAGGCAAATTCATTTTTTCCCTAATATCTATTTCTCTCCAAATTTTCTCACGATACACGGCATCGTCTTCACGTAAATGCTCGTATGCCAAAGGGTTCCGGTCTTTTACAAGGTTTCTTTCTATTGCATCGTTTGAACGCAATGATTTTTTTACAACAGCTATAGGTAAGCTATCCACTTTAGGAGCTGCTGCAACAGCAACAACTGTATCCGTGGTTGGATTAATACTAACCTTAGTTTTTGCATTAGTAGTTTTCTTTGCAGTTGGACGTTTTTTTACAGTGCGCTTTGTTTGAGCATCACACATGTTAGTAACCATCGCAAAACAACCAGCCAATAAAAAATAAACAAAAAACTTTTTCATGTGTTCAAAATTTACTTATTAATAGAGTATGAATCCAGGACCTTGAATAACTCTTACTGTTCCATCAGGCCCCTGCACTTTTACATTATCAAATGTTACCGATGTTCCCGGAATACACTTAACTAGTTGCCCACCTAAACTTGCCAAGCTTCCACCATTGATTGTTGCGGTTTGTACATTGGAAAAATTTGCCCCTGCAAAATATACAGTAGCGCTTATAACACTAAATCTTGCATCAAAATCAAAATTCTCAAGATCCGCCCTGGCAAATTGTTGATTCTTGAAAACAACAGATTGTATTCTACCACCTGCGCTGGGGCCTACTTTAAAAATCGGATCAGGAATTCTTTTTACTCTGAACTCGTATGTGCTGGCCTTACCATCTGCATTTACTGTTATAGAAGCTTTGCCTACAGTGGTTACATTAACAGTGTATTTACCCGGGCCGCCTGCAGAATTTAAACTGCCGCCTGACATTGAAACTTTGGTTTTATCCCAACCAGTTCCGGATGATACTGTTACCGGGTTGGGGACACCTATATAAAATACATTCATTTTATCAAGCATCACTGCTGCGCCGCCTGGTGTGCCCACTGTATATTCCACATTAAAACTTTTAGATTCTTTTGTACCATCTGGTTTGGTATAAGTTACATTTACCGGTACAGTCCGATTTCCTGAACCACTTGCCTGAACTTTGTATATCGCTCTGCCTTCTGCATCTAAAGATTGCCCTACCCCACCAATTGTAATTTGTGGTTGCGCTGCTTTGCTATATGCACCTACACCAGCAGTAATTTGTACTTCCTG
>MWVX01000135.1_pt1 | contig 20140 bp, 18 predicted proteins | sample 1047311 | NCBI WGS metagenome assembly MWVX01 (sample SAMN06349984, study PRJNA376086) | soil metagenome | isolation source: MtG-4 sample Antarctic (ecotone) soil | place: Antarctica | collected 2015-01-13 | reverse complement strand
TTGGTTTTTATTGCAACATCCTTGGCTTTGACCTAATGATAATGTATGGAAAGGATGCTGCATTTATCTCCGCGGGTGGTTATCATCATCACATCGGATTGAATACATGGTATAGTAAAAATTCACTGTTATCACCTTTAAATTCAGTAGGTTTATTTCACACCGCAATCGTTTATCCATCCAGAAGAGATCTTGCAGCTATTTATGATAGGATAAGCAAGGCAAATTACCCTTTTACGGGCGCCGCAGATCATGGGGTTTCAGAGGCTTTATATCTTGACGATCCGGATGGCAATGGTGTAGAATTGTATTGGGATAAGCCTAAGGAGATCTGGCCAAAGAAACCTGATGGCTCGCTGGATATGTTTTACAAAATCGCTCAACATAGAAGAATTATTGAAGGAGCTATGAAAAAAGAAAGACGCAAGATGTGCATATTCATAAGTGTTATGCTTTAACTATATAAAACAAGTATAATGGACGAAATAAAACATGGCTCATTAATTAAGTGGCAAGCCTAAAGGTGAATTATCAACGTAGCGGCACAAAGCAGCGGAGGTAAACTCTAACAACCATAAAGCTCTATGGGAAAAGGACGATTAGAAGCATTTAGTGATGGTGTACTCGCTATAATCATTACCATCATGGTGTTGGAAATGAAGGTGCCACATGGAGATGAACTTAGTTCATTGGAAGGCATCTTCCCGATTTTTCTAAGCTACATTCTTAGCTTTATAAATGTAGGTATCTACTGGAACAATCACCATCATATGATGCACGCTGCCAAGCAAGTAAATGGAAAGGTGCTGTGGGCAAATATTCATCTGCTTTTCTGGCTTTCGCTCATTCCGTTTGCATCAGGTTGGATGGGTGAAAATCATTTCACCACATGGCCTGTCGCACTCTATGGCGTGGTATTACTGATGGCGGGAATTGCATACTATATTTTGGCCCATGCACTTATAACCCTTCATGGTAAAAACTCCACAATTTCCGCAGCCATTGGTAAAGATCAGAAGGGAATAATTTCCATTGTTATATATGCAGTTGCCATTGGTCTTTCTTTTGTAAATGCGTGGATTGGTTTAGCACTTTATGCACTGGTTGCAGCAATCTGGTTTATCCCTGATAGAAGGATTGAAAAAAAGCTTTGAAATAAATTGTTGTTGCTTACGAGGAAAGGAGATAGCAGGAGTTCGGCATCTTTTATTTCAGAATAATTTCAGTAGCGCCATATCCATAGCTTGGATTGTAATCATTATTAAATGATTTTACCTCGGGATAGTTTTTCAGAATGTGGTGAATCTCTTTTTTCAGCTTGCCTGATCCAACACCATGGATCACATAAAATTTGTCTTTGCCACTCGTAATTGCACGCTCAAGAGATTGCTGAAATTTTTGAAGCTGTACATGCAACATCTCAGAATGGTGCATGGTATGGTGATCATGTGCAAGTGCTTCAATATGCAGGTCGATCTCATGCTCGGCACTTGATAAATCCTGATCTTTGTTTACGGGATTGTCCATCATTTGTAGCTTTAATAGCTCGGCATTAAAGGCAACATTCTTTGGTCTTATTACCGGTTGTTCCGATCTGTTAAGTTCGACAATATCTATTTTATAGATATACGCGTCTGCTCCTGTAAGCGCCATTTTCCCCAACTTATTAAAGAAATTTTGGGGCTTTATCTTTTGTCGAATATCTGCCTTAAAGCTATTCATAACATCTTTTACGTGTAGTTCCACCACAGGCATTTCATTTAACGTATCATAGTCAATTTCGTGGAGTATAAAAATCTGGTAGGGGAGGGCTATTTTTTCTATTTTGAAAAGAAGCTTGCCTTTTGTGTGTAACAGGTAACTAAATGATAAGGGATGTGCAGTATCATTCACCAAGCCAACTTTGAACTGATTTATATATCCTGTTGCATCCAGTAAAGGTTCGAAGGAAATGAAGATTCCACTATCGGTTCCATGGGACAGTGGTTTTATTTCTGCTTCTTTCTCCTTTACCACTTTCTTTTCATTCCCCGGTCTTTTTTCATCTCTTCTTGGCGACGGTAAATTCTTAGTAATGTCTGTACAATAGACTGGAATTTCCATACCATCAATCATTACATAAACCATTTCGGCTCCATTGGGTCGCGTAACTATTCCCTCTTCCTGCAAATGCACGAGGAAAACCTTGTCACCAATGTTGAATTTCTCTTCCAAAAAAAAGTATTTGCGTATCTATCAAAGTTAAAGCTAATGGTGACATATATTAAATGATTTTAAAAATCATCAATATAATATCTTTAAAATTTAATTATTTAAATATAATGAGGTTCTTATTAACACTATTCCTTACAAAACAAATAAAGCCATTTAAGTACAACCATTATATTTTGAAGCTGATGTGATGATGAACCATTAATACACGGCATTTATATTCGCGAAGTAATAATTACGGTGTATCCTAATTATCTTTTCGGTTTTATTGAATTCGAGAAATGATACTTTCATCTTCAACAAAATAAATAATGATTACCACTACTACACCGCACATCGAAGGCAAAACCGTTCAGGAATACCTGGGGGTTATTTCTGCCCAAACCATCATTGGAGCCAATTTTTTCAAGGATATTGTCGGTACATTAACTGACATCTTTGGTGGTCGTTCTGGAACGTATGAAAAGGTGCTTGATGAGGCAAAGGCTACAGCTATGAGTGAACTGGTAGAAAAGGCACAATTGCTGGGAGCCAATGCCATAGTGGGTATTGACCTTGATTTTGAAACTGTAGGAAGCAACGGTAGCATGCTGATGGTGATTGCTTCAGGTACTGCAGTGAAGGTTGGCTGATTCTTGTTCTGAGTAAGATTATGGGGCTTTTTTCTACTTATGCAGAATAGACATTCATTATTTCCAGTCTGTCTTTTATAATTTTTATTGTAATCACAATGCGAGTGATTTCTTAAAAGATGGTTACTTTTTTTAAAATACAAATAAACCATTACTTCTGTTTCTTCCTTTTTATTTCTCCATTCATTGAAGCTCAGAATATTTTCCAAAACATTTTTACCATTGAAAATTCTTCCACATCTTCTGCAGCCATTGGGAAAACGACGATAATGGCTTCGCGATAGCCGGTGAAACAACGTCATCAAATTAAAAAGGGGTGGAAAATATCCACCCCTGTGCATCTCCTCAACTTTTAGGAGATATCAATTTGTTTTGACTGTTTTCTTTTTGCCTCTTCTTTTTTAGGCACGGTAATCTTCAGCATGCCATCTACATATTCAGCATTAATCCGTTCACCATCTACGCTGTCAGGCAAGGTGAAGATTCGGGTAAAGGCGCTATGATTAAATTCACGCCTTGTATAGTTTTCAATTTCACTTTGAGATTCTTGTTTTTTTTCAGATGAAATCTCAAGCATGTTTGATTCCAGCTTGATTCTGAAGTCGCTCTTTTTCATACCCGGAACAGCAAGCTCAAGACGGAAGTTGTCATCATTCTCAGCTATATTAACTGCCGGAACATTGCTGCCCCAAGATGTAGGAAAAAGTGATGGAAAATCTTTATCGAAAAAATTTTCCAATAAATAGGGGAAGAATCTCGGTTCCCCGTTTGGCTGTGATTGCTTCATGAGTTTCATGATTTTCCGCCTTTTTATTTTTAAATTTCTGGTAAGCAATTTCTTTACCTTATACTTTTTCACGACAGTTTTTCAGTTTTTATCCGACATTCTATCAGAAATTTTTACCTATATCTGAAAATTTTTCATTCTAGATTCCCGAGATGTATTCCCCCAGGTTTTAATATTTTAATAAGTGAGTCTTAAGTAGGATGATATTTTTAAGATTATAACAACATGCGGGAACAAGTCTTTTACCTTTGCAGGTATACATTATAAAGCGAATTGAATCTATGAATAAAAATACGAGGCCTTCATCTCCTAAGAGCGTCGTGCCTCCTCAAAGAAAAGGTGCAAAAACAGATTCCAGAGCAAGAAAAAAGCTCACCACTATTAACGAAAGCAGGGCACTATTCAACGAAGCAAAGAGGCGGCTTTACAATATCAATAGCTGGAAAGATTACTGCGGCCAAGGCTCTGGTGAATTTTTTCTTACGGATCACTCAGGAAAGCAGATTTTCACGAAAGTTAAGGTTGGCGACCTGATAAAAATCGAGTTGCCTGCACCCGGAAACAAGACCGGAAATGGCTATGAATGGGTACGCATTGAAGCCATAGAAGAAAAAAAAGATCTTACGCGTGAATGGGAGTTTTGCAGCATCAGAGTAAGGCCGACTGACAATCCATTGCAAGCAAGCAAGGATACTGCTCACTTCTATACCAGCGATGCAACCAGCACATTTGAAGTAGAACGTACAGGTATGATCATAACAGCGGCCGAACACGGAAGAAACGAAGTTCCTAATACGAAAGTTGAAAACCCAGGAGATAAGATCAGAAATGCTGTGGTTGCCCTGGGTGCTATGGTGGGACTGGCTAAGGCTCAATGGAAAAAACTTACGAAAGGGCTGCTTGATTTGAAGACAAAAGTAGAATAAAAAATTATGCTATTAGAGCATCGGGTGTTGCCTACACGAAAATAATAATGTGGGAAATATCCTTAGAACTTTCTATAACAGATATGGAAATTTAGCTCTCACATCACATACTTAATCCACATCTTATTTGTACAATCAAAAATCAAGATTACTTTTGGCATCGTTACGGAGCTTAGCTAAGCTGGTTCAGGGGTTAAGAGTTTAATAATAGATGTTCTTTTAGTATAAAATAGATAGGGGAGCTTAGCTCTCCCACGAAAAGTCGGAGGGGTCAGGATTTTATAAATAGATGTTCTTTTAGTATAAAATAAATAGGGAGCTTAGCTCAGCTGGTTCAGAGCATCTGCCTTACAAGCAGAGGGTCACTGGTTCGAACCCAGTAGTTCCCACATGGTAATAACAGATTGATAAATCTTTACCTTGAGGTAAGGGCAAAAAAAATCCCCCCCAAATATCATCGGAGGGGATTTTTTAGAAATCTCTTATCGGTTTGGGACATTGCGTCTATCCGAATCCAATACGGTATTTGTAGTCGTGTCCTTCTTCCTTAGCAACCCGGCTAAGCCTGCCAGACCTATTAATCCGATCCAGCCATAGTCAGCTCCATCATCATCATCAAGATCATTCATATCATCTGCCTGAGTCGCCATGTTAGTGTTGTCGGTTTGTGCTAAAGTTGGATAGCTTACAGTCATGGCAGTGCCAATGACTAACATACCTGCAACAAGTTTTAATTTTTTCATAATGGGTTGTTTTATGTTAAAGATTAAGTGCGCGAATGTACAAGTTATATGCCACCAGGTTGATATTGTGGTTGCAGATTATTAACATTATATAGTATACAACTGCTTTTTATGCAAAATTTGACCTATAATTTGGGGTATCACCCTAACATGAAGATTGATATTGGGATGTTATGGCACCACATGGGGTAGATTTTTCACATTTGTTTTACTACTTAATATCGCACGCATTACCACTTTACCTTATACCTTTATAGAATGAGTGTTAAATCCATTCTTGCACGGCCATATGCCGCCGTAGTGCAGCGTCAGATTATGAAGTGGGCTAAGGACACAACAAGGATGCAGGAATATCTTTTTCACAAACTCCTTCATGATGGAAGGAAAACTATATTCGGTAAAGAACATAATTTCGAAAGTATAATAACATATGAAGACTTTACCCGGCAGGTTCCCATATCTGATTATGAGGACATCCTGCCCTACATAGAACAGGTAAAAAATGGCGGCGAAAGTATTCTATGGAAAGGGAGGCCACTTTATTTCGCTAAATCATCCGGCACTACTTCCGGAGTAAAATACATTCCGATCACACGAGATTCCATTCCAAATCACATAGATTCTGCCCGCAACGCACTGCTGATGTACATTGCCGAAACAGGCAACATCCGATTTGTAAATGGCAAGATGATTTTCTTATCAGGAAATCCAGAGTTAGATAAAACGGGAGACATCTTAACAGGCCGCCTTTCAGGAATTGTGAACCATCATGTGCCACGTTACTTGCGGGGAAGCCAGTTGCCCTCATTTCAAACCAATTGTATCGAAGACTGGGAGGAAAAACTAGAGAACATAGTGGAAGAAACATGGAACCAGGACATGACACTCGTAAGCGGAATACCACCCTGGATACAGATGTACTTTGAAAAGTTGCTGGAGAAGAGTGGTAAAAAGACGATTCTTGAGATGTTTCCTAATTTATCATTGCTTGTTTATGGAGGGGTGAATTTTGAACCATATAAGGCAAAGCTTTTTAAATCCATAGGTAAAAATATTGACTCGATTGAAACCTATCCCGCCTCCGAAGGATTTATTGCATTTCAATCTTCACAGAAAGAGGAGGGGTTACTTCTAAACGTGGATTCAGGAATTTTTCTTGAGTTTGTTCCTGCCGACCAGATCTTCTCTGAAAATCCTGACCGCATGCAATTGAAAGAAGTAGATATAGGCAGGAATTATGCAATAGTCATCAGCTCAAATGCGGGGCTGTGGGCCTATTCAATAGGCGATACAATAAAGTTTGTTTCAAAAAATCCTTACAGGATCATAGTTACAGGCCGCACGAAACACTTTATCTCTGCCTTTGGGGAACATGTAATTAGCGAGGAGGTTGAATCGGCTTTAATGATGGCTGCCGGTGAGGATAGTTTAGAAGTTATAGAATTCACCGTAGCTCCGCAGGTAAATCCACCAGATCATGGCTTGCCTTATCACGAATGGTTCGTGGAGTTTACAAATCCCCCAGTTCTACTCGATTCTGTACGACGGAGAGTAGATCAATATCTTAGAAAGAAAAATATTTATTACGATGATCTTATATCTGGAAATATATTGCAGCCTCTCAAAATCACACTCATTCAGCATGATGGCTTTCGAAATTACATGAAATCAATTGGCAAGCTTGGCGGACAAAATAAAATACCCCGTCTCAGCAATGACCGGCAGTTGGCTGATGCCTTGCAGCAATGGGTATCAAAAGGGGCACCGGCAAATTAAAGTGAACCTTTTCTTTGGGTTGGAATAGTGTTGCACTCCACAAGCCTGCAGATTGAAGTATATCATCAGGCCTCCACCCTCTCTGTCTTAAATTCCGAGGTCATATGAAAAGTTATCTCCGGATTGGCTTCCTGGGTTACGTTTAGCAGCCACTCGGAAGGAGCGAGAAATACCAGGTGTTCATCTTTATCTGTAAAGACATTCTGTGATTTAAATCGAATGAATTCATCGAGCTTCTTTTTATCATTAGAGGTGATCCAGCAGGCCTTGTAAATATCTTTCGGTACAAATTCACATGAGGCACTATACTCATTCTTTAAACGATATTGTATGACTTCAAACTGAAGGTCACCCACCACACCAACAACTCTCTTGCTGCCATGCTGCTGATAAAATAGCTGAGCCACTCCCTCTTCTGTGAGTTGTTCAATCCCCTTGTCAAGCTGCTTGGTTTTCATCGGGTCTCTGTTGATGAGCTCTTTAAAAATTTCCGGTGAGAAGCTTGGTATACCCCTGAACTGCAACTTTTCTCCCTCTGATAAGCTGTCTCCAATCTTAAAGTTGCCCGTATCATACAACCCGATCACATCACCAGGGTAAGCTTCGTCAATAATATTTCTTGCCGAAGCCATGAAAGTGGCTGGGCTGCTGAATTTCAATTCTTTGTTTAACCTGCAATGATGAATGAATTTGTTGCGCTCAAATTTACCAGAGACTATCCTCACAAAAGCAATGCGATTTCGGTGTTTAGGATCAATATTCGCGTGAATTTTAAATACAAAGCCGGTAAAATTTTCTTCATCCGGTTCCACTATGCGTATGTCTGTCTCTCTGCTTTCTGGAAGAGGTGCAATGCGTATGAAAGTGTCAAGCAATTCCTTCACTCCGAAATTATTTCGCGCACTTCCAAAAAACACCGGTGCAATGGTGGCGGCAAGATATTCCTCCACATCAAACCCTGGATAAACACCACTTAGCAACGATACGTCTTCGCGCAGTTGATCTGCATCGCGCAGAATTATTTCATCGAGTAGTGGATCATTCAATTCATCAATTTCTATTCTGTCTTTTTCTATGGTCTGCTTTTCAGGTGAAAACAATTGGAGGGTTTTATCAAAAAGGTTGTAGACCCCTTTGAATTCGGATCCTTTGTTAATTGGCCAGCTTAATGGCTGAACCTTGATGTCAAGCATCTTCTCCAGCTCATCCAGCAAATCAAAAGGGTCCCGCCCTTCAAGATCCATTTTATTAATAAAAACAATCACCGGGGTCTTGCGCATTCTGCATACTTCCATCAGCTTTTTTGTTTGTGTCTCTACACCCTTCACCGAGTCAATAACCAATATCACGCTGTCCACTGCAGTAAGCGTGCGATAGGTATCCTCCGCAAAATCCTTATGGCCAGGGGTATCAAGCAAGTTGATAAGCACACTGCTGTATTCAAAGGTCATCACTGATGTGGCTACTGATATGCCCCGCTGCCTCTCTATCTCCATAAAATCAGAGGTGGCCGACTTGCGGATCTTATTCGACTTCACAGCACCGGCTACCTGGATGGCGCCACCATATAACAAAAATTTTTCTGTGAGCGTCGTTTTTCCCGCATCCGGGTGACTGATGATGGCAAAGGTTCTTCTTCTATTAATCTCTTCCTGCAGTTTCATATTTCATGACAAAAATAAGAAAGCGCGCGCTCTCTGGCTGAGATAATAAAGAGATATGTGACCTAAATCTTTTTTAAAATAATTTGTCTTTCCTGATAATACTATATAAATTAAAAGTATGACCTCTGACTACAATGCAACCAATTATTTTAAAGGACGCGGCTCTCAAATAAAGCCGCATAACAAATATCTGCAGAATGCATATGTTACTGACCATATTGAGGGGCTTGATGAACCATTGCTTAGCAATCCAAATACGCAGGTATTCGTCGAACATCCTAAGAAAATTATTAATAAAGTAGACAGCCCTGATTTGGGTCTTATGTTTTCCATGAATCCCTACCAGGGTTGTGAGCATGGCTGCATTTATTGCTACGCTCGTAACACACATCCTTACTGGGGCTTCAGTGCAGGATTAGATTTTGAAAGCAAGATTATCATGAAACCAAATGCAGCACTATTACTTGAAGAAGCATTTAGAAAAAGGCATTATGTTCCTCAAACGATCATGCTATCTGGGAATACTGATTGTTACCAGCCACTGGAACGTAAAATGCAGATCACCCGGAAGATGCTCGAAGTGCTGTTACGCTACAAGCATCCTGTTGGCATCATCACCAAAAATTCTCTCATTATACGGGACCTTGACATCCTTAAACCAATGGCGGAGATGAATTTGGTTACAGTAACCTTTTCCATCACGACGTTAAAGGAAGAACTTCGAAGAGTGATGGAGCCGCGGACTGCTTCGTCTTTCAAGCGACTCGAAACGGTGCGTGTTCTCACGGAAAACGGTATACCTGTGAATGTTAATGTAGCACCTATCATTCCCTCAATTAACAGTGATGAAGTTCCTGCAATAATTAAAGCTGCTGCCGATGCAGGAGCCTGTGATGTTCACTTCACAATTGTGAGGCTGAACGGAGATATAGGAGCTATTTTTACAGATTGGGTACATAAGAATTTCCCCGATCGTGCCGACAAGGTGTTACATCAGATTCAATCGGTACATGAGGGAAAGCTTAATGATAGCCGCTTTGGCAAACGCATGGTCGGAGAAGGTCCGATCGCTGAATCCATTCACCAACTTTTCGCCGTTGCGAAAGCAAAGTATATGGCAGGACGAAGTCTACCCGTGCTTGATCATTCATTGTTTGAAGTACCGCAATTAACGAAGCAACTGAAGTTTTTCTGAGCGTTAGACTTAGACGATATAAATGAATAAGATCGGGATAAACTGTTTTGTGGATTAAGCAAAAAGATAGGAGATTCCCTTTCGATTATATTATTTTCGAGGTTAGAGGAATTGTATGCATTTATAATTCTGCATATTACTTTGCATTAGAAAAACTTAGATAGTAAAGCATTGGCTCAACCGGATTATAAAATTGAAATGACGAATAAACTTGAAAGTGTTGAACACTTTGCAAAGGCTTCAAAGCTTACACGATTCTTCTCTAACCCCATAAAGTATCTTTCAGGTCCGGGAATAAATAAAATATTCTCTGCAAAGTCAGGAAAAGGCCGCATTATTCAGGTCACTACCTTTTTCGGAGTTCCTTTCAAAGTTATTTTGCCCGCTGGTATGGACATTTATCTGACAGGTGGAAAAACACATGATTCTGAGCTAAGATTAGCACGGTTCCTTATTAATAATTTAAATCCGGATGATGTTTTTTTTGATATTGGGGCACATTTTGGATATTATACTTTGCTTGCATCGGAATTATTAAATAAAAAAGGCAGGGTAATTTCTTTCGAGCCTTCCTACGTATTTTCTTTATTGCACGACAATATGCTTGGTCGACATAATGTTGAGGTATATAAAATTGCTATTACTAACGTAAATGATAATATAGACTTTTACGAATTTCCTATTAAGTATTCGGAGAATAATACTAAAAACATAAGTCAATTCGAAAAGGAAGAATGGTATGAAAATAATATACCCACAAACATTAAAGTGGAAGGTAAGTCACTTGATCAATTTTCGAGCGAAACTAATCTTATTCCCCAAGTTATAAAGGTTGATGTAGAAGGTGAGGAACACAAGGTTATAGAAGGAGCTCAACAAATTTTAATTCAAAACAAGCCTATCGTTATTATAGAATATTTAGCGGGATCTATAAACTCTCCTCATTCGATCGCTTGCATGTTGCTAAAAAAATTAAATTATACTGCTTATATCATTAATTGGGAAGGGTCTTTAAAAGCCTGTGTAGATATTGAACAATATATGAGATTGCAGAATCTACATTCTGATAATTTGGTATTTAAGGTTTGAATCGCTGTGTTCCTATTCAATTTTTTGCGTAAGTAAGCGAACATTATTTTTTTTATAACCTTCAATAATAACAGCAACAGTAGACGTTAGGAATAGGCTAATTATAGCAATAACTAATACTAAAAGCCATCTGATTGGTTTCGATTTTTTTTCGGCAGGGGAGGCTTTTTCAAGTATATAAATTGTCGATACGTCACTATTAATTGATGACTTATACTGATCGTATAATGCCGTGATGTTGTTATACTCTCTTATGGCAGCCTTCCTTTGCTCATCCCACACATTCACCTGTTCGGTTGCAGCCTCATATTCATCAGGGCCAGGCAGGTTTATGTTCTGAACTTTGGTATGGGGGCCTTCCATCCCAGTATAAAAGTTAAACCTGCGTTCAATGTTCAAAATAGAATCGGTAAGATTTTGTACCTCATCTTTTTTTCCTTGGCGCTTGCTCTCATAGATCATCAAAATTTTTTTCTTATTTTCATTGAAGAACTTTTGATTGACCATGTCAATCTGAAACGCAATTTCATTTGCCATAGCAGCAGCAATCTTACGATCATGATCCTGCACTGTTATTTCTATCGCCCCATTATTATCTTTAACTACGTCATAATTGCTTTCCAGTTTCTCCATAATCGTATAAAGGGGATACCGTGCTTTTGCAGAATCAATTCTATAATGGTTGAATAGGTTGAAACGACTGACAATGTAAGCCTTTAGCGGTGCAGACTTCCCAATAGTCAATATTCGGTCAATATCGTCGCTGGTTCCGAAAAAAGATTGTTGTGATTGATTATAGAGTGAAGGGCTGCTGCTAAGATCAGGATTTAGAGGATAGAATAGTGACGAAGATTCATAATATGGCTTCATAATATGCGGGTCAGTTATCACTATGCCTGCAAAAACAGAAGCAAGGACTACAGATAACACAAGCTTTCTCCATTTCCATACTATATGAAAAAAGTCAATTACATTGAACGGATTATTCATCAAACAAAGAGATTATGAGTTTTTTGTCAATGTGCCACCATCATCTTTGTGGTAAGGAGTTTCGTACCGTCACAGATTTGTACCATGTATGCTCCCGAGGGAAAGACTGATGTATTTAAATTGATGGACTGACTTCCCTGTAAAAGTGATTGACTCATCTCTTCCATTATTTTCCCATTGCTATTTCTAATAGTGATCTGCACCTTTGAAGGGATCGGCAAATAGAAATTAAGCACAGATTGTTGTGTAGAGGGATTGGGGAAAATTGGGAGCTCCGAGTCAAAGCTTAAAGTTGAAATTAGGCCTGTGCCAAAACCTCTCTTTAAAATTGTACCTGACGCGCCGACTGCATAACCCGTATTTTCATCAATCATATCTATTGCGAACAAGGACTCATCACCGCTATAATCATCTATCCATGAGCTTCCATCATCCATAGTTCTATAAACGATTCCATTGTTGCCAACAGCATATCCGATTTTACTGCTGAAGAAGTCACAGTCATTTACGTAATCGGGAAAATCAAAATTCAAAGAATCATATTCGAAAATCCAAAGGCTATACCCCAATGACGTAAGTTGAAAATCATGTACACGAATCAATTGGCTGGAATCACTGGGACTGAATAAATCGAATTCATTCATGAACAGAAATCCAGTATCCGGATCTGTGAATGAGAAGGCGGTCAACGCAGCAGCATTTGGGAACGAAAACACATCCAGTTCAGACCATGTGTTACCCCCATCAGCTGTTCGTATCACGATAGCGGAATAGGTTACAAAGCCACCAATATTAGCTCCGGCGTGTCCGGTTTCCTTATTAACAAATTGAATGTCGAAAGGAACAAGTGTTCCACTGAAGTCATATTCACCAACCCAGCTTTCTCCGCCATCTTCAGATTCATAACTTGAATCGGTTGCGGCAAAAATATGACTGTCTTCTGTAGTGCATATGCTGATCGGCAGGCCGGCGACAAGCACCTTTTGCCATGACAATCCTCCATCAGCCGACCGGTAGACAGTTGGTGAGGTGGAATTTACTGATGATACGAAAATAGTATCGGTTCCCAAAAGAGCCACATCCCGAAAGTCATCATCAGCGGAAAATGGCGAGGGAAAGACTGATGTATTTAAATTGATGGACTGACTTCCCTGTAAAAGTGATTGACTCATCTCTTCCATTATTTTCCCATTGCTATTTCTAATAGTGATCTGCACCTTTGAAGGGATCGGCAAATAGAAATTAAGCACAGATTGTTGTGTAGAGGGATTGGGGAAAATTGGGAGCTCCGAGTCAAAGCTTAAAGTTGAAATTAGGCCTGTGCCAAAACCTCTCTTTAAAATTGTACCTGACGCGCCGACTGCATAACCCGTATTTTCATCAATCATATCTATTGCGAACAAGGACTCATCACCGCTATAATCATCTATCCATGAGCTTCCATCATCCATAGTTCTATAAACGATTCCATTGTTGCCAACAGCATATCCGATTTTACTGCTGAAGAAGTCACAGTCATTTACGTAATCGGGAAAATCAAAATTCAAAGAATCATATTCGAAAATCCAAAGGCTATACCCCAATGACGTAAGTTGAAAATCATGTACACGAATCAATTGGCTGGAATCACTGGGACTGAATAAATCGAATTCATTCATGAACAGAAATCCAGTATCCGGATCTGTGAATGAGAAGGCGGTCAACGCAGCAGCATTTGGGAACGAAAACACATCCAGTTCAGACCATGTGTTACCCCCATCAGCTGTTCGTATCACGATAGCGGAATAGGTTACAAAGCCACCAATATTAGCTCCGGCGTGTCCGGTTTCCTTATTAACAAATTGAATGTCGAAAGGAACAAGTGTTCCACTGAAGTCATATTCACCAACCCAGCTTTCTCCGCCATCTTCAGATTCATAACTTGAATCGGTTGCGGCAAAAATATGACTGTCTTCTGTAGTGCATATGCTGATCGGCAGGCCGGCGACAAGCACCTTTTGCCATGACAATCCTCCATCAGCCGACCGGTAGACAGTTGGTGAGGTGGAATTTACTGATGATACGAAAATAGTATCGGTTCCCAAAAGAGCCACATCCCGAAAGTCATCATCAGCGGAAAATGGCAGGGTGATCCAGGTGCTTCCTTCATCTGTAGTTTTTAGTATGGTTCCACCATCCCCCACAGCAATGCCATAATTTTCATTTAGAAATTTAATATTGTAAAGATCCTTATTAGTGGTTGAATTTAATGGTATCCACTGGCTGTTGGCGACCAACGATGTGATGCAAAAGCAGATGAGTGCTGATAGAATTTTCATAAAAAAGTGTTGTTTTGCTAAAATATTAAAAAAACAAAAGTAATGTATGCTAAGAAAATTCCTCTTCTCATTTATGATGATAAAATTATTATGATATGAGTACCGGCAGTTTTCGAATATTATGTTGGAATGTGAATGGCCTAAGATCTATCTGGAAAAAAGGATTTCCTGACTGGTTTTCTAAAGAAGCTCCTGACATTCTTTGTCTGCAGGAGACGAAAGCGCATCCGGATCAGCTCGACCATGAGATTCTAAATTTTGAGGATTATAAAAGCTATTGGAACCCGGCAGAAAAAAAAGGCTATTCTGGTGTAGCAATATATACACAACATGAACCTCTAAGAACTGTTCTTGGATTAAACAGCTTATATTTTGATGGGGAGGGTAGGGTAATAGAGATGGAGTTCAATGATTTTGTTTTATTCAATGTTTATTTTCCAAATGGCGGAAGGGGACCTGAACGAGTGAAATATAAACTTGATTTTTACTCTGAACTGTTTAAGCGGGCAGAGATGTTGCGGCTTCAAAAGAAGAACGTCATCATTTGCGGAGATTATAATACTGCGCATAAAGAAATAGATTTAGCGCGCCCCAAAGAGAATGAAAAAACAAGCGGCTTTCTCCCTGAAGAGCGGGTCTGGATTGATAAAATTGTTGAGATGGGTTATGTAGATACATTTCGGCAGCAAAATCCTGAGCCTAATTGGTATACCTATTGGGATGCATTCACGCGAGCACGTGAACGAAATGCCGGATGGCGCATAGACTATTTTTTTACACCGATGGAAAGCATCGGTATGGTGTCAAAATCTCTCATTCATATGGATGTGATGGGCAGTGATCATTGCCCCATTGAGCTCCAGTTAAATTTATGAGACCATGCCTTATAGAGGCAGAACGCAAGCCGGATCTGATAATATTAATTAGTCTAAGTATAAATTTCATTTGAGCAGAATCACCGCATATAAAATGTTGGCTGATGCCGAACTAATCTCTAAATACAAACAAACCAGTGATAATAGATTGGTTGGAGAATTGTATGAGCGATATATGCACCTGGTTTATGGCGTTTGTCTTAAGTATCTTGGAAATGCAGAGGACAGCCGTGATGCCACTATCGAGATATTCGAGAAATTATTGGAAGATTTGAAGAAGCATGATGTAGAGCATTTTAAAAGCTGGCTATATAGTGTAGCTAAGAATCACTGCCTCATGAAATTCCGAAAAGATAAATTGCGCGTAGAAAACCATCCTGAGCTTCAGCAGGAGCTAATTTCCGTTATGGAATGGGATGAGAATGTGCATCTCATTGGAGTCGTCTCGAAAGAAGAAAAATTGGAAAACATGGAAGCTGCAATTCAGCAACTTTCTTACAACCAAAAACAGTGTATTGAATTGTTTTACCTGAAGGATAGATCTTATCAGGAAATCATGAGTGAAACAGGCTTTGATTTCGGGCAGGTAAAAAGCTTTATTCAAAATGGAAAGCGAAATTTGAAACTTATTTTAACCAGGAAGAATGAGCCAGGGCAAGAATAAAATACGGTCTCACAATCTGCCGCCCGTGTTGCAGGATCTATTGTTACGATATGTGCAGGGTCGTGCCACCGTTGAAGAACAGCGCATCATAGAAGAGCAGCTACCCGGTAATCCGTTTTTAGCCGATGCTTTGGAGGGATTAATGCAATCCGGTTCTCAGCAACATGAAAAAGAACTGGAAGCAATACGCCAGCATATCAAAGCGAAATCCAAACCTCCTATCCGCGAAACCCTACCTCTGAGGCGCTGGATGCAACTGGCTGCAGCTCTTGTAATCCTTGTTGGTGTTGGGTGGTTTGTCAACAGCATGTTGCAAGACTCAACTGAAAAAATTTTCACAAAACAATTCGAACCATACCCTCCGCCAGCAGGTGTTTTACCTCCTCCAGATAATATTGATACATCTGTCGACCTGGAGGAGAAATCAACATCCCACTCTGTTCCACCAGAGATGAAAAAGCAGATGCAACAAAATTTGCCGGCCGAAGAACCTGTAAGAAGATTAAGCAACAATGAAGTACAGTCTTTAAAAAACAGCATGGAAGAGGAAAACAAGATACAAGACAGATCGGCTGTCGGAAAAAATACCCTGCCTGATGTTTCTGCCGCATCAGAAGCATTGCAGGCAGAGCCCCTTTCCATGGATTCTGGTATTGAAGTAAAAGTAGCTCCCTCCTTGACCCAGGTTTATGTCGACCAACATCAGGAAGACGAGCAATTGCAGGAGCTCAGCAAAAAGGCTGAGGAGGGTTATGCTCACAAAAGCATAGAAGAGATGAAAGGTGAAAATGCTGTCATGAATGAAGCTTTGAAATTTTACCATCAGGGTTATTATGCTGAAGCAGTTGCCCGGCTGGAGGCCATTCTTTCAGATGACCAGCCTAATGTTGAAGCGATTTTTTATGCTGGGATTTGCTATCTCGCTTTAAAGCAAGCCGACCGTGCACTGAGCAAATTCAAGCAGCTCGAAGAGCCTAAAAATAGCAGCTACTATGAGGCGTCACTTTGGTATACATCATTAGCATATGTTCAACTTGAGAAGAAAGAGGAGGCGATAAACATACTCGAGAAGATCATATTACTCGAAGGTCAATACAAATCCCAGGCTGAAGATTTATTAAAAACGTTGAACTAACCCTTCGTTATTCACGCGGCAATTGTTTCTTGCCTAATGTTTGCTTAAAAATATAATAGGCAGGTATTCCTATTGCTACAATAATGAAACCTGGCCGGGTATAATTGGGTTTGTAGATGAGCAATATAATGCAGATGAGCGTAACCACTATTATGTAAATGAGTGGTATCAGCGGATAGCCAAACGCTTTGTAAGGTCTTGGAGTGTCGGGTTGCTTCCTACGCAAAATAAAAATTCCGGAAATGGTTAGCAGATAAAAAAGTAATACTGCGAAGACTACATAATCGAGAAGGTTGCCATAGGTTCCAGACAGGCATAAGACAGATGCCCATATTCCCTGAAAAATCAGCGCTGTCGCCGGAGTACCTTTGGAATTCAATTTCGACATTCCCGGAAAAAATACCCTGTCGTCCGCCATCTTATAGTAAACACGCGCTCCTGACAGTATGCAGCCATTCAAGCAACTGAAGGTCGATAACATTATCAAAGCTGAGATAATCTCCACTGCACGATGGCCGCTCATTACATCTGCCACTGCCGATGCAACCCGGTCGTTTGGAGCGAACTGAATGCCCCGTGAAAAATCTACCAGGCCGTCGGGTTTTCCCTCCAGCGGAAGATTGGTTAGGTAAACAACATTAGTAAGGATATATATAAGCGTCACTAGCATGGTGCCGATAGCCATGCTGAGAGGAATGGTTTTTCTTGGATTTACAACCTCATCTCCCGCAAAGGTGATCCCATTCCAGGCATCCATTGCAAACATCGACCCCACCATCGCCACTCCCAATGCAACAATCAGTGACCATCCGTTCAAAGATTCACGGGCAACAAGAATCCCGTTTTCCATCACCACCTTACTTGCATCCCAGACATTCGAGAAATTTGAGGTTACCGCGTTAGAATCATGAATGAAAATGCCTATTGCGATCAGGGCAAAGAGTGCAAGAATTTTTGTGCTTCCGAAAAATGTCTGAATGATTTTTCCGTTTCTCACTCCTCTCATGTTAATGTATGTAAGAAGCATAATCACCACAATTGCAAGTACTTGCTGTGTATTTATTTTTATGAAGTTTAGATCCAGAACAATGTTTTCAGGATTGAAGAGCGGGATGAAAACACCGGTAAATTTTGCAAAGGCTACACCTACTGCGGCTATCGTTCCGGTTTGAATAACCAGGAAGAAAGTCCAGCCATAAAGGAATGCGATAAGAGGATTGTATGCTTCGCGAAGGAAAACATATTGCCCGCCTGCTTTTGGAAACATGCTGGTGAGCTCGCCATAGCTTAATGCCGCAATGATGGTGAGAAAGCCAGCGAGAGCCCATACAAGCAGCAGGTACCCTGAAGACCCAACATTGCGTGCAATGTCAGCACTTACGATAAATATGCCCGAGCCGATCATCGTGCCGGCTACTAGCATGATTCCATCCCACAGCTTGATCTCCCGCCTGAAGGTGCCTTCCAGTTTTTTCATTTGAAAAGGATTTGGATAAATGTAGAAAATTTAAGGAAAGAAAATAGAAGCGGAAATGCAATGGATGTGCAGGCGAAGGGTAGAAGAATTGATATGTACTTTATTCTTATAGATTACGTACATTGGTTCACGACTATTTGATGGTTTGGATATCTACTATTACAGTAGTATAGTCGCACCGTTTAAATAAGAAGTTGCGACTATAAATAAGTTAGGTGCCATTGACAATCTGAACATAATGAACTTGGCAGAACAAGAACGACTGAAATATAAACCTTATAAGATTCAATTACTATTTATTGGTGAATCTCCTCCTTCAGGAGGAACATTTTTTTATTTTGCTAATTCGAATCTTTATCGAGCTATCAAAAAGGGTTTTTCCAAAGTTTATGGAGATTTTAATTCTGACGGACAGTTTTTGTCATTTTTCAAAGGTATAGGCTGTTACCTTGATGATTTGTGTTTAATTCCAGTAAATAACCTTTCTACTTCGGTACGAGATGCTGAAAGAGTAAGAGGAATTAAACCATTAAGCAGAAGAATTAACGAGTATGAGCCTAAAATGATAATTATTGTAATGAAGGCAATTCAAAGTAATGTTTTAACAGCAATACAAAACTCCAATACAAAGCCTATTATTGAAATAATTCCCTTTCCAGGAGGAAGTGAAAAGAATAGATTGAACTGTATTGAAGGAACAGCCAATTCTTTAAAAAAAGCCAAATCATTAGGGTTAAATAACAGCCTAACATAGTATACCATAGTATTTACGCTTTGGACAGCGTAAGGATGTTTGGACAAAGGAGAGATAGATTAATTTACTAACTCAAAATTCTAACGACTTAGTTGCTTATTGGATAGCAATATCAATGGACGACCCAAGGACTTTTAGGCCAGAGCTTCTACAAAGTTTATCCAAAATTTTCTAACCAACCATTCGAAAATCGTATTAACTAATGAATAAGCCAACTTGCCATTATGTTCTTTTAGCGAGAACTGCATTAAAAAATCCCCACAGTGGAGATATAGAATTTAATGTAGATGAAAAGAAGTTTGAAAACGAAAATCCAATTCTTGCAAGAGAAGAAGTATTTGCATACCGAAAATAATTTTCTTAGGGGAATGTTGACCGAAGTCCTTGGACTAACCGAAGATGATATTGGCTGGAATTCTTCTGAAAAGCAAATTGAAAAACTTACGGAAAGAGAAATCAGAAAGTTAATTAACCCATATTTAGAACCGGGAGATGTAATCCGCTATTACGAAGAAAAAGAAACGGATTGGAGAGCACAGACAGATGATACTATGGGATGGTATTCAAGATATAATACTGGAATTTGGGTTATAATGAAACACCACGACAAAGAATTACATGAAAAATGTTATGGAGATGATGATATTGTAATTGATAAACTTTCCCGGTACGAAGAACCATTACCTACTCCGCCAAACTATTACAATCTTAAAGAAGAATATGAGTTTTGCAAAAAGTATGAGTACGATACCAAATCGTATGAAACAAGTTTTGTTTTCTTTGATGATGAAAATCTTTTAGAGGGTTACTGGAAAAACGAAGATGGGTCAGAAGATCAAGCAGATGAAAGACATTTACAAGAATCGATAAAATTTATTGAGTGTTTAAGTACTCCTTTTGATTG
>MWVX01000134.1_pt1 | contig 20145 bp, 18 predicted proteins | sample 1047311 | NCBI WGS metagenome assembly MWVX01 (sample SAMN06349984, study PRJNA376086) | soil metagenome | isolation source: MtG-4 sample Antarctic (ecotone) soil | place: Antarctica | collected 2015-01-13 | reverse complement strand
AAAAATACGAGTATAAATCGCCGGAAGGTTTTGCGATGCGCGTCGCCTGTGACCACGCCCGCACAACGGCTTTTTCCATCGCCGACGGAATTTTGCCCGGTAATGAAGGCAGAAGTTATGTGTTAAGAAAAATTATGCGCCGCGCGATTTATCACGGGCGCGAGCATCTCGGCTTTAACGATTCGTTTTTTTATAAAGTCTGCGATTTTGTCGTTGACCAGATGAAAGACGCTTATCCCGAACTCGAAGTGCAGCGCGAATTTATCGGCAAAATGGTGCGGTTGGAAGAAGAGCGATTCGGAGCGACAATGACTGTTGGTTTGAGAAAACTTAAAGAATTAATGGAAGCCAACACAAGTCAACTTCCTACAGTAGATGCAACTGATTTGGCAAAATTAAAAGATACATACGGAATCAATACAGATTTAATGTATGTCGTTTTATCTCAGAACGATTTTTATCTGAGAGAAAAGGATAAACAAGTTATCTTTAGCGGCACTACGGTTGAGCGACTTGGAGAAATAGAATTTAGAAAGGTAATAGACCGCACTGAAGATGAATTCAAAGGTGTAGTTGAAGAAGAAGTAAAACAACTTCAACAAACTTCCGAAATCGGCAAAACAAAACAAAAAGAAAATATCAAACCAATTTACACCGCGATGGAAAGAACTTCCGTTCGCTCAAATTTTCACGGTTACGAAAAAACGCAAGTTGAAAATGCAAAAATAGTCGCTTTGGTTAAAGACCACTGTCAAACTAACGAACTCAATGAAGGCGAAGAAGGTTTAATCGTTTTGAATGAAACGCCTTTTTACTCTGAATCGGGCGGACAAGTCGGTGATACTGGAACTCTTTTCAATACGGAGGCGCAGATAAAAGTTTTCGATACATTTGCGCCGATTGCGGGAATCGTTTTGCATAAATCGAAGATTGAAAAAGGTTCGATAAAAATCGGCGACACGGTTACGGCAATGGTTGACGCTGAAAAACGCGATGCTACGCGCAGAAACCATACGGCGACGCATCTTGTTCACGCCGCTTTGCGCGAAGTTTTGGGAACGCACGTCAAACAAGCCGGTTCGGTTGTTGCGCCAAACTACTTACGCTTCGATTTTACGCATTATCAACCGATTTCAAGTGAAGAGATTTTGGAAATCGAAGATTTGGTTAACCGTGAAGTTTTGAAAAACGATCAGATAAATACCGATTTGATGTCAATCGAAGAAGCGATGCAGACGGGCGCGATGGCTCTTTTCGGCGAAAAATACGGCTCTGAAGTAAGAGTTTTGCGAATCGGCGAAGGCATTTTTTCAAAAGAACTATGCGGCGGAACCCACGTCCGCGCAACAGGGGACATCGGCAGCTTCAAAATTTTGTCCGATGAAGCGATTGCTTCCGGTGTGCGTCGAATCCGGGCGATTACCGGACTCGATGCATTTGCGCGATTTCGTGAAGACGAGCAGTTAATCGAAAAATCTTTGAGCGCGCTGAAAACGCAGCGCGACAATTTGCCGGGCGCGATTGAACGACTTCAGGAAGAGCTGAAAAAAGCACGGCGCGAAAACGACGAATTGAAAATGAAGATTGCGACGGGTGCAGTCGGTGCGTCTTCAGCAAACGGCGACGAAGCTCGTGAAATAAACGGCATTAAAGTTCTGGCAAAGGTTATTGAAAACTTAGATGCAGGCGCGATGCGTCAACTTTCCGACAATCTTTTGAACAAATTAAAATCAGGAGTAATTGTTTTAGGCAGAAAAGATGAAACGAAAGTTTCGATAATCGTGCGTGTTTCCGATGATTTAACCGGTCGAATCAAAGCCGGAAACGTAATCAAAGAAATTGCCCCGATTATCGGCGGGCGCGGCGGCGGCAAAGCAGACATGGCGGAAGGCGGCGGAAACGAGCCGGAAAAACTAGCGCAAGCTATTGAGGCAAGCTACGGAGTGATTGAACAAATGTTGAGTTAGGAAATTAGCCGCCGAGGCACACGGATTAGCACAGCAAAAATAAAATAAATTATCTGTGTTAATTTGTGCAAACATTTTGTTCGGTTAATTAGAATTTAGCTCGAAGTTGAAAAACTGGGGTATTTACTTGTGTCAATTTCCGGCTTTTCCGCTTTCGCCTTGTTATTTGAAGTTATCAATGCGACTGAACCGACGATAATTCCTGCGCCGATTAACATTTGCGTTGTTAATGTTTCACCTGCAATCATCCAGCCGAGAAAAACGGCGACCACCGGATTGATATAAGCGTAGGTTGCGACCTGCGACGGCAGAGCGACTTTTAACAAATAACTGTAAGCCGTAAAACTAATGATTGAACCGAAAATTATCAGGTAAATTAACGCAACCCACGAATTTGTTGATACATCGGCAACGCTAAACTTCGTCCATTCACCGGCAACCGAACCAACGACAGTCAACACCAAACCGCCGGACAGCATTTGCATACCGGAAGTCAAAAGCGATGATTTCGGAGTCGTCGCGCGCACACCGTACATTGAACCTAAAGCCCAGCAAAATGCCGCCCCGATTACTAAAAATGCGCCGAAAATTTGTCCTGTTCCGCTCTCCGCTGTACTGCCCGCGCCTTGACCGCCAATTAATAAATAAACTCCGAGAAATCCAATCAGAAGTCCGAGCGCGACTTTCCAGTTAGGACGATTTCCGCCAAGCCAAAACCAACTTAGAAGAACGATCCAAAACGGTTCGGTGGCGACGAGCAGGGCGGCAAGACTCGACGGAATATAATGCTGGGCAAGCACCACGCCGCCGTTTCCGCCCATAAGAAGAAGCGTTCCGACGATAAAACTCGTTCGCCAATGAGCAAAGCTCGGCTTTTCATAATCCTTTGAAAGACGCGCCCAAACATAAAGAATCGAACCGGCAGTCAAAAACCTCGCGCCAGCCATTAAAAACGGCGGTAGAGTTTCAATCGCGTATTTGATTGCTAGATAGGTCGAGCCCCAAAAGAAATAAATAGCTGCAAACGCCGCAATGATTAAAATTGAAAAGCGTTCAATATGTTGATTTGTTTTCACTACTTCCTGCATTACCTTTCACACATTCGTTAAATTTTATTTGTTTTTTCGCGGCTGTCGTTTCGTAGATACTTTTTCTGAAATTTCGTTGAGTTTTTCGAGCGGCAAAGCCGTCGTTTCCTTTATCGTCTGCAAAACAACCGTGGTGCGCGTCGAGACGATTTCAGGAAGCGTTTTCAATTTTTCACGAAAAAATTTTCCGAGCTCGTCGGTATTTTCAGCTCGAACCTTGAGTAGATAACAATCTTCACCTGCTACATCGTGAACTTCCAACACTTCAGGAATTTGCGCTAAAGCCTCGCCGATGCTTCCGCAAAAACTCGTCCGCACAAACACAAATGCTGTTAAACCAAAACCAACTTGGTTGGCGTCAATCTCTGCAGCGTAACCGCGAATCACGCCGCGCTCTTCCAACTTCCGCACACGCTCCAAAACCGCAGATGGCGCGAGACCAACCTGCCGTGCAATTTCAGCATTGGTAATTCGTGCATCCTGCTGAATAATATTCAATATTTTTGCGTCAATTTCGTTAATCATTCTTCATTTACCACCTTTTTAAGAATAATCTTTTATTTTTGCATAGTCAAATGCATTTTTGAGAAGTGATTTTAAAGGCTCAATTTAGCCGATGATTATAGTTGCCTAAACATTTTTACCAATTAATGATTTAATGAGTTATTCTTTGAACAAGGAGTAAAATATGAGCGCAGTCATTTCATTTCCTTCAAAACCGGAGGAAATCATTTCATATAATCCGGCGACCGGGGAGGAAGTCGGGCGCGTAAAAAATACATCCGCCGAAGAAGTATCTAAAGCCGTTGAAAAATCGCGTGGAGCATTTGCTGAGTGGCGCAAAACTTCTTTTGCCGAGCGCAGGCAAATCATTATGCGCGCGCGCGAAGTGATTTTATCGGAAATGGAAGAAATCGCGCGGCTCGTCTCCAGTGAGATGGGTAAGCCCGTCGCCGAAGCGTATTCGACGGAGATCGCCCCGGTGCTGGATTTAATGCAATATTTCGCCCGAAACACGCAGAAAATTCTCAAGCCCGAAAAAATTGACATCGGACAACTCAAATTTCTCGGGCGTTCTTCAAGGATTATTTATCAACCTCTGGGCGTGGTCGGAATTATTTCGCCGTGGAATTTTCCGTTTTCGATTCCGCTCGGCGAAGTCGTAATGGCTTTGATGGCTGGAAACTCGGTGGTTCTCAAACCAAGCGAATTAACGCCGCTCGTCGGAAAACAAATCGGCGAAATTTTTATAAAAGCGAAATTGCCGGAAGATGTTTTGCAGGTTATCACCGGTGACGGTAAAACGGGCGCGGCATTAGTTGACGCGGCGCCAGACAAAATTATGTTTACGGGAAGCGTAGCGACCGGAAAGAAAATTGCCGCGTCTGCCGCGAAGAATTTAACGCCCATAGTTCTTGAACTCGGCGGCAAAGACCCGATGATTGTTTTTGCCGATGCGAATCTGGAAATGGCTTCGAGCGCGGCAGTTTGGGGCGCGTTTACCAATTCGGGACAGGCTTGCTCATCGGTTGAAAGACTTTATGTTGAAGAATCAATCGCTGAAAAATTTACCAAACTGCTGGTTGAAAAAACTGTAAAACTTACACAAAATCTCGGAAGCGAAGAAACGACAGATATCGGCTCGATGGCGAGCGAAAATCAATTAAAAATTGTCGAAAATCACGTTGCCGCTTTTGAGCAGAGCGGCGCGAAAATTTTAACCGGCGGCGCGCGTAACGCAAAATTGAAAGGCGCTTTTTTTGAACCGACGGTAATTGAAAATGCCGACAACTCAATGCTCGGAATGCGTGAGGAAACTTTTGGTCCGACGCTTCCCATTGCCGTTTTCAAAACCGAGCAGGAAGCGATCGATTTGGCGAACGATACGGATTTCGGTTTAACCGCCAGCGTCTGGACGAGCGATTTGCGGCGCGGAAATCGCGTTGCCGAAAAGATTTTAGCGGGAACCGTTACGGTTAACGAAGTTCTCTACACGCACGGCATCGCGCAGACGCCCTGGGGCGGCTTTAAACAAAGCGGTTACGGCAGAACTCACGGCAAAATGGGTTTGATGGAACTCGTCGCGTCGCAGCACATTCACGTCAATCGTTCTTTATTGACGCCGGATGTCTGGTGGTTTGGATATTCTAAAAATGCGATTGAAACTTTTCGCGGAATGGCGCGTTATTTCTCGAGCGGCTCACTCCGACAGACCATCAATCTCGCGCCGCAGATGCTGAAACGAATAAAAGAACTGCGCAAAAAATAAATTTGCTTCAATCATAAATTTTCATTCTTCATCTGTTTTTTCAACTGCTCGATAAATGAGCGGACAGCAGTCGTTTCACTGCTGTCGGGAAAGACACGGAGAAAATCTTCATAAACGGCAATTGCTTTTTCAAAATCTTTCATCTGCTCATAAACCAAGCCGAGAAATTGGTATATAACTATTGCGTCCGGCGCGCCTGCGAGCTGCGAGACAGCAGTTTTTAGATGCCCGGCGGCAAGCAGATAATTTGCCTTTTCATTTTCAAAATCTCCTTCGCTGGCAAAACCTTCCGCTTTATCTTTATAAAATAAACCCAAACCCGTGTGCGCTTCGGGCTGAAAGCCTTTGCCTTCGGTGATGGCGCGCTTAAATGTGGCGACGGCTTTTTCATCATTACCCTCGGATACATAAATTCTTCCTTCAACCGCCGAGGCTTCCGCATACCCGGGGCGAAATTTGCGAGCTTTTTTGACAGCTTCGAGCGCCTTATCAAAATTGCTCTGGTCAGAGTGGACGCGCGCTAATCCGAGCAAAGCTTCCGGATAGTTCGGACGCAGGGCAATAGCCTTTTCATACATCTCGACGGCTTTTTCCCGGCTGCTGGAAGTTAATTTTTCAGCTTGTTGAAAAGCCAGTTCGGCTTCGTCTGCAGTTTTGACGAGCGCGATTTTTAAGTCGCCTTTTTGAGTTGGAAGTAAATTTTGAGAAATTTCCTTGAATCCGTCGGCGCGCAAGCGCAACGTATGTTTTCCGGCGGAAACAGATTTAATCGTCAGTTTTCCGGCTTCATCGGTTGAGCCGCGCCGGATATTGTCGAGCCAGACAACGGCGTTTGGTTCGCTAACAATGGTTATTTCCCGTGCCTGAACGGGCGGCAAGTTTTTCTTTTGCGGCAAAATTGTGCTACTTGACAACAAGATTATCGCTAGACAAAAAGATAATTTAGCAACATTAAGACCGACTTGACTATTTAATAAAAATTTCATTTCTCTTAAATTTAGTTTTAAGCATAATATACAATGTAACGTTGAAATAGCCAACATTATTTTATTCTTCAGCCGGAACTTGATTTTTTGGCAGGTCAATTTATAATTAAGTGTTTGTGGCAGGGTAGCTCAGCTGGTTAGAGCGACGGATTCATAACCCGTAGGTCGCGTGTTCAAGTCACGCTCCCGCCACCACTTTCAAACGGCAGGTTCCAAAACTTGCCGTTTTATTTTTGCCCGGAACAAAGTATTATTTAGTTGTTATGAAATCCTGGCTTTTAATTTTTGCAGCGCTTATTTTAATGAGTTCAACAATTTATGCCCAGTCGGCTAAGGAATTGGCAGGCGACTGGGAAATGCACCGCATCTCTAAAATTGTTCCTTCTGATGTTCGTCACGCTGATTTGAAAAAATATCTCCAGCAGCTCAAGAATATTGGATTAAAAGTTGGAGAGGTCGGAAAATCTTTCGGCGGGCGCGAGATTTATCAGATGGAATTCGGCAGAGGCGCAACACGCATATTTATGTGGTCGCAGATGCACGGCGATGAACCGACGGCGACGAGCGCGCTTGTTGATATGTTTGCTTATTTGCAGAAAAACCCGGATAAAAAATGGGTGAAGGAAATAAAAGAAAAATTAACGATTCGCGCCGTTCCGATGCTCAACCCGGACGGTGCGGAACTTTTTCAGCGTTTTAATCTGCAATACATTGACATTAACCGCGACGCGAAGGCGCTCTCAACGCCTGAAGGTCAGCTTCTAAAAAGATTGCGTGACGAATGGTCGCCCGAAATCGGCTTTAATCTGCACAATCAAAATTCGCTGACGACAGTCGGGCGGACAAACAAGCAAGCGACGATTTCGTTTCTCGCCGTTCTCGGAAACGCCGAAGGCAAATCGAATGAAAATTACATTCGCAATAAACGTCTGATTTCGGTGATGAAAGTCGCCCTCGACGATTTTATCAAGGGAAACATCGGACGTTATGACGACACATTCAATCCGCGCGCGTTCGGCGATATGTTTTCAGCCTGGGGAACGCCCGTTATTTTGATTGAAACCGGCGCGCTGCATGGCAAGGACGAAATGTTTCTAACACAATTAAACTTTATCGCCTACCTTTCCGCACTCAAAGCGCTGGTTGAGGGAAGCGAGCAGAAGGCGAATCCGAAGGTTTATGAAGATTTACCTTTTAACAGCTCGGACAGAATTTTCAACGTGATTTTCCGTCGGGCAAATATTATTAATTTCAAAGAAACAAGCGAATCTTTTACGGCTGACGTTGGAATAAATAAGGAACGCCGCCGCGCCCAAATCCTCGCGCCGACTTATGTCCGCGAAATCGGTGATTTGACAGCGTATAAAGGTTTGGAAGAATTTGATGCGCGGGAGTTTTATCTCGTTCCGCGCAATGGGCAACTGCGGATTGGTCTCGGTGGTGAATTTCTTTTTTTCAAAAAGGGACGCAAAATTGATTGGAAGGCGGAAAATTTAGAAAAAACTTTTCTGCCCGATGCTATTTTCAGTGATGGAAAATGGACAAAGGGAGAAAAATTTTTCGCGAAAAAGCAGTAGAACACGGCAAAGGACTAAAGTACCTGTAAGCTTTATAATCCAAAATCTAAAATCCAAAATCGAAATGCTTAGTCTTCTGAAAATCAAAAATATCGCGTTGATTGACGAAATTGCCATTGAATTCGCTCGCGGTCTGAATCTTCTAACCGGAGAAACAGGCTCGGGGAAATCAATTATTGTCGATAGTTTAGGCGCATTGACGGGCGAGCGAATTTCGTCTGATTTGATAAAAGAGGGCGAAACAACCGCACAAATCGAAGGTCTTTTTAACGTTTTAAATTCGGCTCTGGTGCGCGAAACTTTAGCAGAAGGCGGAATTGAAGTTGACAATACCGAAGAAGTTGACATTATTGTCAGGCGTGAACTTGCCGCCGGCGGCAGAAATCGAATTTTTGTCAACAATCAACTGGCGACTCAGGTTTTTCTAAAAAAAATTGGCGCGTTTCTCGTCGATATTCACGGGCAGGGCGAGCAGGCAACGCTTTTTAACACGGCGACTCATTTGGAAATGCTCGACAAATTTGCGAATCTACAGAACGAGCGTGAAAATTTAGCAAAAAAATACCGGGCACTCGCGGAAATTCAGCGCGAGATAAACAATCTGCGCGATGATGAAGCGCAGAAACTTCAGTTGCTCGATATTTTGCAGTTTCAGGTTGACGATATAAAAAAGGTCAATCCGCAAACGGGCGAGGATGAATCTTTAGATGAAGAAAAACGCCGTTTGAATAACGTCGAAAAACTTTCCACCTTGAGCGAAGAAGCATACGCCCTGCTTTACGAAAACCAGGAAGCAACCGTCGCCACGCTTGAAAAAGCCGCCCGAAAAGTAACGGAGCTTGCCGAATACGAATCCGCTTTTCAGGATTATTTTGAAGGCTTGCAAACGGCGCAGGCAGTTTTAGAAGACTTGGCGATTTCGGTCAGAGATTTCCGCAATCGCCTGGAATTTTCACCTGAAAGGCTCGAAGAAATTGAAAATCGTCTAGCGGAGATTTCGCGTCTGAAACGTAAATACGGCGGAACGCTCGAAACTGTTGTGCAGCATTTGTTTGAGTCAGAGGAACGTCTCAAAAATATTGAAACTTTTGAAGAGCGCAAAGAAGAATTGCAAAAAAAACTTATTTTCGCGCGCGCCGAATATTTGAAAATCGCCGCTGAAATCCACGAAAAAAGAACAAAAGCAGCCAGAAAATTTGAAAAGGAAGTTGAGACAAATCTGAAAGCCGTGGCGCTCGAAAAAGCGCGGTTTGAAGTACGAATTGACGCGCCGGACGAAAAGGATTTGCACAACGAAACTAATATCAAAAGATTGACTGCGAAAGGTTTTGACACGGTAGAATTTTATTTTTCAGCGAACGTCGGCGAATCCGTCAAACCGCTGGCGAAAGTTGCTTCGGGTGGGGAAGCCTCGCGCTTGATGTTGATTTTAAAAACGACGGCAAAATCAAATGAAGCAGAGAAATCGGTTGTTTTTGATGAAATTGATGCGGGGATCGGCGGACGAGTCGCCGAAGCCGTTGGACTGAAATTAAAAGAATTATCGAGCAGCCAGCAAGTTTTGTGCGTGACGCATCAGGCGCAAATTGCATCTTTAGCCGACCAGCATTATTTGGTTGAAAAGGAAACGGACGGCAAAAAAACAAAAGTCGGAATGCGTATTTTAAGCGAAAGTGAAAAAGTTGAGGAAATCGCGCGAATGCTGACCGGCGCGCAAATTACGGAAACTGCAAGACAGCACGCCAAAGAAATGTTGAGCACGGCGCGATAAGAGAATTTGAACTGCCGCTTGCTGCGGTAAGATAAATTTATGGAAGCTGAAATTTTAGCCGAAGTCATTCGCGGCGCGACGGTTGAATCAATTCATCGCGGACATCTGGTGGTTGTTGACGGCGATGGCGAAATTGTCGCGCAAGTCGGCAACCCCGATATGGTTACGTTCTGGCGTTCATCTGCTAAACCTTTTCAGTTGCTGCCTTTTTTGTTAAACGGCGGAGCGGCGCGATTTGAATTTTCCGAAAGCGAAATCGCACTGGCTTGCGGTTCACACTCGGGCGAAAGTTTTCACGTTGAAACTGTTGAAAAAATGCTTGGCAAAGGCGGCTTTACCGAATCCGATTTGCAGTGCGGAGCGCATTTTCCGTTTGATGAAAAAACGGCGGAACAAATGATAAAAAACGGCGTGAAACCGACGTCGCTGCACAATAATTGTTCGGGCAAGCACGCGGCAATGCTGGCATTTGCCAGACACACCGGGGCAGACGTTTCTACTTATCATCTGTTGGAAAATTCAGTACAGCAAAAGATTTTAGAAATAGTTTCGCGGTTTTCGGGCGTTGCAAAAGACGAAATAAAAATCGGCATTGATGGTTGCGCTCTGCCGAGTTTTGCTTTACCGATCCGGGCGATGGCGCGTTCTTTTGCAAGTTTGATTTGTCCGCCGCAATCGTTTGATGAAGATTTGCGTAAAGCCGGTCAACGACTCGTTTCCGCAATGATTAATTATCCGGAAATGATTGGCGGAACAGACCGGCTCGACACGCTGATTATGCAATCTGCGCGCGGCAAATTGATTTCAAAAATCGGAGCCGAAGGCGTTCTGACGGCAGCAGTTTTGCCAAGTGAAAAGTGGAAAAAAGGTTTAGGCATCGCCTTTAAGATTGAAGACGGCGACGACAAACGCGCCCGCGCTGTCGTATTAATCGAACTGCTGCAGCAATTGGAAATTTTCGGCGCAGAAACTCTCCGGCATCTTTCTCCGATGGCAATTACAAATCGGCGGGGCGATGCGGTCGGTGAAATTGTTTCGAGTTTTTCGCTCAAGTTATGAGGCTATCCTAATGAAAGAAATTTTTTGTCTTTTTGTCTTTTTATTTTTTTCTCCGATAACTTTTGGACAAAGTATCCAAGCTGAAGCCGAAAAGAAAACAAGAGAAATTGATGAGCAAGACATTGCTCGAATGTCCCGAGTTAAAATGAAGGTTAAAACCAAAGTTTCTTTGGCGGAAGCGATAAAATTGATGGAAAAATATATCGCGAAAGAAAAAATAGACACTTCAAAATATTATTTGTGGAGAGTACAGTTAACTCAAGTTAGCTGGATAAATGGTAAAAACACTGTATGGCACTTCTGGTGGTTGAACGAAAAAGGCGGAGTCGGTGATTACATTACAATTATGGTTTCAATGGACAAAAAAGTGTGGCGAGTTCCATCAATGTAGAAAAATTAAAAATGACACAAACACAAACAGAAAATCTTCCGCCGAAGCTGCAAAAAACGCCGAACCGAGAAATTAACGCCAATTCTCTGGCGGATTTACTCGAATGGTTTCTAAATTTTGACCACCGCGTGTCAATTGTCAGGAACCCGCACGTCGAAGAGCTTTTTCAGTGGAAACAAAAGGACGACGCGGAAAACGGAATTGAGTCGTATCCGTTTGAAAATGCCGAATCACGTTTTGCCATCGGTGTTTTTCAGGCGCTCGGTAAAAGTGATTCGGAGGCGTCCTTGCACGCATGGATTACCGAAGTTCTTGAAGTGTTGGGCGAAGCCAAACAAACAAACGAAGACATTGCGGCAAGCTACAAACTCGAAACAAATCAAGGAAAGTCAGCCGTCGAGGAATCACAGGTTATTTCTTCAAAAATTGAGCGACGCTTATATCTATCGAGCTGCTGGCTCGAATCGCTCTCGACGGCTGAGGTCAGATTTCTCGGCTGGATTTATCAGGAACTTTACGGCAAACCGTTTCAACCGTAGCAAAAATAAGTAAAAATAGTTACAGGGAAATTAAAAGAAGCGAAACTTTTAAACAATTAGTAAAAATGATTTTAGACACAAACACCAACTCACAATTTGTGAAACGCGTTTTGATAACAGTCGCTATTGTCGCGGCATTTGTTTTGATTATTTGGGCGTTTGTCTATGTTGTAGATGTCATTCTACTTTTATTCGGCGCAATTCTGCTGGCAATTTTTCTGCACGGTTTGGCAAATATCGCGCGTCGTTATCTGCAGATGTCGGAGGGCACGTCGGTTCTGCTCGTTTCGGCACTCCTCGTTGCCGCCATTGCTTTGAGCGTCTGGCTACTTGCACCATCGGTTACCGAACAAGTCCAGCGGCTGCGCGCGGATTTACCGGAATCGGGGCAGAAGGTCAGTGCGTTTCTATCGAATTATGGCTGGGGCAGGTTTATTCTCGAACAGATGCCAAGCGGCGCGGAGCTAATTGAAAAAGTAAATAATTCAAACGTGTTGTCGCGCGTCGGCGGGTATTTTTCGACTACTGTCGGAGCATTAACAAACATTGCGCTAATGCTTCTACTGGCGCTTTACTTGGCGAGCGAACCGAAAAACTATATCAAGGGTTTTACCAAAATTTTTCCGCTGGAACATCGCAAACGCGTGCGCGAAATCCTGTATGAAATCGGCGAAACCCTGAGTTGGTGGCTCATCGGTAAAGGGGCTTCGATGCTCTTTATCGGCGTTTTAACGTGGATTGGACTTTATATTATCGGCGTTCCGCTCGCTTTGACGCTTGGGCTTATTGCCGGATTGTTTTCTTTTGTGCCGAATTTTGGTCCGATTCTGTCCGCCGTTCCAGCGATTCTGCTGGCATTTATCGACAGCCCGACAAGTGCTTTATACGTTTTGATTTTGTTCGTCGTCGTGCAGCTTATCGAATCCAATCTTCTCACGCCGATGATTGAACGTCGAACGGTTGAACTGCCGCCGGTGCTGACGATTGCTTCGCAATTGGCATTAACACTTCTGGTCGGCGCGGTCGGATTGATTCTTGCGACACCAATTTTGGCGGTTGTGATGGTTCTCGTTCAGACGCTTTATATTGAAGATGTTTTGGGTGATAAAAATATAGAGGCTGAAGAAAAACACGAAGCGCGAGAAGAATCAAACGAAATGGTATTCGAGAAAAACGCGATCTTGAAAGAATAAAAAAATGATTGAACGATACACTTTGCCTGAAATGGGCGCGATTTGGTCGCCGGAAAATAAGTTTCAAAAATGGCTCGACGTGGAAATTGCTGTCTGCGAAGTTCACTTTGAAGACGGAATCGTTCCACAAAAAGCGCTTGAAGAGATTAAATCGAAAGCCGCTTTTACCGTTGAACGCATCAACGAGATCGAGAAAACAACTGACCACGACGTAATCGCTTTTACGACGAATTTAGCGGAAAACATCGGCGAATCGGCGCGCTTTGTGCATTACGGCTTAACGTCTTCAGATGTAGTGGACACGGCAAACGCGCTGCTGTTGAAAGAATCGTGCGAAGTTTTGCTCAAAAAAGTTGACGCGCTCTTGGAAGTTTTGCAGCGCCGCGCTTTTGAATTTAAGGACACGCCGCAAATCGGCAGAACGCACGGCATACACGCCGAGCCGACTGCATTCGGAATGACATTCGCGCTCTGGTTTGCGGAAATGCGGAGAAATAAAGAGCGTTTGGAAAAGGCAAAAGATTTAATTTCGGTTGGAAAAATTTCGGGCGCGGTCGGTGCGTTTACGCATCTCGACCCGGAAGTTGAAGAACGTGTGTGCATGAAATTAGGAATAAAAGCGGCGGAGGTTTCAACACAGGTAATTCAGCGCGATCGCTACGCTGAGTATCTCTGCACACTGGCAATCGTCGCGTCTTCGCTAGAAAAATTCGCGCTACAAGTTCGTCATTGGCAGCGAACGGAAGTCAGAGAAGCGCAGGAAAAATTCAAAACCGGACAAAAAGGCTCGTCGGCAATGCCGCACAAACGCAACCCGATTTTGTCGGAGCGCATCTGCGGAATGGCGCGAACAATTCGCGCAAATTCGATTGTCGGGCTTGAAAATGTCGCGCTGTGGCACGAGCGCGATATTTCGCATTCTTCCGCCGAGCGCATTGTTTTGCCCGATTCATCTGCCGCGCTCGATTATATTTTAGCCAAAACCACGAGTCTGCTCGACACCCTGGTTGTTTATCCGGAAAATATGCTGAAAAATCTGAACGCGACGCATGGACTTGTTTTCAGCGGACAATTACTGCTTGCGCTGACGCAAAAAGGCATTTCGCGCGAAGAAGCTTACGCTCTGACCCAAAGAAATGCGATGAAGGTGTGGGATGAAGGCGGCGAGTATCGAGATTTGGTGATGAACGACAAAAACATCAATTCACGTTTATCAAACGAGGAAATCGAACGCATTTTTGATGTAAAATATTATTTGCGAAACGTCGAAAAAGTTTTTGCGCGAGTTTTTGTTTAAGGAGAATTTTTAGCTTTCTCTAACATTTCACTACATTTGTTCGTTGAATAACAAAGAAGAAGCGAGAGCTGAAACTCTCGCCGCTGTTTGAATTGAAAATTAATTTAATTTGACCATTTATCAGCCAAGTCGCCGATTATCGGAAGTTTGAAAATCTCTCCTTGATAGGCTTTGATCGCCGCATAAACCATTCCGACAAAAACCGCAAGGGCGACAATCATATAAAGCAAGCCGCCCAGACCGGATAAAATGCCTGAATTGGCAGCGGCAGCAACGCCGAAAATTGTGCCGAAAACGAAAGCGATAATAAATCCGACAGCTGTTAAAAGAATTGATTGGAAAGCGTGAAAACGGGTTAATTTGTTAGTTTTGTCCGTTACCAGAACAATGATGCTGTAAATCAAACCTAAAGCGCAGATCAAATTGCCTAGATAACAAATCAACGCACCGACGTTGGCATCAAGACCGAGTGCGGTTTTACCATTTGTATTTTGCATTTTTGAAAAATCTCCTTTGTTTGGGTGAAAATTATTGGAACATCAAACTTGCGCAAATAATATATCAAAACAAAAATAGAAACAAGATTTTGCGAAAAAGTTTTTGAGGAGTCATAATTTAGAAATGAAGGCAAAAGTTTATGTAACCTTAAAGCCGAGCGTGCTTGACCCGCAAGGCAAGGCGATTCATCATTCGATCGAGCTTTTAGGATTTGAAAATGTCGCTGATGTGCGACAGGGAAAATATTTTGAAATCGCGCTCAACGCGGAGCTTTCCGAGGAGGAAGCACAAACAATTGCCGAAAAAATCGCTAAAAACATTTTGGCAAATCCGGTGATTGAAGATTACCGAGTCGAGACAGTTCGGTAGATCAGTCGAAGCGCCTTAACTCTGCCTGCGCTTTCAGTGTAAGAAATATGAAATTTGGTGTAATAGTTTTCCCCGGCTCAAATTGTGACCATGATGCTTATCACGTTATCTCGAAACACGTCGGTCAGCCGGTTGATTTCGTTTGGCACAAAGAAACGGATTTAAGCAGTTATGACGCGCTGATTGTGCCGGGTGGATTTTCCTATGGGGATTATTTGCGAGCCGGAGCGCTGGCGCAGTTTTCGCCGGTCATGACGGCAGTCAAGGATTTTGCCGCGCAAGGGAAATTTGTTTTCGGCATCTGCAACGGATTTCAAATTCTTTGTGAAGCCGGACTTCTGCCGGGAGCGTTAATTCGTAACCAAAATCTGCATTTCATTTGCAGGCACGTCAACATCAAGGTCGAAAATCAAAACACGCCCTACACCAGCGAGCTTGAAGCGGGCGAGGTTCTGATGATTCCGATTGCCCATGCCGAAGGAAATTATGTGTGCGATGACGAAACGCTTCACGAACTCGAAGAAAACAATCAAATCGTTTTCAGATACTGCGACGATGCGGGCGAAATTACCGACGAAGCCAATCCGAACGGCGCACGCTCAAACATTGCGGGAATCTGTAACTTGGATAGAAATGTTTTAGGAATGATGCCGCATCCGGAACGCGCCTGTGAGGAGCTTCTCGGGTCAAACGACGGACGCGATATTTTTCGTTCACTAACGAACGCGATTGCAAAAAGTAATTTATAGGGGCAGACACAAGAACTGACTTTACAATCTTTTCCCAAAATTTAACTTTCGTTGATGACCAACCCGTCTGTTGAAATTTTCCAATCTAAAACTTCCACGTCTTGTTCTTCTGCTAAAGCCGCTTCGACATCCGCTTTCTGATTTTCTTCGCAAAAGAAGGCGATGCAGCCGCCACCGCCCGCGCCGCAGACTTTCGCGGCAATCGCGCCATTTTCTAAGGCTTTTTCAATCAGTGTGTCCATATTCGGCGTTGTAATGTTCGGTGAAAGCCGTTTGCGCTGCGGGTGGGCTTTTTGGAGGATTTCGCCGACCTCGTTCCAATCGCCGTTCAGCAGAGCTTCGCGCAAACTCAGAGACGAATTGCGGATACCTTCAAAAATGTCGAAGGTTTCCTTGTCGCCGTCAATATGACGTTTCGTAATTTCCCAGTTGTTTGTTCCTGAGTTTCGCGGCTCGCCCGTGTAAAGTACAACGACGCGGTTTTCAAGCGTTTTTGTATCAATGTCCAGAGCTTCGCGCTCCATTCCGTCGGAACGAAAATGAATACACGCCGCGCCGCCGTACTGCGCCGAATAATAATCTTGAAAACCGGTTGGAACTTTGATTACTTGGCATTCGACGTTGGCGGCAATCGGGATAAATTTTTCGGGCGCGTAACGATTTCCGACCAGCGCGTTGAGCGCGCCGATGCAGGCAATATTTAGTGTCGAAGAACCGGCAAGACCCGCTCCAGCCGGGGCTTCCGAATCGGTTGTCATATTAAAACCGATTTCCGGTTTGAAAAAATACACGAGCTTGGCGAGCAGTTCGAGACACGGCTCAAAGGCGAGTTCACCGATTTTGTCGAGCGACGATTCAAACGTTACGCCGCGGTCAATTGATTCGAGAATGATTTTGTCGTCGCTGCGCGTTTCGATGCGCACGCGCGCCAGCAAATCAATCGCGAAATTTACGGTTGCTGCGCCTTCGTGAAACAAAAAAAGCGGCGGAATGTCAATTGTTCCGCCTGCCAAATCGACTCTGGTCGGAGCGGACGATTCGATGATCATAAATTTTAGTGGTTAGTAGTCGGTCGTCAGTGGTTAGTTATATTCCTGCTGTTAAATATCTTTTGTTTACATTCGCGTTTCCGTGTCTTCGCGTTTTCGTATTTTGGCTTCGCTCTTTTCCTTTCTTCTTTCTTCCCTTCTTTCTTCGCGGTCCGGCGAAACCGTTAAATGAAGACGTTCTCCGATATTGTGCAATTTATCCTGGGCGGCTTCTTCGATGGTGTGCAGCTTTTCTTCGATTTTGTGAATTGTTTCGGGCTTCACCTCTTCGACTTTTTCTGAGAGATAATAACGCTCGACAACGTAAAAAATAATAATGCCGAACAACACTACAAAGAAAAGCGCGATTCCGGCTTGCTTAAAATTACCGATAATTCCGGTTATCGCGCCGCTGAAAAAAAAGCCGACGCTGGTCAGCAAAAATGCCCAGATTGCGCAGCTGATAATGTCAAGAACTAAAAATCTGAGGTAGCGCATTCTGCCGATGCCGTAAAACAAGCACATTCCCGCCCGCAAGCCGTAGATATATTTTGAAATAATGATGGCAAACCCGCCGAATTTATCAATCAAGCGTTCAATGCGCGGTCGCGCCACTTCGTAAAACCGGTAATTCTTGATAGTCCTCCGAAACTGTCTGCCAACAAGATAACCGATATTATCGCCGACCACGCCGCCGATTGTCCCCGCCAGAAAAACCTTCCAGAAACTGTAATTTCCGAAAAAATCGCTGTGCGCCATCACGCCCGACAAAAGTAAAGTTATATCCCCTTCGACGGTGCACAGCGCGAACACCGCGTAAATACCGTATTCAGCTATTAAATCGGAGATTTGTTCCATAAGTGAAAAGTTTATTTCTCAAACCGCAACTAACAAAGATTAACTTTCAAACTATTTTGAGTCAAAGGCACAATAAGATAGCTTCGCATATATTTTAGTGATTAAAGATATGTAAAAATTTTCAAAAGCCGAAGAGAGGATACTTTCACCCTAGAATTGATAGAATGGAATTTAATAAAACCTTTGTTTGACTCTTTTAAGGCAAGTGTCTAAAATCTCGATAGTTTCCATTAAATAACCCTCAACCTGCGACATAGGAATTTTAGTTGATGAGTGAAATCGTAAATCATATAGAAAAACTTGTTGGTATTGAAGTGTCCGGCTCTTTACTGAAAGCCGTCTGTCTGGACAAAAATAACGTATTGACGGGCAAGCATAATGTTTTGTTGGAAGATGGACAGGAGACTTTCGCTCAAATTATAAATTTTATAAATGAGCTAAAAAATAGATTTGGCAATTTTGACCGCATTGGAATCGCCGTTCCAGGACTCATTCATCAACAAACAAAGCGCGTCGCCTTTTCAACTTTTATTCCCGAACACGAAGCAATTGATTTTGCTGGTGAAATCGCAGCGGCGACAAATCTCAAAATTACAATTGAAAACGATGCCAACGCCGCCGCGTTCGGTGAATTCGTTCTTGGCGCCGGTCGCGGAAGCCGTGATATTTTTTATGTGACGCTCGGGAGGGGAATCGGCGGAGCATTAATTCTGGATGGTAAAATCTGGCGCGGCGCGTCGGGTTTTGCCGGCGAATTCGGGCATATTGCGATCAATTCAGAGGGAATGAAACTTGAAGATGTCGCGTCCAGCGCAAACATCGTCCGCCGCACGAGAAACAGGTTTCACCAGGACCATGCGTCCTCTCTGAATAATTTAGAGGAAGAAAACATAAAATTAACGGACGTTGTGCGGGCAGCAAAAAATGATGACGATTTTGCACGGATGATGTTAGAGAGAACCGGAACTTTCGTCGGAACGGCGGTAGCAAGCGTTATAAACTTGCTCAATATTGAAAAAATCGTGGTCGGCGGTGAGATTTTGCAGGCTCAACATCTAGTTTTAGACGCCATCGTTTACAGGGCAAAGGAACTTTCATTTCCGCCTTCGTTTGAAGCAACTCAAATTGTTGAGGGCGAACTGGGCGAAGATGCTTCCGCCGTTGGCGCCGCTCTTGTTTGCGCTCAGGGTTAAGTCGCCGAAAAGATTGGAAATATTAATTAGTCTTATCAGACAAACTTATTTAGTGAAAACTTGCACAAAGTTTACAAAGAATTTATTTTTATAATAGAATTTGCGGAATTTGGCAGATTCTGTAAAATTACATTACAGATTTTGCAATCGGGTCTTACCAACAGAAAACAGCATTTTGTCTATTAAAACTTTAGATTTATTAAGTCGAAGTTTATAGAAAACCGTAAATTTTGGACAACGGATAAATATGGCACAATTATTTCATCGCGGAGCAAACAATGTCGCCAAGGCAAGCATCGTCATTGCAATTGTTGTAGCGGCAGTTGCGGGTTATGTTTTTACGCAGGTCAGCCGTTCCTCTTATTTGACTCAACAATTTTTAGAAAAGCAGCAGCCCGTGCAGTTCAGCCATAAACATCACGTCGGGGACGACGGTATTGATTGCCGTTATTGTCATACAGCGGTTGAGACTTCTTATTCAGCCGGAATTCCACCGACGCAAACCTGTATGAACTGTCATAACCAGATTTGGGCGGACAGTCCGTATTTAGAGCCGGTGCGAGCCAGCTACCGGGAAAATAAACCGATTGAGTGGGAGAGAGTTCACGATTTGCCCGAATACGCTTATTTTAATCATAGCATTCACATTGCCAAAGGTGTCGGCTGCTCGACTTGCCACGGACAAATTGACAATATGCCGGCTGTTTATCAGGAAAGCTCGCTGCAGATGGAATGGTGTCTGTCGTGTCACAGAGAACCGGAAAAATATCTTCGTCCAAAGTCGGAAATTTACAATATGCAGTGGGACGGCGGCGATTTGTCGGTCGCAGAAAGAAGTCAGTTGAAAGCCGATTATAAAATTCGCAGCGAGAAAATGTTGACAAGTTGTTCGACTTGCCACAGGTAGAGATATAGATGTCAGAGGTCGGACGGGAGGCGAAAAATCTTCGCCCACATCTAGCCTCTCAACCTCTGACATTCGCAAAAAGTTGAGGAATCAAAAATAAAATGCCAAGCAAAGACAGTAAAACTAACTTTGCGTTATTGCGAGACAAAATTCTCGACAAAAGCGGAAAAGAATATTGGCGAAGCGTCGAGGAGTTTGTTGACGCGCCGGAGTTTGAAGAATTTGTCAAGCACGAATATCCAGCCCACAGCGAGGAATGGGACAATTCTTTAAGCCGCCGCAATTTTGTCAAAGTAATGGGCGCTTCGCTCGCCCTTGCCGGTTTGAGCGGCTGCGTCATTCAGCCGGCGGAAAAGATTGTGCCGTATGTGACGCAGCCCGAAGAAATAGTGGTCGGCAAGCCGCT
>MWVX01000133.1_pt1 | contig 20222 bp, 15 predicted proteins | sample 1047311 | NCBI WGS metagenome assembly MWVX01 (sample SAMN06349984, study PRJNA376086) | soil metagenome | isolation source: MtG-4 sample Antarctic (ecotone) soil | place: Antarctica | collected 2015-01-13 | reverse complement strand
CTGAGCCCCACGAGCGGGCCGGTAGGCACGAGCGTCACCATTACCGGCACCGACCTGGACGGGACCACAGGCGTAAAGGAAATAAATCGATTTTTTGAAATTGCATTTTAACTGTCATTAACACCTCCTCCTTCTGGGTTGGATTATGTTTATCGGAAAGAAATTAAAACAGGCATTAATGCCGTTAACGAATATGAGAATGCATTACAACTTTTGTAGCGATTGAATAATTCTATCTATTTTATCTTCGCCAACAGGTAATTCTGATTTATTCTCAAGAACCAACATTCCTCCTTCTTTTCGTATAACTTTTTTAACGTAGTTGATGTTGGCGATATAGCTCCTGTGAATGCGTACAAAATGGTTTATCCCGGAAAGAACGAATTCGAAATGCTTGAGGTTCTTACTGACAAGAAGATTTGAATTGTCAGCAAAAAATATATTGGTATAGCTGCCTTCTGCCTTGAAGTAGCAAATATCATTAAGATTAAGAATGTCAAAGCCACTGGTAACAGGCACTACAATCTTACGAAAGTTATTTGATTGAAGATTTTGTTTTAACGCAGGTAATAGTTCTGAGCTCGTAGGTGCCTGTTTAGCGGAAACTTTTTTAACAGCAGCGCTTAACTTTTCTTCCTCCAAAGGCTTCATCAAGTAATCAACAGCACTCATTTCAAATGCTTTCATAGCATACTCGTTATAGGCTGTTGTAAAAATGACTTGAAAAGTAATTTCTTCAGGGTTGAAAAAATCAAGTATTTGAATACCGCTATAAACCGGGAGCTCAATGTCGAGAAATACAATATCAGGGGAATGCCTCTTTATACTTTTGACCCCTGAAGGAACGTCAGGACATTTCTCAATTACTTCAACTTCAGCATCTATGTCTTTCAACATTTCTTCTAACAAACTTGCTGCAGCAGGTTCATCTTCAATTATGATCGTTTTCAACATAAGGGTCAGTTTGAATAGTCTTTAAGCCGAAGCTACAAATAGCATTGGTATAGTGATAATAACAGTAGTTCCGGCGGATGAACCATCATTATTCACCTTGTCAATTATGGTCAGCTTTGTTTTTTTGTCAATCGTCTGGTTGATCAAATCTATTCTTTTTTCATTGGCCACTGTGGCGAAAGAATGGTGGGCAATCCTGCTTTTATTGATCTCTTTACTTCTTTCTCTGCCAACTCCATTATCATCTATCACCACTTCTATTCCCTCCTGGTTTTCTGTTTTAGTGATCCTTAACAGCAGAATCTTATTTCCCTGCTTATGAAAAACACCGTGCTTGATAGAATTTTCCACATAAGGCTGTATCAACATGGGCGGGATATGAATATTTTCAAGATCAAGTGCATGATCAATATTTATTTGCACATGGAAGCTTTCTCCAAAACGGGCCTTCTCAATGTCTGTGTACAACCGCAGGATCTCTATCTCTTCTTCTAAGGTAATGGTTTGCTTTTCACTGTTGTCTAATATTTTTCTTATCAACTGGCTGAATTTTCCTAGATAGCCGCTTGCACTTTTCTTATCGTTGAAATACACGAATCCCTGGATCGTATTCAAGGCATTGAAAATAAAGTGGGGGTTCATTTGTGAGCGTAGGGCCGAAAACGTCAGCTCATTTAGTTTGTGCTGGTAGCCTGTCTCCGCCAATAATTTGTCAGTCTTTTCTCTTGCCAACTGATTGCGTAATTGTGCCTGGCGTAAACGGTACCGGTCAATGAAATAAATGCCGATAGATATCAGGCTTATAATAATGATGATGCTGTATAACCAATGCTTATCCAATAATTCCCTGTTTAGTTTTCTTTCATTTTGTACCTGTATCTTTTCCTTTTGCACCTCCATGAAAGCAATCTTTGCATTATAGTTCAACTTATTCAGACTGTCCCTGACCTGGTAGTACCGGTTTAATATGGCGTTCGCTGTCCTGTAATCCCCCTTGCCCTCATAAGCCTTACTTAACCCCATTAAGGCCTGCCCATATTTGTCCCTGTCACCTTGTTCTTCCGCCTTCCTTTTCAATCCATCGAAAGCCTGGATGGCGCTCATGTAGTTATTGCTTTGCAAATGATATTGTGCAGGCAGGTAGTCGAACATACCAAAGCTGCTCCCAAGAGAATCCATTTCTTTTTGTTTTGCCTGAGACAAATAGTAACCTGCCGAGTCTAGCCGACCTGCTTTCATGTAAATAGCAGCCTTATGAAGATCAATTGCAGCAAGAGGCAAAAGAAGCCGGTTGTGAAAACGGTTGTCCAATAACTTTATAAAATCCTTATCGGTAAGCAACCCCAACGCACGTTTTTTCAACGCCAACCAATACATATATGCAGTATATATTTCCAGGTTTTCCTGCAATTGCTCAGCCTCATTTACATATCTAATTGCGCTTGCTGTGTCCTTCATCAATAAATGCACTTCCGCTAAAACATAGGACGCAATAAAAAGCCGGTTCTTCTGCCCCTTTTCTTTATAATAGTTGTATAGGTTTGTTGTCCATTGCCTGGCATTTTCTTCCTGCCCCGGCCACTCCCAGTACAGTTGCGCCAGATTATTAACAGCCTGTATTTTCAGTGCTTTATTTCTGTTTTGTTGGGCATAGGTTTGTTGCTCCAGCAGATTTTGCGCAGCCTTTTCACCTTCTTTTTTGTGAATAGATACATGTGCCAGTCTGTAGTACACTTCCAACTTGAGGGAGTCCTTTACCGTTGAATCTATAGGCCATTGATCAAGTAACTGTTTGGCATCTAAAGCATACTGCTCAGAAAGCTTCAAGCCTCTGTGTATGTTGATATCCGACAGCAATATTTTAGCAGCAATTGCCTCACGATACAATTTGTTTTCTATAGCAAAATTCAGGAGATTATTCGCTTTGGCAATCACCTGCTTTGTCTGTTCGTAAGCAGTACTTCCAGCACTCACCTGGGCGTCCCACCAGAGGGCCTTTGGCAGCAGTTTTTTATTAACTGCCGAACTTGAAATCCGGTACACATGACGCAGGTAAACGAAAGACAAACTATCCTGAAACTTTGATTTATAGTGCAGCGCCAGAACACCTGCAGCATCCATTTGTTCAGCCGGCGTTTTTGCATGTTGAAAGCTGGTCAGCAATTCTTTTTCAGGATAAAAGGTTGGGTAGAACACTTGTGCCTTTGCCGTACAAGTGCAAAAGACAACGAGGATAACAGATACAACTTCTAAGCAACGGGGGAGCCGGTAAGTAAATAAAGAATACACGCTGTTTAGACAAGGGTAGGAGGACCCCAATAATAGTCCTTTACCTTTACTATGCTTCACTTTTTCAGAGCTACACGTTTTCAAAATCAGTAAGACTTTTAACAATGAATCAATAAACAGAGCGTTTCATGCTGTATGGATAATACATCTAGATGAAATGCAAACTATAAATGTTAGTTCGAATAAAATCATGTTAGCGGTGTATAAGCCTTCTCACATAGCAAAGCTAAATTAATAGAAGCATTAACACTATATCACACAGTAGTACTAATTGCTCGTACGCTTTAATTTTTTTTATAGCTCCGCTAACAACTTTTCCAATATGTTACTTTATTGTATGTTGAATTTTTGAATGCTTAATGTTGAATGGATGATTTTTACTCAACCATTCAAAATGTATCTTTCAGCATAATCTTTTTATGGTGATTTTGCCGAGGGTGTTCACCTCTTCCCAACAGTGGCGGGTTAACGAAATAAGTCTGTAGGTCTTTACCACCGGGGGCTTTTGCTACATTACACAACTCCAAATTTGTAATGGTGGTAGGGGTATATTAAGATTTATTTTTGCTATATGCCCGTTCAGGTAAAAATTAAGGAGCACTCTTTCTTTGCAAGACTTGCAGCCTGGAAGTTGAAAACTAATTCTGTCGCTATTGTTTTTGCTAGCACCATTCATTTATATAAGATTAGCAAACGTCAGTTTTTAAAAAATGAAAACTGGCTGCTGCACGAATTGGAACATATTAGGCAGTACCGGAAATTCGGTTTCATACCGTTTCTTTGTTTATACCTGTGGGAATGGATGCTCAAAGGATATTTTGAAAACCGGTTTGAAGTGGAAGCAAGGCTAGCTGAAAAAAAGCAAGGAGCATTGATTGGCAATGAATTTTATATAGCCTGATGTTTATTATTCTAGCTTATTGAGTAAAACTCAATTGACGGCTCTTTTTTTTGTTTAGGATAAGCACCAGTATAATGCTCGTGAAAAAATGAAATTAGTCGAACTCTGATCATTAAAAGGAGATTGTATGAACTTATTCAGCGGATTAATTTTATAATATAGTTCCTTTTATTTAAGGAATAACTACATTAGGGTAACTCAAGGATATTTTTGAAAAGCATCTTTAGTGACAATATTCGGCTTTGGATCCAAGCTTGACATTATAAAATAAAGTTATCGTTGTCATTCGAGAGATAATTGAAGCACAGCAAAAAACAAATGCAGCCTTGCAAAAAGCACAGGGAGATTTTTTGCAATGGCCAAGGCAAGCATCAATCTTGATATAACGTCAGATGATGTAAAGGAGATGATGATACAACACATACTAAGGGCTGATATCTTTAACACTGTATTTGACGAACCGCATTTTCACCAGGAAAATAATATTGCCTGTGAACTGAATCGGGTTATTGATACTTTTTTTAAAGACAATTTTTACTTACCATCGTATTGGGGGGACAGTCAGAAATAATGACAGTCACTTATTCGCTGATAGACGCTGAATTTTATTACCGGAAGTGCAATCGGTTATTTATTCTGCAAAAGTTAGTCAGCGGGTAATGGGAGCTATTATCCTGGTAGTAATGAAACTGTGCAATATACAGCCGGTGTTTAAAATTATTGACCACACTTGCTTTGCAATCATCAGCAGCCATTGAAAGCGCCTTGTTATACCCAAAAAATATTAGGGAAGCCAAAGAAAGGGAAGAAGCCATGCGCCTGGTATATGAAGTGACCGGTAAATTTGTCCCTTACGAATTCATTGGGCCCTTGGTCACAAAGTGCTTACTGAAGTAAAGCTTGGAGACAATGTACAAAAAATAGTTACCGTACTTTTTTCCGATATCAGGGACTACGGTAATGCCTAACTCACGGCAAAGTTCTTTGGCGTCTCTATCGCCTTTATGCTCTTGATGGCTTTTACAATTTGTGTCTTGGTAAATCTTGTCTTTTTTATTTCGACCTCCTTTAAAGTTAACAAATCAGTCAACTTTTAAATGGCTGAACTTTGAGGAAGCTTACACGCCAACATACCAGGCCTCTCATAAAATATCGGAAGGTTTTCCTCTGTCCAGACTCCGCAATCACCTGAACTTAGCTTTTTTTATAGAACAATCCCTACTTAAAAGTGTCGCGAATTTTTCTTTTTCTTTTTTTCTGCAAAAGTTGATAAGGCAAGTAGTTATTTTCTTTAACAGGGCCCATAATTAGTTCTAATGCTTTTTCAAGCCCAGGGTTCTTTTCTTTTTCACCAGCAAAATCCTGCTGCTCACCGCGCTTCGGTAAAAGCGAATTTTTTGGTTTTGATCTTAACAGCAAAGAAGGTTCTGGTTCTTTTTTAATTTTTTGCGCTATACGTTCAGTCAATCCTTTCGCGCTATATTCTTTACCCAAGTCACTACCATTAAACACCACTTTATTATTATAATCTATGTACGTTATACCATATATAATTCCCTGTTCATTTCTACGGATTACTGTTTGTATTCCATCTTTTTGCAAAGCTTTTTCTAAAGACACAACTGTATAGGTTTTATTATGCAGTATCCAATCAATAGCTACTCTCACATGCTTCTTCAATTCTGGTTTTAGAGCCTCGTTCAACTGAAATTTTTGCTCCAGGAAATGGAGTGTTGGCTTTTGGTGGAAAAGGCTTGCTTTGATAGGTACACCAATCTTATTTCCATTTTCGTCTAGGGCTCTATAATAAAGACCTTTTTTTTGATATAGAATAGATTCGTCTCTTCCCCTGTCTGCCATAACATTGTATTGTTTCAGCACAGCATTTAGTTCGGCAAGGGAGCTGTATTTATACTGATTAATCACAACGTCCAGCACGTTTTGAATTGCTCTTTTTGTTTCCATTTTACCATACTGGACCTTCTCTGCAGTTACCATTCTATGTTGTATATTAGGGTTAACTTTTTGTTCCTGACTAACCACCTTTTTTTTACTCTCTGCACGAACCAAATTATATTCTAATTCAAGGCTTTTCCGTGCTGCTTCAGATTCGTTTTTCCCAATATTAAAAGTATTAATTCTCCTTCCATCTTTTTGTATTGAAGTAGTCACAATGTGAAGGTGCCTGTGTCCTGCATCATGGTGTTGATAAACTAGGTATGGCTGTTCACTAAAGCCAATTTTACCCATGTATCCGGAAGCAATTTCAATCAGTTTTTCCTTGCTTAATTTATCCTGTGCATCAAAGTTTAAAGAGATGTGTAAGGTGTTTGTTTTTGCTCTTTGGTTTAGTGAATTTTGATACTCAAAACGCTCCAGTTTTTGATAAAAATTAAGTTCGCTTGCTTCCTGCAAAAAGCTACCGGCATAGAGGCATTCTGCTTTCCCTGATTTTACTTTTTGCTCATTATAATTAAGCGCCCTGCTAATGCTTTTAGGCGTAGTTATTTTTGCAACCATTGCTCATAAATTTGATTAAGTTTCTCACGGATTTCCTGCACCTTTTTGTCCAGGATTAGTTTTGACGTTTCATTGATTATTGCCCATGTTTTTACGTCTGAAGAATGATCAAAAGCATGCAGTTTTTTGATCATCTGGTTGAAGTTTTTTCCAATTGCTGATAGCTCATTTTTTAATCCGATCATTTCTGCCAGAAAGGCATCTGCTGATAAATTTCTATAAGTAATTGTAATTGGTTTGGCAAGCATTACCCGGCGCAAGTACTCACTAAGTTTCCTGCAAGTTGTTTTTTTAAATTGTGCCTCCAGCTGGTCAAATTCAGAATCTTTAAGCCGGATAGTAATTCTTTTGGTGTAAACCGCTTTTTCTTTCTGCTTCATAGTCATTCACACGTTTTATGGTTTCACAACATCTTTCTAACTCTGTCTTAGCCCTCACGACTCCGGAGTGAAGGGCAATAAAAAATCAATTGTCTGACAATTGAACATCTTGCCGGTGCAAGACCGAAAGCACCTGTCCCTTTATTTCGTCTATAATCATTGAGTATATTTAAAAAGCCTCGGTAAAAATTTAATGCCTTAAAGAATGTTTTTGTCTTATGCTCTTACCAAAATTCATTACCCATTCATTTAAGTCTTTGTATCCTCTATACAGTTTGCTTTCATCATGGAATTTTTCTGACCTTTTTAAAGCAAGTGAATTGTATTTTCTACCTGCTTCGTCATGGTCTAAATACAGGTGAATACTTTGATGTTTTTCCATCAGTAATAAGCTTCTCTCAAAAAAAGAAAGGGAGTTTAGTATCAGAAAATTTGTCAGGGACTGACCCTGGTTTTGCTGAATAGTTTGATAACTCAGGAAGTCAAAAAAGCCTTCAAAAACCTTTATCCTATTTGATTGGTTGTCTAAATAATTTACATACTTGGGTGAACTGCTTCCCTTAAAGTATTCGTTCCTTAATTCAAAGCCGCCAGCATTATTTTTAAATCCAATGGCTTTGTAAGTTGTTTCTTTATCAGCATTTTTAAATGCAACTTCATGGCAGTATTTATCAGCAATATTTTTGGCTATTCTTCTATGCTTTAAATAGCTGCAAAGCATCAGGTCTAGTATGGGCTGCTTTGCTGCTATTATTTTGATAGACAATTCTCTTGCAGGATCGTCTTTTAATAAATTGTTTTCATTCAAGTGAATTGTCGGTGTTGTAACAATATTTTGAAAACTATTTTGCTTATGAAAAGAAATAATCTTTTGTAAAGCTTCATAAACATTACAACGATAATATTCCATGGTAAAGTCAATTAATTTTCCTCCTTTTCCGAGTCCATGATCATACCAGACATTCTTATTTCTATTGACTTTAAAAGAGGCTTGATTTTCTTCTCGTAATGGAGATAAGTACCAGAGATCTTCCCTGCTTATTTTTTGTGGAGTAAATCCTAAGACACGCAGATAATCCACCAAGTCAATTTGATTGGCTTGAGCACAATTCATACACACAATTTTTGAGGTTCGATTGGGGATAGGTAACCTAATCAACCGACTTTAATTAGCAACTTTGTTGCTACTATTCACCTTGCCGGATTGAAGAATTTGATGTATATCTTCATAATCATAAAAGTGCACTCCGCCCATTTTGGTATAAGGAATAATGCCGGAAGACTTAAGTGTTTGTAATGTCCCAGGTGAGATCTTGAGAAATCTTCTTACTTCGTGTGACTTCATCCACTTTTTTGTTGTTACACTGTTTTGAGATTTTAAGGCGGCAAGCAGTTCTTCCAAGAGTTGATTTTTAAACTGCATGAGATCATCAACTGTAATTAGTTGATTAGCGAAGACTTTTTGAGGATAGATGTCCTCTACAGGTTTTTTAAATGTTCTTACCATAACTCACAATTTTCTTTTTCACAAAACCACATCAAATGATGTTCTTTACTCCGTAAAAGTAAAGGGTAAGTACTATCAATTAAATTAATATAATTTAATTAATTTCTTTTTGTGTCATTTTCATTAGTGGCTCTACTCGACAGCTTTCGTTTCAGTACCTGCATGTCTTCACCTAATTTTCTTTCAATGACTTTAGCATATACCTGTGTTGTGCTAATTTTAGTATGGCCCAACATTTTGCTTACTGATTCAATTGGCACGCCATTACTTAAAGTAACAGTGGTTGCAAACGTATGGCGTGCAAGATGGAATGTTAGATTTTTTCGGATCCCACATAAATCACCTATTTCCTTTAAATAACCATTTAGTTTCTGGTTTGACATCTTAGGAAGAAGGCTTCCTTCATTATTACACTTTAAATTATTACGATACTTATCAATGATTTCTAGGGCTTTTGGTAACAATGGCACTTTTACCGATGTATTTGTTTTTAGCCTATTTGTGATGAGCCAGTATTCCATATCGATACCTTTCACAATATTTGCAGGCGTTAAAGCCACTGTGTCAATATAAGCAAGTCCTGTATAGCAACTAAAAATGAACAAGTCTTTTACTGTTTGTAAACGCTCAATTTTAAATTCTTTTGTTTCTAACTGTTGTATTTCCTCAGAAGATAAATACCCTCTCTCATACTTAGTGAACTTAAGTTTGTAAGCACGAAAAGGATCTCTTTCCATCCATTCATTTTTAAGCGCCACATTGATCATCTTTCTAAACCGTTCCATATGTTTCATTACTCCATTGTTACCAAGAGGTTTCTGATGATCTAATGGTTTGTAAGTCTTTAAATAATATTCAAAATCTGTTACAAATTTATAATTGATGTCACGGAGTATTATATCAGTTGTTTTCACTCGCACTTTTAAAAATTTCTCAAGGTATTTTTGTGTAGTAAAATAATTCTTCATTGTTCCCCAGCAAAATGCTTCCTTCATTTCGATATTATGATAGTTCATTAATTTGCAAAGTGAGTATTCATCATTATGTTCTCCATAATACTCTTTCTTAAATGTTTCTGTTGTAATAACTTTTTTTTGCAAAGACATCTCCCTATAACACGCTACGAAAGAACTTCTTAACTGCTCAAGGTAATTATTCAACTTTCTGCATTCTTCCTTTTTTGGATTTGCAATTCCTCGATCCTCATTCCAATCTTCTGTGTGAATCATTTGTTTTACCGACAACTCTATTCTTTTTCCATTAACGGTTATCCGAGCATATATAGGCAATCTATCTTCTTTTGCGCTTGAGTTTCTTAGGTGAAAAAGCACATTGAAAGTGTTTGTTTTTGTTTTCATTTTATTACTTTTTACTGTTTTGATTTATTTTAATATTTGTGTAACCGAATTGCCGCAAAATGTTAGTACAAAACGCATCAAAATCAACTAAAATCAGTTTTAAAACCTTTTGATTTACAATTGTTTATAAAGGATTCGGTTACACAAAATAGAAACATGATCGATGTAACCGAATTTGTCGCAATCAGATTGATATAATTTGTTATTAATTGGTAGGCTAAAAATCAAAAAAGCCCGTAAACATTGAGTTTTACGAGCTTTTCATTCTGAAAGAAATCAACTTGGTCGGGAAGACAGGATTCGAACCTGCGACCCCCTGGTCCCAAACCAGGTGCGCTACCGGCCTGCGCTACTTCCCGAATTTAAATAAACGGCAAATTTATGGTAAACCGTCCAACTAAAATGAATAACTGCGGTGAGGGCGGGATTCGAACCCGCGGTACAGTTTAACCCGTACGGCAGTTTAGCAAACTACTGATTTTAGCCACTCATCCACCTCACCTCTTTTTGCAAGGGTGGCAAAAATAAAGTTTATTTATTACAAAGAATAGGATTTTAGAAACACTGCTATCAAACTATGATTACGATCCAAAAGTAATTTAGTCCATAGAATTGAAAACAATTATAAATAGTATATTGAAGTCGTATATGAAATGTTCAGGGCATTCTAAAAAATGGTAGTTTTTAATAAGGGAAAAATTGCAAGCCAAATTTTGAATAAAATTGCTTTACATAAACCCCTTAATAATATTATATAATGAGGTTTGGTTAAAGCAGCATGAACGATTGATATCTTGTCTTTTGTAAATGCAAATTTTTTGGGGAAGGTATAATGTAGGAATAACTTTGAAAACCAATTACTTTACAAATCTTCAATTACCAGTCGTTTTAAAAACGGCATCTTCTGCAAGCTCTGCATCAATAGCATCAATAGTCAAAATAAAAATTAATAACAATTGTATGTACACATCATTCAATTCTTCATGATCTTTCCAAAATGAATTAACCATTATAAAAATTAATGATTGCACTTTAATTAAATAATATGAAAGACAAATACACTTTTAAAATAATGGCATCTTTAAAAAAACCTTTTCTTGTTTTCAATTTAATAGCCTTACTTTTTATTTGCAGTAGCGTTCAGGCGATGGGCGGAGCAAATGAAATGGCCATTCCAATTACTGGCCGTGTTACGAGCAGCACTGGTGAACCTCTTTCAGGAGTGTCAGTCACTCTTAAGGGAACACAAACAGGAACGACTACCGATGCATCAGGTAATTATTCCATACAGTGCCGGATCAAAACGCAGTGCTAGTATTCAGCTATGTTGGTTTTGGAACACAGGAAGTCACCGTTGGCAGTAGAACTAATATTGCGATCAACATGAGCAATTCTGCATCTACCAACTTGAATGAAGTGGTAGTGGTAGGTTATGGCACACAACGCCGGAGAGACCTCACCGGTTCAGTAGCTTCTGTAAAAGGTACAGAATTAGCTAAGCAACCGGTGCTTACGGCTACCCAGGCATTGCAAGGAAAGGTCGCCGGTGTACAGATTACTACTTCCGGAGCTCCCAATGCTGCACCAGTAGTGCGGGTAAGGGGCACCGGAACTATTCTTGGTGGTGCAAACCCATTATATGTAGTAGATGGAGTAATAACAGAAGATATCCGGAATATCAACACCGCAGATATTACCTCGATGGACATATTGAAAGATGCGTCCTCAACTGCAATTTATGGTATGCGGGCAGCTAATGGTGTTTTATTAATTACTACAAAAAAAGGCAGAACAGGAAAGCCGGTTTTCAGTTATGACGGTACAGTAGGAATTCGCGAAGCTACCAACCTGGTAGATATGGCAGGACCTGCACAGTACATCGGTTATTTTAATGAAGCAACAAAATATTATGGTAATCCTGATGACACATTGAGTGCAGCGCTTCTTAATGGCACCCACACAGACTGGTTTGATGAAGTGCTGCGCAGGGCGTTTCAGCAAAATCACAATGTATCAGTGTCAGGGGGTGGAAAACTGATTAATTATTTTGTTAGTGCAGGTTACATTACTGAGCAAGGGATTTTATTAAAAAATGATTTTAATCGCTTTACCATTCGTAATAACAATGAATATCGGGTAACAGATAAATTAAGACTTGGTACTCAGCTTTCCTACAGCCATGCAGATCTGGACAATGTGAATGAAGGCAATGCGTTAAATAGCGCATATAGGGCGAGCCCCTACGTTCCTGCTTTGCTTAATGGCAAATATGGAAATACCTCTGCCACAGGTAATGTGGGCAACCCGCTTGTTGGGCTCGATTATAGTACTGATAAGGGAATCAATAATCGATTCCAGGGTACCTTCACCGGCGATTACAAACTACTTTCCTGGCTTCACCTCAGAACAAGTTTTGGACTTGATAATGTTAGATATGAAAATACGTTGATGGGTCTGCCATTTGCAAACACCGGTGCTAACAACATCTTCATTGAAGCTGGAGGTAACCAGCAAAGGCTTAACACATCCTTTGAAGAAAATGTAATTAAAAGCACCAAATGGGTTTGGGATAATACAGCAACATTCACAAAAATTATCAACAGGCATAATTTTAATTTTTTACTTGGCGCCACGGCAGAAAAATATCATCAACGTAATACAAGAGCAAAGAGCTTAGATTACAGGGAAGGGAATGCTTCGTTCCAGGAATTTAAAGGAGATGAGATTTCTTTCAATATCAATAACCCAATTCCAAATGATAAATGGAGCCGCAACTCTTATCTCAGCCGGTTAAATTACAATTTTGATGACAGGTATTTAATTACCGCGACTTTCCGTGCAGATGGTACTTCGCGTTTTCCGGAAAGAAACCGCTGGGGCTATTTTCCTTCGATAGGATTGGGTTGGAACGTTGCAAAGGAAGCATTCATGGAAGGACAAAGTTTTTTTGATGATCTAAAGTTCAGGGGTAGCTGGGGTAAGGTAGGTAATGATCAAATAGCCCAAGGCCTTTATACCACTTTTGCTAACACAGGCTTACCTTATTTTTTTGATGGTCAGCAAGTATATGGGATTTCTTTGGATGATGTAGTTGATGAAGACCTGCAATGGGAGATCACAGATGAATTTGATGCGGGTGTAGATATAGGTTTAATGAACAACAGGCTGAACCTGGTTTTTGATTATTATAAAAAAACCACTGAAGATGTACTTCTTAGAGTGCCTTTACCCGCATTTACAGGCGATGCCGATTATATAACAAATCTCGGAAGCATTGAGAACAAAGGAATAGAACTAACACTTGGGTGGAATGACCGTATAGGAAATGTTAACTATAATCTTAGTGCGAACATGGCAAGAAATAAAAATAAAGTACTTGAATTGAATGCAGGACAAGCAGTATTCGGTGGGGGTGTGGGTCAAAGCGGAACCACTACTAAAACGGATGTCGGTCAACCAATAGGTTCTTTCTTTGTGTTTCAAACATCAGGTATATTTCAAACAGATGCAGATGCTGCAGCTTCAGCGCAGGGTGCTGCAGGGGCAAAAGCAGGAGACCTTATGTATGTTGACCAAAATAAGGACGGTGCCATCAATGCGGCCGATAGAGTATATGTAGGCTCTTACCAGCCAAAAATGATTTATGGCTTTAATGGCGGTATAAATGTCAAAAGTTTTGATTTCAGCTTTACGACATACGGCACACAGGGAAGTAAGATATATAATGGTAAAAAAGCTGCACGTGGTGATGTGAGGGATAATATAGAAGCAGATGTAGCCCGTAACAGATGGACACCAGATCGTCAAAATACAAATGTGCCCCGGGCTAACCTCGGCATTTTGCCTCACTCTACTTATTTTATTGAATCGGGTGATTTCTTCCGTATTAACAATCTAACTTTTGGTTATACATTACCTAAATCAATATTTGGTTCGCTTGGATTGAATCGTACTCGGGTTTACCTTACCGCCCAAAACCCTGTCACATGGACAAAGTATTCCGGTTTTACGCCGGAGCTTTCTTCAAATAATACAATAGATGCGGGTATAGAACAAGGTGCTTATCCTTCTGTACGCACATTTGCATTTGGCCTTAATATCAACTTCTAAAATTCATTAACATGAAGTATAAAAATATTATTACAAGAACATTAATAACACTGGGCATAATTTCATTTACCGCCCTGGGTTGTGGTAAAGATTTTTTGGAAATAGATTCGGAGGGCAGGATAAATGAACAAGAAGTACAAACAAATCCCGATGCTGCGAACGCATTAGTTACAGGGGTTTATAATAGCCTGTACTTCGGATCTTTCGGTCCGACAACGGTTGGTATGTTATACATGATTGCGTCTGACATAGCATCAGATGATGGCGACAAAGGCAGCTTTGATGCCGACTTTGGGCCTGCAAAAGAAATAGACAATTTTACGCATACCCCAAACAATTTTATTTTCAACAATTTATGGCAGGGATATTATAAAGGCATAAGCAGGGCAAATAGCGCATTAGAAGCCTTAGAGGGAGCTACATTTGATGCTGCTGTAAAGAATCGTTTGATTGGAGAAGTACGCTTCATTCGTGGTTTTTATTATTTTAATCTATTACGGTTGTTTGGTGGCGTACCTAAAATAGTGGTATCACCTAAGGCAACAGAGGTAAATAATCCTGAATTTCAAACCAGGGCAACCAGAGATGAAATATATCAGGTGGTGATTGCTGATCTTCAATTTGGTATAGATAATCTTCCACAGAAGGGAGAAAGTGGTGCTCAGTTGGGGCGGGCAACAAAAGGTGCCGCACAAGGAATGCTTGCAAAGGTTTATCTCTATCAAAAAAACTGGCAAATGGCGTTTGATCTTTCAAACGCTGTGATCACTTCAAATAAATATAGTCTTCATGCAGACTATACCACTCTTTGGAGAGAATCAAGTAATAACAACGCCGAATCGGTTTTTGAAGTACAAACAGGACTTACAGGCGATTGCAATGCAGTAAGTCCCTTGTATAGCAATAGCCAGGGACCACGGGCTGGTGGTAAGAGAGGATGGGATGATCTTGGTTTTGGTCTAAACAATCCTACTGATAACCTGGTAAGCGTTTACGAACCCGGAGATAAAAGAAAAGACGCCACAATTATTTTTGTTCAACCAACAGTCATTGGAGGGCCAAATTCAGGGACGATGCTTTATGGAAATTTCCGGCTTCCAACCCAGGATTCTGTAGAAAATCAACGCTATAATTATAAGGCCTACCATCCTCCTATTACAACTTGTGGAGGGAATAAAGACCTGAAGCCGAAAAACATCCGCATTCTTAGATATGCAGAAGTGCTTTTAATAAACGCAGAAGCAGCCGCAATATTGGGAAATGCACAAGGAGCCGCTCGCCTAACCTTGGTAAGAGCCCGCGCTGGACTTCCTCCATCTGCTACTGCTACGCAAGCCGATGTATGGAAAGAACGCCGGGTAGAATTAGCTATGGAACAAGATCGTTTTTTTGACCTTGTAAGACAAGGACGCGCTGGTACTGTATTAAGGGCACACGGCAAAGCATTTGTCGATGGTAAACATGAAGTGTACCCTATTCCACAGGCCCAGATAGATTTAAGTGGTGGTTTACTTAAACAAAACAATGGCTATTAATTTATCAATAATAAAACGATTAATATGAAACTATCAATTTTAAATACATCATTTGCTGCACTGACTATGCTATGTTTGAGTGCATGCACTGAACCGGAGCTCGAAGACGATTTTGAATTGGGCGCCGCTCCAAAAATTGGCGATTACAATACTTCAGCAGATGTTGCATCCACAAACCTCGTTGCATATTTTCCTTTTGAAGGCACAAGTGCCGATGTAAAAAACGCAGTGATGGGTGCGAAAACAGTAGGTAATCCTACATACGTTGCAGGCAGAAAAGGTAAAGCTTACAAGGGAGCTGATGGTGCTTTTTTATCTTACGATAACCCTGGTCCCCTTGCATCATTGACTTCTTACACAACAAGCATGTGGATAAACACTCAGAAACATACCGATGGTGCTGAATCCGTTTTTGTCGTAGCAAAGGATGATAAATCTTTCTGGGGGAATTTTTTTATGCTTATAGAAGGCAATAGTTCAAGTAACAACAAAATGCACATAAAAATGCATTTTGAAAAAAACAGTCCTGCAGTACCTAATGTAGAACATTGGGTTGATCTTCCTGAAAACATGCGACCTGACAACATGTATGGTGGATGGAAACATGTGGCCTTCACTTATGATGCCGGTACATCAAAGCATGCATGGTACATCAATGGTCAAAAATGGAATATTGGTGACCGTGAGGACCGGAAAAGTGGAGTGGGAACAGCAGGCCTGGGAGCATTAGCTTTTAAGGATGCAACAAAGTTTGTAATTGCTGGTTTTCAGCAACACCTTGGCGGTAATTTCGGAGGAACAGATGTTTGGATGAAGAATTACCGGGGGGCATTGGATGAATTTCGTATTTATAACAAAGCATTGGCTGCCCAGGAAATTAATGCCTTGTTCAAGCTCGAGATACAAGGTCGCTAAAACATTCAGAGAGCTGCTTTAAGCAGCTCTTTTTCTATATCACCTTCATGCGAAATTTCATTTTATTTTCATTGCTATTATTGATTGTAGGTTGCAAAAAATCCGGCTCCGGCTCCAGCCCACAACCTCCAAATATTCCAGGTAAGTTTCAATATTTTGCTTCCTCAATAAATGGTAATTCAAATAATAGTTTTACTTACACAAACGTTCCACCAAACCTTGTTTTTAAAATATCTTTTTCTGAACCTGTAAAACGATCGTCTGTTGCAGGAAACATTCTTTTAAATGAAAGTTCAGGAACAGCCGTAAATTTTTCTACTGATTATGAAAATAAGGATAGTTCATTATTGGTACGGCCAACATCTCCACTAAAATCTTTTACTAATTATACGTTGACAATTTCAACTTCTCTTCAATCGACCAGTAATAAAAATTTAGAAAATTCATTATCGTTTAATTTAAAAACGGGTCTTGATTCCTCTGATAAATTTCCTCGAATAGCTGACGAGGCATTGCTCGATCTTGTTCAAAGGCAAACCTTCAAATATTTCTGGGATTTTGGTCACCCCGTTAGTGGGCTGGCGAGAGAAAGAAATTCTTCTGGTGATCTTGTAACTTCAGGTGGTTCGGGGTTCGGTATTATGACGATTGTTACTGCTATCAATAGACAATTTATTACAAGGACAGAAGACCTGGCAAGACTCCAAAAAATAGTTGACTTTTTAAAAAACAAAGCACAGACATTTCATGGCGCATTCCCACATTGGTTAAATGGCGCTACCGGCGCTGTTATTCCATTTAGTGCAAAAGATAATGGTGCAGATTTAGTGGAAACATCTTATTTAATGCAGGGGCTTCTTACAGCCCGTCAATATTTTAATGGAGGCGATGTAGCAGAAACTGGTTTACGAAACGACATCAATACAATATGGAATGGAGTGGAATGGAGTTGGTTTAGAAAGAACAATGAAAATGTTTTGTATTGGCACTGGAGTCCAACGGCAAGTTGGGAAATAAACCAGCAGGTACGGGGTTGGAACGAAGCCCTGATCACGTATGTAATGGCTGCTTCCTCTCCAACTTATTCTATAACAAAATCTGTGTATGACAATGGCTGGGCAGCAAATGGCGGAATAAAAAACGGCAATACTTTTTACGGGTTTGTTTTGCCGCTTGGGCCTTCGCTGGGCGGGCCTTTGTTTTTTGCACATTATTCTTTCTTGGGAATTAATCCAACTAATTTAACCGACGCTTATGCCAATTACTTCACACAAAATAAAAATCACACACTGATAAATTATAATTATTGCAAAGCCAACCCCAAGAACTATTTTGGATACAGCGATTCTGTTTGGGGACTTACAGCAAGCGATATTCAAAGTGGCTATACAGCCAGCTCCCCAACCAATGACGTAGGAGTAATTGCGCCAACTGCTGCCTTGTCATCATTTCCATACACACAGGTTGAATCAATGCAGGCGCTGAAGTTTTTCTATTATAAATTGGGCGATAAAATATGGAAAGAATATGGTTTTGTAGATGCTTTTTCATTGCACGATCCCTGGTTTGCTAATTCATTTCTAGCAATTGACCAGGGACCTATAATAATAATGATAGAAAATTATCGCAGCAGTTTGTTATGGAATTTGTTTATGAGTTGCCCGGAAGTAAAAAGCGGTATGCGTAACTTAGGTTTTCAAAGTCCTCATTTCTAAAAAAATTATAGATTTTATAATTCTTAACCATTTCATTATGGTCCTAAAAAATATAAATTTTTTTATTTTTTGTTTTGTTTTCTTTTCTCTTGCTTCTTACAGCCAAAAAAATAATACAACAAATTTCAATCCTGCCGCCCGGCAAAAAAATTTAACCGATACCGCACTACTCGAATTAGTACAAAAACAAACCTTTCGTTATTTCTGGGATTTTGCCCACCCCGTTAGTGGGTTGGCGAGGGAACGCAGCAATGAGGCTTTTGATTATGGCGCTGAAGTGGTAACCAGCGGTGGTACCGGGTTTGGTGTTATGTCCACCATCGTAGCTGTAGAAAGAGGATGGATCAGCAGGGATACTGCAGCCAAGCGTCTTTTAAAAATGGTAAAATTTTTATGGAAGGCCGAAGCTTATCACGGCGTGTTTCCTCATTGGTTAAATGGGGCCACAGGTAAAGCAATTCCATTTAGCAGAAAAGATGATGGAGGCGATTTAGTGGAAACGGCTTATCTCATGCAAGGTTTATTATGCGTACGCCAATACTTTAACAAGGACAATCAAACCGAAAAAGAATTGCGCAACCGCATCAATTGGATCTGGGGTGAAATAGAATGGAACTGGTACACAAAAGATGGAGAGGAAGTTTTGTACTGGCATTGGAGCCCCAATAATGGATGGAGCATGAATTTTCCATTGCGTGGCTATAACGAAACACTTATTACTTATGTACTTGCTGCTTCTGCTGAGCGCTACCCGGTAAGTGAGTCAGTATATCATCGTGGCTGGGCGCAAAGTAATTTTTTTAAAAATGGAAAAACATTTTACAACTATAAATTGCCATTAGGTTTTGACCTTGGGGGGCCGCTTTTCTTTTCACAATATTCTTATCTGGGGCTTGACCCCCGTGGATTAAAAGACCGGTATGCCGACTATTGGGAACAGAATAAAAATCATACATTGGTTAACAGAGCATACTGTATTGACAATCCAAAAAAATTCAAGGGTTATGGTGAAAACAGTTGGGGGCTAACATCAAGCGATAGTTGGGTGGGTTACGCCGGGCATTCACCTACAGAAGATTTAGGGGTGATTTCACCCACTGCTGCTCTGTCTGCTTTTCCCTACACACCGGAATATTCCATGAAGGCACTCAAATATTTTTATAATAACATGGGCGATAAAATATGGAGCGAATATGGTTTTACAGATGCTTTCAGTGAATCAAAAGACTGGTATGCAAAATCGCATCTTGCTATTGACCAGGGGCCAATAATTGTAATGATTGAAAATTATAGAACAGGATTATTATGGAAACTTTTTATGAGTTGCCCCGAAATACAAAAGGGATTAAAAAAATTAGGCTTTGAAAGCCCATGGTTGAATAAGCAATAAATGAAGTAAATCCAGTAAGAGGTATGAAAAAATATTTTTTATTTATTATTTTATTTTGTCCAATCAACCACATGGCTGAAGCCCAGGATAATGCTCTTTATCAAAAGCATTGGTATGTGCAGGGTGCAGATACCCTGCCATACCGTCTGTTACTCCCTGAAAATTATAACCCGGTCAAAAAATATCCATTGATCTTATTTTTACATGGTTCAGGAGAAAGAGGCCGCGATAATGAATTACAACTGGTACATGGCGCCAAACTTTTTTTGGGTGACAGTATCCGCAAAAACTACCCTGCTATTGTTGTATTTCCACAATGTCCACTAAACAGCTACTGGAGCAATGTTCAATTTACAATTGACACCGTTTCAAAAAAGAGAATAATGCAGTTCTCAGTAAATGGTGAACTAACCCTTGCTATGAAAATGCTGGTAAGTTTATTGGAAAAATTGTGGCAGGATTATAAATTAAATAAGAAACAAATTTTTGTTGGCGGACTGTCAATGGGTGGGATGGGAAGCTTTGAATTAGTAAGCCGTAAACCTAAAGTATTCGCTGCTGCATTTCCTATTTGCGGGGGCGCCAATCCTGCTATAGCAAAAAAATTAAAACGCCCTGCCTGGTGGATCTTCCATGGTTTAAAAGATA
>MWVX01000131.1_pt1 | contig 20303 bp, 18 predicted proteins | sample 1047311 | NCBI WGS metagenome assembly MWVX01 (sample SAMN06349984, study PRJNA376086) | soil metagenome | isolation source: MtG-4 sample Antarctic (ecotone) soil | place: Antarctica | collected 2015-01-13 | reverse complement strand
TCCTTTGTATTAAAGCGTCATATTGTCTTACTTAAAACGTGTTGCCTTGAATTTTTTGTTGAATCCAGAAGAAGAATCAGATTTTTTGCCAATTATACCATTGAATGAAACTGATGGGGAAGCTTTAGAGCAAAAAGACATTCCGGAAGAGTTAATTCTTTTGCCCTTACGAAATACAGTTTTATTCCCAAGTGTGGTGCTGCCAATAACCGTTGGGAGAGATAAAAGTATAAAAGCCGTAAATGATGCTTATAAAGGAAGTAAGCTGATAGGGGTGATTGCCCAAAAAGACACTAATATAGAAGATCCTGCGGTAAAGGATTTAGAAAAAATCGGTACAGTAGCCAGAATTGTTAAGCAAATAAAAATGCCTGACGGTGGCATTACCATTATTATCCAGGGTAAAAACCGGTTTGCTATAGAAAATGTAACAGTTGAAGACCCTTATTTTAAAGCAAAGATTAAAATTCTCCAGGATGAGGAATTATCAGATGAGCCTGATTTTGCAGCCTATGTATCTAACATTAAAGACCTTGCTACAGAGATCATACAGCTTTCTCCCAACATTCCCTCAGAAGCATCCGTCATTTTAAAAAATATTGAAAGCCCGGCTTTTCTAATTCATTTTGTTTCCAGCAATTTAAATACGGAGATAAAAGATAAACAACAGTTACTTGCTATTAATAACATTCGTGAAAGAGCTGACTTATTAATGCAGTTATTGCAAAAAGAATTACAATTTGCTGAACTGAAAAATAAGGTTACCAATAAAACCCGTGCAGAACTTGACAAACAACAGAAAGATTATTTTCTGCAGCAACAATTAAAAAGCATTAAAGATGAATTAGGGGATGTCAATGACAGGGAGATAAGAGAAATGCAGAAAAAAGGCGAGGCTAAAAAATGGCCGGATGCCACGAAGGAAATGTTTAAAAAAGGAATAGAAAAACTGGAGCGTATGCATCCCAGCACGCCGGACTATTCTGTTGTCTATAATCATTTAGATCTATTGCTTGACCTTCCCTGGGAAGAATATACGGAAGATAAAATTGACCTGAAAAAAGCAAAGAAAGTATTAGATGCCGACCATTACGGAATGCAGAAAATAAAAGAACGAATACTGGAATACCTCGCAGTGTTAAAGTTAAAAGGAGATATGAAAAGCCCTATCTTATGTTTTTACGGACCTCCTGGAATAGGGAAAACATCGTTAGGAAGAAGTATCGCCAATGCTATTGGAAGAAAATATATACGGTTAAGCTTAGGCGGCATTCATGATGAAAGTGAAATACGCGGCCATCGTAAAACATATATCGGCGCCATGCCAGGACGCATAGTGCAGTCTATCCGTAAAACAAAAAAATCTAATCCTGTAATGATTTTAGATGAAATTGATAAGGTCAGCAGTGATTTGCGTGGCGATCCAAGCAGTGCTTTATTGGAAGTGTTGGACCCGGAACAAAACCACACGTTCTATGATAATTATTTGGAACTGGAATACGATCTGAGCAAAGTATTGTTTATTGCCACAGCTAATAATTTGCAAACCATTCAACCGGCCTTACGCGATCGTTTAGAGATTATCGAACTCAGTGGTTATGCAGTAGAAGAGAAAATTGAAATAGCAAAACAGCATCTTCTTCCAAAACAACTTGAAGCACACGGATTAAAAGATGCCAAATTTAAAATAGCAGACAAAGTACTTGAAAAAATAATAGAAGATTATACAAGAGAAAGCGGAGTAAGAGAATTGGATAGGCAATTAGCAGCCATCATGCGATACCAGGCAAGGCAATTAACATCTAAAGGAAACTTAAAGCCTTCGTTGACTATTAGCGATATAGAAAAAATATTAGGGAGATCTAAATATTCAAATGAAATATATAAGGCAGCAAACATGGCCGGTGTAGCGGTGGGATTAGCTTATACTTATGTAGGTGGAGATATTTTGTTTATTGAAACAACCGTGAGTGAAGGAAAAGCCGATATGAAATTAACTGGTAATCTGGGTAATGTAATGAAAGAAAGTGCGGCTACTGCTTTATCTTATTTGCAGGCTAATGCAAAAAAATATAACCTGGATCCCAAAATATTTGAAAACCGAACGGCGCATCTACACGTTCCAGAGGGTGCAGTGCCTAAAGATGGACCCAGTGCAGGTGTCACTATGTTGACGGCACTCACTTCTGCCTTTACCGGAAGAAAAGTAAAACCTTTTTTAGGCATGACCGGGGAGATAACTTTACGTGGGCAGGTGCTGCCTGTGGGTGGCATTAAAGAAAAGGTTTTGGCTGCAAAACGAGCTGGCTTAAAAGAAATAATTATGTGTTGGCAAAATGAAAAGGATGTTGAAGAAATTAATCCTGCATATATAAAAGGCGTTAAATTTCATTACGTAAAAACAATGAGCCAGGTACTTGAATTGGCGCTAATGGATTAAATTGTATATTAAATTTTAATTCAGGCTATTTTGTTGCGATCGGTATTTACCCTCTTTTTTACTGTTGTTTATCTTTTTGCAAAAGGACAAACTCTTGGCGGGGAAGCCGTATATAATTTTTTAAAGCTGGCTGCTTCTCCCAAACTTTCTTCTTTAGGTGGCATTAATGTTTCTTATTCAAATGATGATGTTGGCTTAGCTGTTAACAATCCCGGTATTTTAACCGAAAACCTGCATAGCCAGCTGGCATTATCTTTCAATAGTTTTTTTGCGTTTACAAAAGCTTATCATTTAGCAGGGGCTTATCATTCCCATAAGATTAATACAACTTTTGGCGGAAGTGTTTTCTTTGTTGATTATGGTAACATACCTCAGACCGATCCGGCTGGTAATATGGAAGGAACATTTCATCCAACGGATTTTGCGATTCAAGTTTCTGCTTCAAAAAAATATTTAGAAAAATGGCAATATGGATTAAGCCTTAAGTATATTAATTCCAATTACGGTCAATACCGTTCAACAGGTCTGGCATTTGATGCAGGTATTTTTTTTAATGATACGGCAAATTTTTTCTCAGCCGGGCTTGTTGCCAAAAGTATGGGTGTGCAGTTGTCCTCTTATAATGATGTAAGAGAGGATTTGCCTTTTGATCTTCAGGCAGGCATTACTAAAAGGTTAGCCAAAGCACCGTTGGGTTTTTCTATAAACCTTCAGCAAATCCATCAATTTAATGTTTTGTATAACGACACAACTTTTAATAATGAAAATGGATTTACTTCAAATCTTTCCTTTTTTAATAAATTTTTTAACCATTTTATTTTTGCCACACATGTTTACTTAGGCAAGAATCTTGAAATGAATATTGGTTATAATCGACTACGACGGTTTGAATTAAATACTGGCAGCGCCGGTAATGGTTTAAATGGATTTTCTTCCGGTTTTAAAGCCCGGCTTGGCAAATTACATTTTCAATATGCCCGGGCCTGGTTTCAAAGAGCTTCTGCACATAATCAACTAGGTATTAATCTAAATTTAAATAAGCTTTTTAGCTTTAGGGATTTATAACTTTTGGATGGTACGGAAATTGAATGTTTTATGTAAATCATTGGCATGAAACGGATATTTTTTTCTTTGACAATGTTCTGCATCCTTTTAATTACATCATGCTCAGCACAAAAACGGCCAGGCAAGCCATATAAGCTTGTAAGAGGCGACACTACTATTCAAAAAGATTCTATAGAATATTATGAAATTGATTTTATAGCCAGACAAAAAAACTATATAGAATTATTGATTGGTAATTGGATCATTGATACCATGCGCCGCCAATCAGGAATGGAAGCCGAACCCCTAACTGGTATTTTTTTGAGTTTCAATGCTGATTTAAGTTTTAATGGTAATGCTGGCTGTAACAACATTGCAGGAAAATATACTTTAAAAGGCACGAGTATAAAGTTTACCAATATTATTGCCACAAAAATGGCTTGCGGGAAATTGGAACAGGAATCTGCATTATTACAATTATTGCAGTAAAGGGTAAGTGCTTATACTGTTGATAAAAGTAAATTGCTTTTGCGTGATGGTTCAAGTAATATTGTTTTTCATGCAAATCGGAAGTGATTTAGTAGATGTCAAACGTGAAAGATAAGAAGTCAGAAGACGGACCTTCCGCTTTATACCTTTCACCTTAACTTTTTGGCATCAGTTTGTTAACCGATATGCTTCAAATGCTTCAGCAAAAGGTGTATTAGCCTGTATCCCTCTTACGGTTGCAAGCGATTGGATAAAATTTTTATCCATATATTTTCTATCAGACTGTGATGTGTACTGACCAAGTGCTTTTAATTTTGCCTGTAAATTATCTTCAGAAATTTTTTCAAAATAATTTGGTTGAAAACGGTTATTGTTCCAGGGCAATTCATAACCTAATAAATTGGCATTTCTAAAGGCCCGCATACCTTCGGAATGTATAGCCTGGTGATCCTGGTGAATATCATTTTTTGCCGGTAATAAAACGGTTGCCGGTTTATATTGTTTATTTAGTTTTATCAACTCTTCTAATATCTCCTGTCGATGAGATAGCAAACGACGTACTTCAAAATCAAAAAAAATCAGGTTATTGTCTGGAATATCCAATGTTTGTACCGCAGCTACACATTCTTTTTTCAAAGTATCGGCAGCCAGGTGCTTAGGCAGTGATGCGGAACAGGTGGAGAAAGCAATGTAGAATACGTTTTTTCCTTCCGCTACTAATTTTGCCATGGTTGCCCCACATCCTAATTCGCCATCATCTGTATGGGGCGCCAGTATAAAAACCGTTTCGTTCATAATTCTAAGATAATTCCTGTACCTGATTAATATTCTATCATAAAGCTTGATGAATCTTTCAATAGCGGAAGATTCAGTTTGAATTGCTTGTTTAATATAATTCTAAATTGATTAACCCCGCTGATGCTATCGTAAAATTCTGTGTAATTTCTGCCTGGTAAATAAATTGAATTAAAGTTCATGAAATGGTATTGTTGATGAAGGGGGGGTATAAAATGCCTAAACCCATGGTCACTCATGAAAATAATAATCGGTGGCTCATTGCTTTTTTGCAAAATCGTATCAATCAGTTGTAAGAATATTTTGTTGCAATATTGTAAATATCCAAGATAATTTTTTTGAAGATGTTGTTGCTCTTCCATTAATGATTCAGTTGGGTTTGGATGACCTTTAGCATCAAAATAATAAGGATAATGCGGCATCATTAAATGAGTATAAATAAAACGTGGAGAAATGCTGTTTGTGTTAGCAATAGAATAGGTGTTGCTAAGAATTTTTTTATTATTTTTTAAAGTTGAATTCGTAAATCGTTTTATTTCAGATTTCACCTTAAAACGTGTTACAAAATTAAAACCAAGATCTTTTTTAAATCTTGAAGTAAAGGTTTGTGCCGTCAGCATTTTTTTTCGCGTAGAAAAAAACATATTATCAATAGTGGTAGGCTGATCTGCAAAATCAAAAAGAGATAAGTTTACGAACTGATAATTATATTGCTTTAAAATCCGGATCATTTCATTATCATTTATTTGTAGATAACTGATATTCCTGTTTTTACTATCATTGCTTCTGGAAGATATATTTTCTAAATACTTCATACCTACAATGGATGCAACAGAATAGGGTGTATAATTATAATTGCTTCTTGAGTTTTTGGCTACATAAAATCCCCTTTGTTCCAAAGCTTTTTCAAAATCTGTATTGTCAAAACTAAATACCTCCTTTAGTTCCCGGTTACCTGCATATTCATCGGCAATGATCAGGTAAATATCCGGTGTAGAGCAGGTGTCGCATTTATTTGACATCCTTTTTTCCTGGTGCGAAATGCTCGTATTATTATTTGCCTTAACTAAAAATGTAAAAGCTTCAATGGCAAGCAAAATTAAAAAAAGGGTATTTAAATACCGGTTTAATCTATTGAAGGAACGATTAGATTTTTGAAGGAAATAAAATAAAGAAATAAACACAATAATTGAAAAGGGAATAATAAATGAATACTTAACAATAAAGAAATCATTTGCCATTTTTTTCAAAGTATCATGTACAATTCCAAAACAAAACTGAAAACATAATAAGCTAAAGGCATAGATAGCTGCTTTGCGCCAATCTTTGAAAATGAAGGAGAAAAGCAGGTTTATTACTAAAGCCGCCAACAAATTCCAGCCCAGGACGTTAATTACATCTTTCAATGATATTACTGGAAAGTTGGCAACACACACATGAACAATAAAAAAAACGGGTAATAAGAAAATGAAATATTCTTTACCGAGCCGGAGCATATGAATTCTAACTTTCATGCGGCATCATTAGGTATAGCCTCCTATGAGACGATAGGGTTTCAACTGAAATGATCTTATAATATTTTTCAAAGAAATTTTTAAAGTTTTCTTCGCTGTACCAACTATAAATATCTTTTTTCTGTTGAATCATGAATTGTATTTTTTCATCTTGTTTATCAACAAATTCCACAATCAGCGTTTTACCAAGATTTAAAAATAATTGAGCAATATCCTCAAATGGAATATTTTTTCCTATGGCCAGGTGGTGGATGAAAGCCAATACTAAAACCAGGTCAGTGTGGGTACGGTCGATAAAACTGATTCTTTCATTATTATTTAAACCTGTCGCCGGAGAGGGATTTGCAAAATCAATTATTATTGGATTTGCAAGTTTATTTAAATTAATTTTTGCTTTTTTGTATAGATGATTGATAGCAAAATGATCGAAATCTGCGCTTACTGTAAAGATGCCTTTTTCTTGTAACAAGGCTGAAAATGTTCCATCATTTGCGCCGACATCAATTGCCGTGTTGATCTTATCCAAATTATTAATCCAGTTTTCAATAATTTTTTTCTTATTAGCTATATATTCTGTTCTTTGTTCGGCTTCATCATAATAATTAGCCCAAACGCCTTTGTAGTTTAATTGAAATGGATTGATTAACTCTTCTAAGCTTTTCAAAATGTTAGTTAGTTTCTGCTTTGAAAATGCGGTGGTTGATTTAACAGTGAATTTTTTTTTAAAATAGCCGGCGTGCAAATGCAAGTGTAAATAAAGGTGCATGTTAAACCTACTTTTCCAGGGTAACATTTTTTTTGCAATCGTTAAAGGTAAACCTTCAGGATAGCTGAGTAACAAGGACTGTAAAGGAAGTTGTAAATAATTCATTAATGCCAGGGGGCCCACAAAATTTTCGCAAAATTGTCTGTAAGCAATCCATGGTTTTGTTTCGTCATATTTTTCAAATGAGAGGGTGTCAATAAAGATCAATTTTCCGCTGTACCATTGTATATTATATGGCGAAGCATCTTTTAATACCATCCCGTATTGCATGGCGGTTTTTATGATGCGTAAAGTAAGCAACGCAGCATCTTTAAGCATGTCAAAACACCATTCATAAGGATAAGAAATGAATCTGACAAACTGAGGTTGTAAAGTTGTGTAATAGTTTTTGTCTCCTGTTAAATTTTTATCTACAACATGGTGCGAAATAAGCAATTGGTCCTTTACTAATGAATCATATAATCCACTGGAAATAAAGTAATCAAAATCTTTTCTAAAAACCTGGTTGACTTGCCGATAAACTATTTCCTCATGATTAAAAATAAACCCTGATGGATCTCTGTACGAAGCAGGGTGGCGCTGACTTTGAACTGGCATCAAGGCTTTTCATCTTTTTTATGAAAAAAAGCAGAAAAAAATTGTCGAATGTAAGCAACAATATTTTTGAAGAAAAAAGCGACTCCCAACGCCGCTGCAATAACAGCCTGTACTAAAAAACTTCCACTTCCGGGATCAATATAAATTAATAAGCCCTGCATTAAAAGTAGCTTAAATTGGTTTGAGGCGTTAAAGTTAGTACCGTTTGATACATCAACCTGATTGTTTGTTCAATATCACTTTTGTGTAACATTTCTACAGTAGTGTGCATGTAACGCAAAGGAATAGAAATTAAAATGGAGGGGCAGCCATCATTGGCATATGCAAACGAATCTGTATCCGTACCTGTACTGCGGGACACGGCTCTTAACTGCACCGGAATTTTATTTTTTATCGCCACTTCTTCCACCATTTCCAGTAACTTATTATGCACAGCTGGGCCGTATGATAATGAAGGGCCTTTCCCGCAACTTGTTTCGCCTTCTACAAACTTATTGATCATGGGTGTAGATGTATCATGTGTAACATCTGTAATGATAGCTGCATCAGGCTTTATTCGCCGTGCAATCATTTCTGCCCCCCGTAATCCAATTTCTTCCTGCACTGCATTAACTATATACAAGCTATATGGCAAACTCTTTTTATTTTCTTTTAATAAACGGGCAACTTCTGCAATCATAAAGCCCCCAATGCGGTTATCCATAGCACGTCCAATAAAATAGTCGTATGCCAATTCCTCAAAACCATCTGTATAGGTAACTACACAGCCTACATGTATTCCCAGGTCTTCAACTTCTTTTTTGCTTCGGGCACCACAATCTAAAAAAAGATTCTCCACTTTTGCAACAGTTTCTTTATCAGCAGTATTGATGCGTGTGTGAATGGCAGGCCAGCCAAACACCGCTTTAACAGTGCCTTTTTTTCCATGAATAAAAACTCTTTGTCCTGGTGCAATCTGGTGGTCCACACCTCCATTTCTTTTCAGGTACATCAAGCCTTCATTGTTTATATAATTAACAAACCAACTGATTTCATCAGCATGTGCTTCTAATACCACTCTAAATTTTTGACCGGGATTGATAACACCAACGGCTGTACCGTAAGGATCCGTGAAGGTTTCATCTACATACGATTTAATATAATCAAGCCATAGAACCTGCCCTGCAGATTCAAAACCCACTGGTGAGGGATTGTTTATATAATCACTAAGAAACTGTAATGAATTAGAAGTAAGAATAGATTTAGTTGAAGCCGCCTTCTTTTTTATAGCTTTTGCCATTAATATAATTTAGCCTGCAAACTTAGCTAAAACTGGTAGAAAGGATACAAGGAATATGTGTTCAGGCAAATGCAAGAAAAATAGCTTGTCAATTGCAATTTTCTTCAGCCCTACAAATATTGCATAGGGAATTTAGGGCGGAATATAAAAATGCAATGAACGCTGTAATTGCCAGCCATAGCCTGTGTGCCAATAGTCGATAGCCGAAATAAGTAGTATCTGCCAAGCCTATAATAAAAAAAAATAAAAATGAAGATTTCTGTTGCTGTATAACAATCGGTTCTTTCCAAACCGCCAAAGGACGCAGGAATGAGGAACCAATGAAAGTTATAGCTTCATAACGTTCTAACGAAAAAAAGAACAAAAATATTTATAAGATGAAATAAAAAAAAGGTTTGCAAGCACATTACAACTGCACATAATGTAATATACTGGCTTCTGAAAGTAAGAAGTTTGCTATGTTTTTTAAGAAAATTGGGAGAATTTTATAATTCCCTATCTGATAATAATTACGTTATCAACAGTTGCAGTATCACTTTTGTTGCCTTCTTTATCCTGAACTACAAATTTTAAATTCATGGTGTCTGGCTCATTTCTTACCGGCATACTGCCAATAATTCTAATGGGAGATAGGTTTAAGGTTAATGACCTATAATCAAGGCTAACAAAAAATTCTCCTTTAGTTGTATTAGGGAAAGAAGGTATTTTATAAGGTAGAGGCGATCGAACAAGGGGGCCTCTGCGATTTATTCTTTCACGGATGACAAACAGGGAATCATTTACATCGCCCTCTTTATCTGTAAATTCAAGGGTAACATCTATACTGCCATTGGAAGAGATAAATTTATCGCTAACAGAAACGATTTTGATTTGGGGTTTTGTTTGAAATTTATCTTTGTTGCAGGCAAGAATAAGGATAAATAAAGCTGATATTGATATAATAGATTTCATACTAAGGTAAGCTACTAAACAAATTTAAAACTTTGTTGCCAGAATTGACATGTTAACATCCCACTTAGAAAAAATAACAGAAATTTCTAAAGAGACATTTGAGGGGCACGCTTTAAAAATATACTATCAGCAATATCAACATAATGATATCTACAGAAATTTTGTTGACCTGGTAAGGAAGCACCGACAGCAGGTTACCCGCCTGGATCAAATTCCTTTTTTACCCATTTCTTTTTTTAAATCTCATAAAATTAAAACAACAGCCTTTGAAGAGATGCTTGTTTACGAAAGCAGCGGCACCACAGGTTCAGTAGCCAGTCGTCATTTTTTAAAAGATACTTCTATTTATGAAATTTCCATTTTAACTGCTTTTGAACAATTTTACGGGCCTGCTTATCAATATTGTTTTCTTGCACTTTTGCCTTCCTACATGGGGAGAAGGTCATCCTCTTTAGTGTTCATGACAAAAACATTAATGGAAAAAAGTGCTCATCCTATGAATGGATTTTATTTAGACGATTTCGAAGCACTATACAATACATTACAAAAACTTGAAGCGCAAAAGCAAAAAATAATTTTAATTGGCGTAACCTATGCTTTGTTAGATTTTGCAGCGTTACATCCACAGCTATTACAACATACTATAGTAATGGAAACAGGCGGTATGAAAGGCAGAAAGGAAGAACTGGTAAGAAATGAAGTACATGAACGATTAAAAAAAGCATTTAGCCTGGCAAGCATTCATTCAGAATATGGGATGACGGAATTATTATCCCAAGCTTATGCAATAAAGGAAGGAAAATTTCATACGCCACAATGGCTGAAAATAATATTACGTGAAGAAGATGATCCGAAGCAGTTAATTATAAAAACGGCTGTTCCAAAAACAGGTTTAATTAATATTATTGACCTGGCTAATATTTATTCCTGTAGTTTTATTGCAACAGATGATGTAGGCCGATTGCATCCAGATGAAAGTTTTGAAGTATTAGGCCGCATGGATAACACTGATATAAGAGGATGCAGTTTGCTGGCTGTTTAAGAATTATAAATTAGGAATGCGAAATGGAATTCGATTATAAATTAGAGAAAAAAATATATTAGAGACTCAACCGTCACCTATCATCACCTGTCAACTGTCAGTTATAATATGCCATGCAAAAAGTAATAAGGATAAATAAAATCCTGCTATTGATAAGCGGCAATAAAAATTATAATCTTGTATTTGCTTTTTCTCCATTAGAAAAGCCATCTCTATTTCCTGCAAATCAAGAAATGTATCAGATGATATAGATTCTTTACCCGGTTGGTCCATCCCCGGTTCTCTTTTAATTCCTTCAATTATGTGATTTTCTTTCAACATACCTGGTAAATACTAATTGCAATCGATGTGCCGGATTTACAGCGGATGCATTTCCAAATTGTTGCCTTGTCTCTATTCCTGAAGCGAAACTAATTCTTTCAAACCCATGCTTATGCTCCCCTTAGGGGATGGGGGCTTATTGATTAAACAGAGAGGCTAAGCCCAAATCGCCATTTACATCACTTTTACAAATAATCATTACTATAGAGCTGATACTATTGTTTTTAAAAATAATTTGCGCTTTTTTTATTTCCAAAGCTGCCACTTCAAGGGCTTTTATATGATAGCCTCTTATGATAGAATTACCCTTTAGCAAATGAGCAAAAGACTGTAGGTAACGATTGGATGATTGATCAATTTCTTCCGTACTCAAGGGGCTCAGCTCCATAGCTGCTGCCTGCATGATCTTATCATTTGTACTAGATAATTTTTCTTCGGCAAGTACATGAAATTGTTCCCCAACCCGTAACGCAAAAATTGTTAGTATCAAGCTATCTAAAAATATGTAATTGATACTGCTTAACTCAACTTCACGAAAAGTATATAAGCCTTCAATGCCTGAAATTAATAGTAAAGGATTTATGCATGCTTCATTTGCTCTGTCATTAACGGCCTGATAAAAAGCTTGTTCAGTCATGGACGGGTATTAGCATTAATCTACTGTAATGGGAGTAAATATTACAATATTTATTCCCATTTTTGTAGAGATATTCACTTGAATTTTTTTCAGTATGAATAACTTTCTGATTTTCTATTTTACAACTTGCTAATAAATTGATAAAAAGGACGATGATGAGAATTTTTCAACCGGCAATTAGTTTATACTAATTTTAATAGTATTTTTATTCTTCACTAAAAAAAAGGAGGTATTCATGCAATCTACAGATCATTCATGGAAACCTACGGTTAGTATCGCCTAACCGGGTTGCTCCATCAAAATATCTGATGACGTGAGAAGCGTCAAGGGCCACTAGGGAATTATGTAGTGGCTTTTTTTATTGGGGCATAAAAAATAGCTGCAGATATCTACAGCTATTTTATTATGAAAGCAAAATAAAATTATACAGTGTCCCTATCCACATCTGTATCCGTACGTACAGATTTCGTAACGGTTACTTTATCACTACGACCAGTGTCAGTAGTTGTAGTTTTGCTGCTGTTACCCCTTAAAAGAGCAATCAGTAATAAAATAAATAAAGCAGCACCCACAACCCAAACCCATGGAGAAGCATACCAGTTGTCAACATTTTCTGTTGTGGTAGTAGTGGTTGAACTTGAACTGGAGCTAGAACTATCTTGTGCCCAGCTTAGTGTTTGTACAAAACTGAAGATGGCCATCATTACCAAAGTTTTGTACCAGGCGATCTTAGCTAAATTTTTCATGTTTCTTTTTTTGTTGATTTAAAGATAAAGTTCCTTAAAAGAAAGTGTTCTTCGTTATTTATTTTTCTATTCAACAATTGCGCCACAGCATTGATCAAAAGGCTAATTGCTTTTACACCAATTATTTATGTGTCAATAATTTTGATTTTTTTTGTTAAAGTATAAGAAATTAGCTTAATAAGTCGGACATTAGTTGATGTAATCATATCACACAAAAATAATGAAGCTGCTGGCAGGCCTATTGGTTTTATTCTTTACAAGCACCTCTGTTTCGCAAGTGCGTAATAATAATTTTTTTGCGGTTAACTGGTCGGTGCAATCCGTTCCGGTAACACCTGAAGCATTAGCAAAAAAGCTTACTGGTTTTTACGCTACTGAATTGGAAAAAACAACGGCCATATTTAGATGGATCACGGAAAATATTTCATACCGGCCTAAGATTCGCAATGGTACACGTAATGCTAAACTTAAACAATATGTGGTAGATGAAATAGAAGACAATGCGCCTTTGAAACCGTTAACTGAACGTGTAGCGGAAAATGTACTGAGAGAAAGAGTAGCTGTTTGCGATGGTTATGCAAGGCTTTTTAAAACTTTATGCGATTACGCCGGCATAAGATCTGAGATTATTACTGGTTATGCCCGTACAGGTTTTGGCAATGTGGGCGACAGGTTTAAATCAAATCATACCTGGAATGCAGTTAGTATTGACAGCAATTGGCATTTGATTGACGCAACATGGGCAAGTGGTTATTTTACTTATAACTCAGATGAATTTATAAAGCATTACAATAATTATTATTTTTTGACACCACCAGAAGATTTTATTAAAGATCATTTTCCGGAAGATATTAAATGGACCTTGTTAACTGATCCACCCACACTTAAAGAATTTGAGCGATCTCCATTTAAAGCGCAGGCCTTCATCAAATCTAAAATCCTTTCTTACAAGCCTGCTAAAGGGATTATAAATGTATTACCTGGCGATAGTATATTAATTGAAATTGAAACACCTAATGTTGATAAAAACCTGGTCGTTTCTCCAACTGTAAGTTTCGACTCGTCCGGGTATTTAATTGATACTGCATTAACAGCGGTTCAAAAGCCTTTAAATAAAATTGTGGGAAATAAGATTAGCCATGTCTATCCGGTTCAATCCGAAAAGTTAGGGTGGCTGCATATTATTTTAAATGGTGAAGTGGTATTGTTGTATAAATTAAATAATAAAAAAGATCATACTGCTAAAAATATAGATAAATTAACTCAGTAAGTCATGGCATTTTGTATTTACCTGTTATTATTTTTCACCATTCCAATCTCCGCATATCAGAAACAACGGATAATTTCTTACGCACAGTTGTAGTAACGCGGGGAATGCACCGCATACACCATTCTGTGCTGCCTTTTGAAACACGATCAATTTATAGCTCTCTTTTGCCTTAGTGGAACTGGTATTTCAACCGTAAAAAACCTGTCCGGGAAATAAAATTTGGCGTTGTAGAATCAGGCGACCGTTAACTGATACTGTCAACTGCTTCATGTCAAAAATCACAACCAATAGGCGCACCAGGAGGAATAATGGCATGCATCGTTGGCTTTGCTTTTTCCGGTGTTTTCATTCGTTCTAAAGTTAAAAGTAAATGGCCTGAATAAATTTCATCTGTGGATGTTTTCTTTTTGCTCTCCGCAAAAGCTTTTAAATCGCTAATGGTTTTTTGTAAAATAGATTTTGTCAGAAAGGATGCATTATCATCAATACTTGTCGACAACAAATAAGTAAGTAATATCTGTTCGGTTTGCATTTGTATTAAACCCTCTATTCCCGGGCGGCGAACGGATCGCCAGGTTTTATTAGTCAAAAATTCCAGCATTTCATTTAAACCTAACCCATCATTTTGAAATTTGTAAACCGCCAAACGGTTCAATCTTTCTGTATTCATTAAAAAAGAAATCGGTAAGTCTGTAGCTGTTTCGGCAGGAGATAAAATATCAAATGCAAGCCCCGTTCTTTTCTTAAATAATTCTTTTGTAAAATTATAACCCGCAGGACGTGGAGGAATTAAATTTGAAATACTTTCAGGCAGCATTAATACCTTAGGATCTATACAATTTACAACTGCCTGTAATGCTTTCAATTGTTCACTTTTGGGCAATGCCTGTGTAATTAATTGTTTATCTCCCCGCAAAGCATAAGTATAATTTAATCCGCCAATTAATTTGGTTACGGCTTCAACCTGGTAACGGTGAAAAAGATAAACCGGCACAAGCACATCTTCCAACAAGGCCATTGGCGTACCGGGGCGTATATTCTTTGCGCCAAATTTTGATAAGGCCTTTTCACGAACAGTCATTACATTTTTTAGTTCGTCAATAGCGTTCTTTCCATTATCCCAAAGGTGTGCATAAGGGTGAAGGCCGCTGGCGGCACGGGCATCTCTGTCAGCAATAAACTGAAATCCATTTTTGTTAGCGTCTGAAAGTATTTTTTCAAAAGCAGCTTTTTCATCTTTTGCTGATGCATATTCTGTATAACCATACGCAATGCTGATCTTATCCCAATCACCAATGCCGGTTGCATAGGCTTCGCTGATATTAATTTCTCCTTGTGTATTGATTGTTGCTGCCGGTGGCGGGTAATCCATCACACTGGCGCGGTTAGAAACACTTGCCGCATAATTATGCATTAAACCAATAGTATGGCCCACTTCATGTGCTGATAATTGTTGTAACCGATGTAAAGCCATTTTCAACATTTTATCATCTGCAGGCATTCCGTTTTCAAAAGGAGCCAACAAACCTTGCGCAATCAGGTAGTCCTGCCGAACCCTCAATGAACCTAATGATACATTCCCTCTAATTATTTCGCCGGTCCGGGGGTCAACGACAGAGGCGCCATAGGACCATCCCCTCGTAGATCGATGAACCCAATTGATGATATTATTCCGAATGTCCATTGGGTCTGCAGTATCGGGCAAAATCTTAACCTGGAATGCATTAATAAATCCTGCTGCTTCAAACGCCTCGTTCCACCAGCGGGCTCCTTCCAATAAAGCAGACCGGATAGGTTCCGGTGTACCATTATCCAGGTAATAAACAATTGGTTTTATAGCCTCACTTTTTATTGCAGCCGGGTCTTTCTTTTTTAGGCGGTGCCGTATGATAAAGTGTTTTTCTATGGGTTCAGAAACCGGTGTGCTATAATCAAAATAAGAAATAGGAATAAATCCAGACCGTATATCAAAAATCCGTGGTTGATAATCATTATCCGGCAATTGTACAAATGAATGATGGATGCGAAGCGTAATGGCTTCAGTTGAAGGTGTTACGGATTGTACAAAATTTCCTACTTCACCATCATTATTTACTAAGGTAATGGTTGCTTCTAATTCAGAATTGAGTGGAAAGTTTTTGGTTTGCGGTAAGTAAATAGCTGACCTTGTTTTATCAAATGTATAATTTCCCTGTCGCATGGTTTTGATACGGTTGCCAACTTTCATTGCATCTCTTAATAAAAAATCGGTAGCATCAATTAATATATGTCCTTTGCTTTCCGCTTCAATGGTAAAACCCCAGATAGTTGATTGGGCAAAAGATTGTTCAACTGCACGTTTCTCTGCTTTATTCGGAGTAATTGCACGGTAGTCATAATTGGGTTGCACCAATAAAAGCTTTCTGCCTACGCGGTTAAACCTTACGATTTTTGTATCTCCCAACAGGCCTCTATCCAATCCAATATCATTAGAGCCAAGAGCGGATGGGAGAGAAGTGACATATAAAAATTCGCTATCAATTTTATTTATTTCCAGCCATAATTTTCCAGCATTTTCATCCCAATAAAAATTTATAAAACCTTCCTGTTTTTTGAGACCCGCTGTTTTTTCTTCAATAGATGGAAGTTTTTGAGCTTCAGAAAAAAAAGAAGTAAATAGTAATAAAAGAATTGATATTCGTAACATAACACATTGGTTTATTGCCTGAATTTAAATCTTTACTTGCAAAACTGCTCAGGCCTTCCTATAGTTTGATAATCTGTTCCCTAAAAAAGTATATGCAAATCACCATGTTAGTGATAAAGTTTGACTTTGACCTCAACATGGAAGCCAGAGTAGTTGGAACAATTGATAAAATTTTTATTATAAATTATCTGTAACCTATTTTTATTTAGTTAAACAACAGGTTCAAGTGAATATTTTTTTTAGAATTGTAAGATCAATAATTTATGTTCCTTTATTTATATTTTTCTTTGGTTGGATAGCTGTCAGAGTTCGTGTTTTTGATCTAAAAATTGGAGGAATATTACCGTTCTGGACAAGGCCAGCGGGAATTATTTTAATGATTGTTGGCTGCATTCTTATATTAACCTGTGTAGTAGTATTCATCATTCAGGGCAAGGGAACGCCAGCAGCTTTCGATCCTCCGAAGGAATTTGTAGCAACCGGTCCATATGCTTATGTACGCAATCCTATGTACATAGGAGGTTTTATTTTATTAGTTGGATTTGGATTAAATCGTAATTCATTATCCATTCTTATTTTGTCAGTTATTCTTATTGTCGTTTTTCATTTGTTTGTCGTTTTTTATGAGGAGCCCGTTCTTGAGAGGCAATTTGGGAAAACTTATATTGAATATAAAAACCGTATAAATCGGTGGATACCTAAGTGAAAATGAAAATCAAATAATGGACAATAATTTTTAAGATTAAAAAATAAACAACCAGGTAGAAGGTAACAATCAATACGTTATTATAATCAAATTATTTTGCAAGCAACAACTCCTTTACTACACTTTCATTTCCCACACGGTCAACAGCAGTTACAGCAATTTTACTTAATGGGATCCGCTTTTCTCCCGAAGTATTCTGCAAATCAAATCTGCGATCCTTGCGATTAAGAATTTTATAATCCCATTTATCTCCATATTGAAAATAAATAACCCATTGAAATATATTGTTTGCATCCGGATGGGTCCAGATTATGTCTACCTTATCTCCCTGCAAGGAAGTTGTTACTTGCGGCGGTTTCGGGGCTATGTTGTCAAGCCATGGTGTGGGAGGAATTAATGCCTGCTTTTTATATGGGCCGTCCAAAATGGCTTTTGCCAGGCTATCGTTTTTTGTTAGTCCTGAAATACTCCAATGCACAACACCTTTGCTTTTAGGTAACATTCCTCTTGAGATCATGATCTCATTAATTGTTTCATCATTATTTTTTTCACCGCGACCTTTATAAACAGAGATGCCGGGCCACAAGTGTCGATTATAGGTATTTTCCCCGGCCCACCATCCCAGTAAAACCGGGAAACTTTGGGGAATTTTATTGATCTCCCAATATAATTGCGGTGTGAAATAATCAATCCATCCTTTATTTAGCCACAGACGTGCATCTGCATATAATTTTTCATACTGATCAAATCCCTCGATTGATTCGGGGTAACCAGGCCGCCATATTCCAAAAGGACTCAAGCCAAACTTTACCCAGTTTTTTTCTGATTTTATTTTTTTATATAATTTCTTAATAAAAACATTTACACTTTCACGTCGCCAATCGCCGCGACTTAATTTGCCATCCGTTTTTTGATAAGCCTCCCAACTTTCATGATCCGGAAAATCTTCATTTAGATTATATGAAGGATAAGGATAGAAATAATCGTCAAAATGTACGCCGTCAATATCATAGCGCTTTACAATATCCATGACGACGGCGGTGGAAAGTTCCTGCGTTTCTTTTTTTGCAGGATCGAGCCACCAATAACCTTCCTTAAGAAATACAGACAAGTCTGGACGGGTTTTTACAATTGATTTATCACTAAGTGGTCCTCCATCTTTATGATGTGAGCGGTATGGGTTTAACCACACGTGCATTTCCATTCCCCGGTCATGTGCTGCTTCTGTCCAAAATTCCAACGGATCGTAGTAAGGATCAGGGGCTCTCCCCACTTCGCCGGTGAGATAATATGACCATGGTTCAAGATCACTTTTATATAATGCATCTGTTTGCGGGCGCACCTGGAAGATAACTGCATTGAAATGATGATCCTTTAAAAAATCAAGCAAAGCGATAGCCTCATTTTGCTGATCAGCAGTGGATAATCCTGGTTTACTTGGCCAGTTTATGTTAGACACCGTAGCAACCCAGGCAGCACGGAATTCAGTTTGAGCTTTTGGTTGTTTTATAACAACATTTTCTTTAATTGATTTTGAAGAAACACATGCATTCAGCATAAACAAACTGCAGAGGCTTATTACAATCTTACCTATTTTTTGAAACATAAACTTCATTTTATAAATGAACACCCTTTTTAAAATAGTATAAAGTTTTCACCGGGTAGCCAGCGTAAACCAGCTTTAGTAACAAAATGTTGTTTGTGTATGCTTTCTTATCAAAAATAATGACCTTTTACTTTTGTTCATTCTGAACCAAAAGTGAAGATCTGAACTGGCTGTTTCAAAACTGTTTTCTATTGCCTTCTGTTGCTTATCCGGCGGGTAGCCATATTTTGTTAATGGTACGCCGTACCAGTACCATCAATTTTCTCTTGCACTTTCCCGAATAGCCCAGTCTATAAGTAACATTGCTCTTATCTTATCGGCAATCCCCCTGGCAATATCTCTTAATTGATCATCACCTAAAACCTTGTACGGCACTGTCGTTTACTTCCAAGGTGTCATAAAAAGCTAATTCATCTTCTGATAATTTTAAAATCGACACCTCTTTTATCTGCTGCTTTGTTTCCCAGACGAGTCTCCTTCCTCATGCTTTTCGACTATCAATAGAGAGTCCTGGGAGTTATCACCAGTAGGACTTTTGCCCATTAACAGTACACGATAGAAACAGAACATTAAAATCAGTAGCGATGATACAAATATTCTCATTGTAATTTAAGATGACCGCAATGGCTGCTAACGTGAGTTCGTGAAAAAACTATTCACAAAATAAGTTATAAAGTGGATAAGAAAAAGCGGAAAAAGGTAGTTGTATCTGTAATTTAATGCATGCCACATATTAGTCTTACGCATCTTGTAGTGCCACAGTATATAAAACAATGTCAAGGTAAATGCATCGTTTTTATTGGTTCGGGAGGAGGCATAGCATGGATGTCCGGCAGTCTTGTTTATTCAGCGACCAAACATTTTATTACAGCGGATGCTGTGATACTCAAAGCAGAACTTAAACCAAGGAGTGTACAGGTAAATTTAGTTTGTCCCGGACCTGTGGATACAGAGTTTGATACAACTTCAGGTACTATTGGTGGAATGAAGGGAGGGCCTACCCAAGGCGCACAGATTTCGGCAGGGCAATGCGCTGATGATATAATTAAAGGTGTAAAGAAGAACACAGCAGTAATCTTTCCGGGTAAAAAATTCAACTTGCTAATGCAGTTCATTTGATGCTTCCCTGGGTTATTCGATGTTAGAAAATGATGTTAAGAAATTTATTCATAAAAATTCTAAACGATGCTTCAAATTTTAGAAATAATTACCCTTATAATTTCGGGATGGCTGGCTGGCGCAGAAAGTGGTTCCTGGTCTTGTGTACACCCCGTTATCGAAAAACTTAAACCCGAAGATCAGATTGTTTTTCAGAAAGGATTGCTCAAAACGTTTGGGAGAATAATGCCCGTATTAATGCCGCTTAATTTTATATTAGCCATCACCCTTTGTAGTTATTCAACAGAAGAGAATT
>MWVX01000130.1_pt1 | contig 20370 bp, 18 predicted proteins | sample 1047311 | NCBI WGS metagenome assembly MWVX01 (sample SAMN06349984, study PRJNA376086) | soil metagenome | isolation source: MtG-4 sample Antarctic (ecotone) soil | place: Antarctica | collected 2015-01-13 | reverse complement strand
CGCCTCTGCTTTGGATGATATAGCAGATTACATTTATTCCTGTGCTAAAAAAATAAGTTTCTATCGTGTTAACCCTAACGATCCCGGCATACAAAAAATGGCTGAATTGATAGAGCAGGGAACAATATATATACAAAGTGCCGTGAATGAATTGCGCAACATGAAAAACTTAAGAAAGATAACAGAATGTTTGGTACGAGTAAATGATATAGAGAACCAGGCGGACGACATTTTTGATCTTAGTATTGAAAAATTGTTTAACAACGAGAACGATTTTAAAGAAGTAATTAAAAGGAGGGAAATTTATCAGGTTATGGAATTTGCAACAGATAAATGTGAGGATGCAGCAAACGTAATTGAGTCAATTACTATCAAATATGCTTAAGGCATTCATCTTGTTGTTTTAATTTGTAAACCCAAAATATGGCTCTATTATTAATTGTCATAATTATTTTTGCTTTTATTTTTGATTATATAAATGGTTTCCATGATGCTGCAAACAGTATTGCAACTGTTGTTTCTACTAAAGTATTGAACCCATTTCAAGCAGTTCTATGGGCGGCCTTCTTCAACTTTTTTGCCTTCTTTCTCTCAAAATATGTTTTTGGTGGATTTGGAATAGCAAATACAATTGCAAAAAGTGTTACCCTCGAGCAAGGTGATCCATTAGCTATGTATGTTATATTAGCGGGCTTACTTGCTGCTATTGCATGGAACCTTATCACGTGGTGGTTTGGTATTCCATCTAGTTCTTCCCATGCACTTATAGGCGGATTAATTGGAGCTGCCGTAGCACACTATGGAACTTTTGGTGTAATTGTAGCTAAAAAAGTAATCCCCACTATTAGCTTCATCATTCTTGCACCTTTAATTGGAATGATCATTTCATTTTTTATAACTGTACTTATTGTTCATTTAAGTAAGCGGGCAAATCCCTACAAGGCAGAAAGATGGTTCAAACGCCTGCAACTCGTATCTTCTGCACTGTTTAGTATTGGCCACGGTGGAAATGATGCCCAAAAAGTAATGGGGATTATAGGTGCTGCTATGGTTGCAAGTAACTATATACCCAACTTAGATGAAATACCTACATGGGTTCCCTTAGCATGCTTTATTGCTATAGGTTTAGGAACGATGAGCGGAGGATGGAAAATTGTAAAAACAATGGGAACTCGCATAACTAAAGTTACACCACTTGAAGGTGTTGCTGCAGAAACAGCGGGAGCTATGACCCTATTTCTTACCGAACATTTTAAAATTCCTGTAAGTACCACTCATACTATTACCGGTTCAATTATTGGAGTTGGAGCTACTAAGCGTTTGTCAGCTGTGCGTTGGGGTGTTACTATTAACCTTTTGTGGGCCTGGATATTAACCATACCTATAAGTGCTTTGATGGCGGCTCTCTTTTTTTTCATGCTCAAAGTTTTTGCGTATTAATTTTTTCTGTCTAAACCATCCATTTAATTTATTTTGCAAGTGTAAACTTACAAACAGGTGTTATGAATAAGATTTTGGTTACCGGGGGTTGTGGTTATATTGGATCACACACAATTGTTGACCTGATAGAAAATGGTTTCAACGTCATATCTGTAGATGATAACTCAAGAAGTACGACTTATCTTTTAGAGGGTATTGAAAGGATAACCGGCAAAAAAGTAAAAAACTATAAAGTTGATCTTAAGGATTATAATGATACCCGCGCAGTTTTCCAGGAGAATGAAGACATTACAGGTATCATTCATTTTGCTGCTTATAAAGCGGTAGGAGAGTCTGTAGAAGAGCCCCTGATGTACTATGAGAACAACTTATTTTCTTTAATTAATTTATTAAAGTGCGTACAAGAGTTTGATATTCCTCATTTTGTGTTTTCTTCTTCATGCACGGTGTATGGAAGTCCTGATACTATTCCTGTTACCGAACAATCACCAATAAAAAAAGCCGAATCTCCTTATGGTTCCACTAAACAAATGGGTGAAGAAATAATAATGAATGTGGTAAAGGCAACTGCTGCAAAAGCTATTTTACTTAGATATTTCAACCCCGTTGGTGCACATCCCGCAGGTTCAATCGGAGAGTTGCCATTAGGTAAACCAGCTAACCTAATACCTGCAATTACACAAACTGCTATTGGCAAAATACCTCATATGGAAGTTTGGGGTGGCGATTACGATACCCACGATGGCAGTTGCATCCGTGATTATATTCATGTATCTGATATTTCTCATGCACACACGTTAGCCTTACAATATCTTCTGAGTAATAAAAACAAATCTAATTGCGATGTTTTTAATTTGGGCACCGGTAATGGAGTTACAGTTTTTGAAGCCATAAAAGCTTTTGAAGAAGTAAGCGGTAAAAAATTAAATTATAAAGTAGGTCCTCGCCGCCCGGGAGATGTTGTAGCTATTTATGCTAATAATGACTCTGCCCGCACTTCTTTAAATTGGGAAATTAAATATGATCTTAAAGAGATGATGCGAACGGCGTGGGCTTGGGAAAATAAAATTAAACAAGATGAAGAGATCCTGAAGAATCAGCAGTATCTGTACAACTAATCCCAACACTTTAGCAGCTTTTAATGCTCCTTGGCCTAGAGCTAATTACTCCTTCATTTTGCTGTTAAGTGTACTGCAACATTCTTTTAACCCTTATTGTGAACTTTCGCAGTACCTTCTATTTCTTTCATCTGCGAAAATATTACTTTGACTCATAGTATACGCTGCATTTCTTATCAGAGTTATCTGCTTTCATTGCTTAATTTTATTTAAATGTTGCTGAAATGAATTTGGACGACAAGGAGTTATTGAATCTTTTCAAACAACCTGCTGCGAAAGAAAAGGCTTTTACTGATATTATAAGAAAGTACCAGGAAAAATTATATTGGCATATCCGGCGAATAGTTATTACTCATGATGATGCCAATGATGTTTTGCAAAATCTTTTTATAAAGGTTTGGAATGCTTTAGATAATTTTAGGGAAGATAGCCAGCTATATACCTGGTTATATCGTATTGCAACAAATGAATGTCTAACCTTTTTAGAGCAACAAAAAAGACGTAGTTCTGTTAGTTTTGATGAAGTGGAAACAGGATTGTCTAATAAAATAAGAGCTGATGAGGGTTTTAATGCAAACAAACTGGAATGGAAACTGCAATTAGCCATTCAGCATTTGCCTGAGAAACAAAGAATTGTTTTTAATCTGAGGTATTATGATGAGATGCCTTACGAAGAAATGAGCCGGGTTCTAGAAACAAGTGAGGGAGCTTTGAAAGCAAGCTATCACCATGCCGCAAAAAAGATAGAAGATTATATACTAAATCGCTAAATTACTATTACTGATTAAACTTTTAGGGTTCTCACAAAGTCATACAGTTGATAAATGAAAAGCCCAGATAATATAAATAAAGAATTAAAGGAAGTAAGTCCTTTAATTTCCACGATTAAGAATGATAATGTTTATTCCGTACCACCTTTTTATTTCAATAATCTTGCCGAAAAGATAATTGAAATAATAAAATTATTTGGAAGACTACCTTATAACTCTTATTCAGTTAATCCTTATACAGTAAAGGAAGGGTATTTTGAAAGTTTAGCTGAGAGTGTTTTACGTAAAATTCAGAGCGAAGAAAAAGAACTAAATGAAGTTACACATGAACTAGAAAGCTTTGCACCAATATTAAATACAATAAATAAAAGACCGGTATTTAAGTTGCCTGAAGGATATTTTGAAAGCTTCACAATTGCATCCAGTAAAACCGAAAAGCCAGCTGCTAAAGTGGCTTACCTTAGAAAAATTTTTTCAAGGTATGCTGTTGCAGCTATTATTGCTATGTTAATGGCAGTTGGAACTTTTTACATAATCGGAAAAAATACGAGGGAACCAGGAAATCAGGCACTTAATGTGAAATCCGCTTTAAAAGGATTAGAGGACGATGAAATAATTGAATTTTTGCAAACACATGCTACTGCCGGTGATGTTACCACTGCTACTTCTGAAAAAAAGAACTCAGAGAACAAAATACACAAGCGGCTTAAGGAGATGAGTGAGAAAGATATCCAGCAATACTTACAGGAAAATTTGGAGCCGGAGGAAATCGAGTTGGATATTTAAAGTATTAGATATGAAAAAAAAAGGTATTTTATTGTTGGTATTTTGGGTAAACATTAGCTACATTTGTTTTGGCCAAGCAAGCGAAGCGAGATCAAAAACAGTTGAAGAAATTCAAAAAGCTTTTTTAACTGAAGAATTAGCTTTAACTACAGACGAATCAGGCAAGTTCTTTTCTGTTTACTTCGAATACCGGGATGAACTTAAGAAGATTAGAAAGGATGGTGTAGAAGATGAAATAGAGAATGCTGAACAGGTGTTAAATATTAGGAAAAAGTATAAGTCGGAATTTAAGGCAGTTTTAGGTAGTGATGAACGTGTAAATAAGATTTTTGTGGCAGATAAAAAATTCAAAAAGATTTTACAGGAAGAACTAGAACTACGGAAGCGTAATAAACAAAAAAGTGTCTCTGCTGTTCTTTAAAAGTATTATTTCACCTTATTTTAAACTAGGTGTTTTTCATAGGTTAGCAACGGCCAGCTCTTTTTAGGGCAGGCCATTTTTTTTGGATTAACTATATTTTTCCCCACTTTTCCAGACTGGATTTTTTATATCATGATAGAATAGAAAGGTCCAGTTTCGCTCACGACCTTCATTCCACCATTTCTGTCTTAGCTCCATGCATTTTTTACCATCAAGATCGTATTTGGCTACAAAACGGCTTTTCATGTGTTGCAGTTGAGGTGCAACGTCACCGCCAAAAAATATAGTTTCGTCATTTTCGCTTATCCAGAAAACCTGGTGATATGGACAATGTCCGGCTGTTATTTCGTAAAAAATATAATTATCAATATAGCCAGATTCTTTTTCTAATAAAACTACATTAGCATGCTCTGTTAGTAACCCGATGCCATCAATTGGATAACTGGGAAACCCTATCTCTGTTCCATAATCAATTTCCTTTTTTTGAACATAATATTTTGCATCGGGAAACGAAAGTGAACAATGTCCTAGCTTATCTTTTACGGTTAGTCCTCCAGCATGGTCCTTATGCAAATGAGTAAGTAGTACTTTTGTTACTTGTGAAGGATTAAAGCCGTTGGCTTCAAGATTTCGATATATCTGGGGCTGTCCATTATTTAAAAACCCTAATCCGGTATCTAACAACAAAACATCTTTGGAAGTAACTATAATAAAGGGTTGTATTTCTACGAGCAAACTTCCTGTTCCGCGGTTTTGCAGATCATCTGTTTCAGATTTGAAAGGAACAAAAACTTTGGACTTATCCACAGTAAAAGAACCTTCACTTAAAGGAATTATAATCATACAACTTGCCCTATTCTTTAAAATATAAGCTCACCTAAGAACCATTTGCCTGTCTGCATCAAGCCTTATTAAAATAAATAACAAGAGAGTAAAGGTAAGCAAAGAAGAACCGCCATAACTCATTAAAGGCAGCGGTATACCAATAACGGGTGCAAGACCAATCGTCATACAAATATTAATTGCTATATGGAACAAGAAAATACTAGCTACACCATAAGCATATACCCGGCTAAAAGTACTTCGTTGCCTTTCGGCTATTAAAACAATTCTAAATAGTAATATGGCATATAAACTAAGAAATACAATACTGCCAATAAAACCAAATCCCTCCCCTATTGTACAAAAAATAAAATCTGTACGTTGCTCAGGTACAAAGTCGTAAAGTGTTTGTGTTCCCTTTAAATATCCTTTCCCAAACAGTCCTCCCGAACCTATAGCAATCTTAGATTGAATTACGTTGTATTCACTTTGGTTCTGACTTTTGCCCCGGTTCTTAATTTTTAGCTTTTCCAACTCGGCTTGTTCTTCGGGGTTTTGTGGAATATACGGTTTACCTACAAGACTGAATATTCTATCTCGTTGATATGGCTTCATAACCTTATTAATGCCATAGGGAATAACAACTGATGATGTTATTGTTGCTAAAGCCCAAACCCCTATTATTAACCACAGCAAAAGCCTGTTTCTTCTAAACTGAGTACGAGTTAAAAAAATAGTAATAACTGCTATAACACCATAGGCTATAAACAGAGTATTGGGAGAAAAAATGAGAGATAAAACTAAAATAACTCCTACTGACGCTCCTGCTATTAATATGAAGGGTGGAAGCCCTTCACGATACATAACCAGGAAAAAAGAAAAATACACCAAAGCCAGGCCGGTTTCATTTTGGGCGATAGTAATGATGGCAGGAAGCAGCGCAATAGCAGCGCCTATTACCTGCGCAGAAGTTTCGGTGAAGTTTGTTTCCTGGCGGCTGATATATTTTGCAAGAGCAAGGCAGGTAAATACTTTACATAATTCTGAAGGCTGTAATCTAAAACCTCCTAAAACAATCCATGACTTAGAGCCCTTAACTTCAGTCCCAATAAAAATAGCAGCAATGCAAAGAAGTATGCCAAAACCATATAGAAGGTTAGCAGTTGCAGTAAAAAGTTTACTATCCGTTAATAATATGAAAGTTGCTATAACCCCACAAATGGCTATCCATAAAACCTGCTTTCCATAATCTTTCGACTGGCTTAGTATAGGTTGAACAATGCTTTCTCCTTCTTTATACTCGTTTGCAAAAATCATCATTACACCAATGATAACGAGAACAATATATAACCACACCATCATCCAGTCTATTCCCTTAGATATCGTATTATTATTCCTCATCGTTTTGTTGAATCTTTTGGTTTCTTTTCCTTCTCTCCTATTATCATAAAAGATTTAATAGGAGTGAGTTCACCTGAGTCTTTCCGGTTTGGTTCGGCTTCGGGATCGAAAGTTGTTTTTTTAGGGGCAACAGGAGCGGGAGGAGGAGGGGCTAAAGTAACATCCATTTCTTTTGAAATTTTAGCCTGCCGGACCGAGTCTTTTACATAATACCAGTGTTTAATTGCTGCAGGTATCAGATCAGCTTTAGATATTCTTTCCACCTCTTCAGTCCTTTTTGCAGAAATACTATCAAATAAATATTTCTCTAACATTAGTGACGCAATTGGCGCAGCCCACGTAGAACCATGCCCCGAATTTTCTACCACAACTGCTATGGCTATTTTTGGGTTTTCCCGGGGTGCAAAGCAAACAAATAATGAATGATTTTTTCCGTGAGGATTTTGAGCTGTACCTGTTTTGCCACAAATATTTACACCGCTTATCATGGCATTTTGTGCAGTACCACTCGTTACCACATCCTGCATTCCTAATTGAACAGCGTCATATGCACTGTCTGAAATATGAGTAACCTCATGCTTAATTCTGTACTTTCCAATAAATACAGAGTCTTCACTTTTCTCCTCCTGCAAACTGTCAATAAAATGGGGAGTATAATAATAACCTTTGTTAGCAATAATACACATAACATTGGCAAGTTGAAGAGGTGTTGCAGTCATGCGGTCCTGGCCTATGCCTAGCGTAAGAATATTACAACTGTTCCAACGGTTAGCACCGCCAAAATCCCTATTATAACGACTGGTATCGGGGATGCTTGCGCGATCTTCACTTGGCAAATCAACTCCCAATTTTACCCCCATTCCAAACGAATTCATATACTCTTTCCATTTTAAATATCCCGCAGCGGAATTTGGATAAGCAGAATTATTAATTGCCATTCGAAAGATTTGACTGAAATACGAATTGCAGGAATTTGCTAACGCTAACCGAAGGCTGGCAGCATGCCCCCCGCTGGAATGTGTACAGGCGGGCTTGCCGGTACCACAGGCGTAATATCTACCAGGACATCCGTAACCATAGGAGGGTGTAATTAATCCTTCATCTAAAGCTACTAAAGCGCCTAAAGGTTTAAAGGTAGAGCCCGGTGGGTATTGGCCTTTTATTGCACGGTTATATAAAGGCCTTGCAGTATCCAATGCCATTCTGCCCCAATTCTTTCTAAACTGCGCGCCTGAAAGAAGATTAGGATCATAACTTGGTCCGGAAGCCATAGCAAGAATTCCTCCTGTTTTTGGATTTATAGCCACTACTCCTCCAATCTTATTTGTCATTAATTTCTCAACAAGTTGCTGCAATTCAACGTCAACACTTGAATAAAGGTTTCGACCTGCAAGGGGAAGCGTGTCGAACATTCCTTTTTCATAACTACCCTGAATCCGATTCTTATTGTCTTTAATAAGATGCCTTATACCCCGCTGCCCCATTAGTACCTTTTCGTAGGAGGCCTCTAATCCTGAACGGCCAACGTAATCACCCAGTCGATAGAAGTCTCCTGACTTTCTGATAATAGCAGTATCAACTTCTCCTACATATCCTAATATGTGAGCTGCACATTTATAAGGATAAGAACGTACCGGCCTTTCATTTAAATCAAAACCCGGAAACTTATACATATTCTCATCTAACTGCGCCTGCAATTGCGGTGAGACCAAAGGTTCAAAAACACTTGGGCGATACCTTCCGTTTTTTACAATAGATGTTATCATCCGCTTTCTAAACTCGGCAGTATCTATGTTAATAATATGACAGAGCGCCACTGTGTCTATTTCCTTTACAAGGAAAGGAGTAACTACAAGATCAAAACGGGCAATATTATCAAGAATGGGTTTTTTATTCCGATCAAAAATAATACCCCTGCTTGGGTAAACTATTTTTTTAGCCACAGCATTGTTCTCGGCAAGTTTAGCATACTTACTTGGTAAGATTTGAAGATGGAATAGCTGTCCAACTATTACCAGGAAAACAACAATAAAAATCGTTTGAATAACTCTTTGACGAGATTGATTAAATACCGGCATAACGCCAAAATCATTTACAGAATATGTATAAAAATTAATACAAAAATGGCATTTGTTTACAGATCAATAATTTCTTTTTTCCCATAATACTCTTAAAATGTGAAGAACTTTTTAATGAAGTAAAATAGATCTTCATTTCGCTGCTTAACAGAGGTCGTGGTTATATAGTATTAGAACACAAAAAAACTCCTATGCTGTGTTCGTTCTAAACTTCTGTTTACGGAAGAATAACATTTCGGTAATAAATATCAGCAGCATACTAATGCCTGTAGTAGCTGTAACCTTACCAAGGAAATATAAAAAGTTACCGAAGCTTATCCATTCAATCAATACCAGGTAGAAGTGATGGATGAACGTAAATACCAAAACATATAAAGTATAGGGAGCAAACCCCATACTCTTTATAGAAGGCTCAGCATAATTCAATTCCTGGCCTTCTTGAGAGATAAGCAAATTAATTAGGAAAGGCCTTAAATAAGCAATTAGTACGCAGGGGGCCGCATGCAAACCTGGTGTGCTGGTAAAATAGTCAAGCGTTAAACCAAATAAAAATGCTACTACTAAAAGTGCGAACCTTGAAATATTAAAAGGCAACCATAATATAAATAAGAAGTACAGGTAAGGTGTAATAAATTGATGCAAAGGAGGTATTTGATTGAGTACATAAACCTGCACCAAAATAAACATCATAAAGCGAATTGTATTTTTTACAAGCAGGCTCATAAGTTCTTAACAGGAGCAGTCTCCAACCTGCGTTGCTCTTGTAATTGAATATTTTCTACCACATTTACAAACTGAATACTATAAAAATTGACAGATGTTTTTAAGCGTATAATAAAAAAATTACTGGCCGGGTCAGCAGATATTTGAGCCACAGTACCTACCATAATATCTGGAGGAAAATTAGCAGAGTAATAACTCGTAACCACCGAATCACCTTTTGCAACCTCAGCACTCTTTGGAATATTCTTTAGAGTCAAATAACGGGGATCTTGCCCATCCCACTCGACACTGCCCGACAAATTTCCCTTTTTAAGCATTGAGCTTACCTTGCTGTTTTTATTAAGTAAACTCATAACCCTGCTGTAATTATCACTAACCTCAATAACAGTTCCAACCACACCTTCAGTTGCTATAACTGCCATATCTTTTTTTACTCCTTGTAACGAACCCCTGTGCAAGGTGAGAAAGTTTAACTGAGAAGAAATAGTATTGCTTACCACTTTAGCAGGTAACCATATAAATTTTCTGTGCCGTCCTAACGTATCATTATAAAGAGTGTCAAGCCCAGTAACACGGGTACTATCCGGATTTTCAAAATTACCGGGGAGCAAGCTTTTAAGCCTATTATTTTCTTCCTGTAGTTTGCGATTGGTTTCTTTTAAATGAAAGTAATATTGAATTTTGTTATACTGAGCGTTTATATGCCCTGTTGCTTCGTTAGCAACTGCTCCAAAAACAGCTTCATGGGTTTGATTATATTTTACCAGAAAAACGATAGATAAAACCTGTAACACCAAAAACAAAAGGAAGTTGAAGTATGTTCTAATGAAAAGAAAAATGTTACGCATAAAAGGCCCCTCCCGCACTCCCGGGAGAGGAGGTGTTTGGCTGGTAAGATTTATTACAGAGTAAACAGTTCAATTCATTTATTCTTTAAGTCGTTCCCTCTTGGAAGAATTAGGAGGGCTACCGCATTATAAATGGAAAGCGTTGATAGTTTTTAAGAGCAATACCAGTACCACGAACAACACTTTTAAGTGGATCATCTGCCACATGGACAGGCAGTTTAATTTTTTGGCTTAAACGCTTATCTAAACCACGTAATAATGCTCCACCGCCAGTAAGATATAAACCACGACGATAAATATCAGCGGCTAGTTCAGGAGGAGTAGTTTCAAGGGCTTTTAAAATAGCCTCTTCAATTTTAAAAATACTTTTATCTAAAGCTTCTGCAACTTCCTGGTAACTTACCATAATTTGCTTTGGAATACCTGTTACAAGATCTCGTCCGTTTACAGGGATATCATCAGGAGGCGTTTCAAGATCTTTCATTGCAGCACCTATCTGGATTTTAATTTGCTCTGCTGTTCGCTCACCTATCAATAAACTGTGATATCGGCGTAAAGCTTCCATAATGTCTGCCGTAAATTCGTCGCCTGCAATACGTATGCTTTGATCGCAAACAATACCTGCGAGGGCTATCACGGTAATACCTGTAGTACCACCTCCAATATCAATAATCATATTACCGACCGGCTCTTCCACATCTATACCTATTCCAAGAGCGGCCGCCATTGGCTCATGTAATAAATAAACCTCTTTAGCCCCGGCTTGCTCCGCGCTATCTCTTACAGCTCGCTTTTCTACTTCAGTTATACTGGAAGGAATGCAAATCATCATTCTCCAACTTGGGGGGAACCATGGTTTTTTAGGATAAATCATTTTGATCATCTCCCTAATCATTAGTTCTGCAGCATTAAAGTCTGCTATCACCCCATCTTTTAACGGACGAACGGTACGGATGCTTTCGTGTGTTTTCTCATGCATCATTAATGCCCTTTTACCCACAGCCAGGACAGTTTTTGGATTATTACGATCCAGCGCAACAATTGACGGTTCATTTACAGCAACTTCATCATTATGAATAATGAGGGTATTAGCTGTTCCGAGGTCCATCGCTATCTCTTGAGTCAAAAAATTAAAAAGTCCCATTTATGTACAGTTCGGTATTCGTGAAATAATGGCTGCAAAGTTGTATGAAATGTTCCAATAAACAAAGCAGAAATCATTGATTGTGAAGGTATGCAGATAACTTGAGAAGGGGCAGAATATGTTATTGAAGCTCCACTTTTTAAACAATATGAATATAAGAATGGTTCTTAGTTGCTTTCTTCACATTTCTATAGAATGATGTATATAAAAAGCCTGAAAGGTTTTCTCTATCTGTTTAGTTCCCCTGCTAATTAAACTCGTAACCTATATCTTTTCTGTAATACATTCCTTCAAAATGAATATTTTTCAACGCTGCCCTAGCATTGCTCACTGCATCCTGTATACTTTCTCCAAAGGCTGTTACTGCCAGCACTCGTCCACCATTTGTTACTACATCTTCACCTTCCTTTTTTGTTCCTGCATGAAAAATTAATGTGGGGTTATTGGATTGGGATTTAACGGATGGTAACGATCGTAAGAATTCAGGTTCATCCAGGGACAAGGTTGCAGGCTTATTCTTCAAGTGCAGAGAAACATCAGGAAGTGTATCGTGTAAATTGGTGGAACTGTTTAAATTCAAATCAATTTTTATTCCTTTTTCATAGTTCCCTGGGTAACCTTTACTTGCAGCTATTATAGTAGCAAAATATCGTTCATCAAATTGGATTTCGATATTATGCAATTCGCCAATCTTCATTGCCACAAACAATTCCAGAAGATCATTTTTTAATCTCGGCATTATTACCTCAGTCTCAGGATCACCTAACCGACAATTATATTCAATAACATAAGGTTCTCCATCAACATTCATGAGTCCAAAAAAAATAAATCCTTTGTAATCCAGCCTTTCAACTTGTAAACCTTGCATTGTTGGTTTAATTATCCGTTCTTCTACTTTGTTTATAAAAATTTCATCAGCAAATGGCACCGGCGTTACACAACCCATGCCGCCTGTGTTTAACCCAGTATCGCCTTCTCCTATACGCTTGTAATCTTTTGCATGGCCTATTATCTTATAATGCTCTCCGTTAGTTAATACAAATACACTTAATTCAATACCCGATAAAAACTGTTCAATTACCACTTTTTCCGACGCCTTACCGAACTGTTTATTAATAATCATCTCTTCAAAAGCTTTCAATGCTTCACTTTGCGTTTCGCAAATCACCACACCTTTGCCTGCAGCTAAACCATCTGCTTTTAACACGACCGGTAACGAATGGTTCTTTAAATATTCCTTCCCGTCTTCATAATTACTTTTATTAAACTCAGCATAACCTGCTGTTGGTATTTTATTTCTTTGCATGAAACGTTTGGAAAAACCTTTACTTCCCTCAAGTTGTGCAGCAGCAGCAGATGGACCAATAACAGTAATCTTCCTTAGCTCCTCGTCTTTTTTAAAAAAGTCATAGAGCCCTTTTACTAACGGTTCTTCTGGTCCTACTACTACCATTTCAACAAATTCCAAAACGCATATCTTCTTCAACTCATCAAAGTCTGTTAAGGCCAAAGAAACATTCTCTCCATACTCTGAAGTACCGGCGTTACCTGGCGCTATTAATAACCGGCTGCATAATTTACTTTGCCTCAGTTTCCATGCTAATGCATGTTCCCTACCTCCTGAACCCAACAAAAGAACGTTCATGTTTAAGAAGTTAACAGTCAGAAAAAATATCTTATAATATGATTTTGCGAATGTAAAACTATTTGTGGCTGAAAGCCTTTAGTACGATGGTTGTGATTAAGTAGTAGAAATTATCAGTATTTTCAGGCTTAAATATTACTTCGCAAAACCCCTAATAAAAGTTTGATATGAACATAACACCGGCCGATGAGTCAATACTGCAAAAAGGACATCCAGAAGGTTTGTATGTGCTGTTTGCAACAGAGTTTTGGGAAAGATTTAGTTACTACGGCATGAGGGCAATATTTGTGCTTTTTATGACTGATAAATTATTGTTTGATAAAGCTTATGCTGCAAATATATATGGCAGCTATACAGGTCTTGTTTACTTGACTCCATTAATTGGCGGATACGTTGCGGACAGGTATTGGGGGAACAGAAAGTCAATTTTTGTTGGCGGTGCATTAATGGCTGTGGGTCAATTCATTTTATTTAGTTGTGCGTCGTTGCCTCAAGGTTCCGGCGCGGCTGTTTCATTACTTTGGACCGGCCTCGGCTTCCTGATTTTTGGCAACGGTTTTTTTAAGCCAAACATATCTACTATGGTTGGACAACTCTATCCTGAAGGGGATAATACAAAGAAGGACTCCGCCTACACTATATTTTACATGGGTATAAATGCCGGTGCGTTCCTTGCACCCTTAGTGTGCGGCTACCTGGGCGAAAAAGTTGACTTCAAATGGGGTTTTTTTGCCGCAGGTGTTGGCATGGTTATAAGCCTTATCATATTCTACTTTACAAAAGATAAATATGTTGTCTCAGCCACAGGTGAACAGTTGGGAACACATGCAAACAAACTAAAAGACACTTCAGTTTCAGAAACAGGTGAAACAGGTTTTAGCTCAACTCAAATCCTTATTTTAGTTGCTTCCATTGCTGCTGCTATCTCTATTATTTACTTCGTTTTGAAAGTCGATTTCTGGGGTTCCGCTATTTATGGAATGACCCTGTGTTTACCCTTTGCTATTCTTACAGACAGGTCTTTAACCAAGGTTGAAAAATCGAGGTTAACTGTAATCATTATCATCATGATTTTTGTTATTTTCTTCTGGATGTGCTTTGAGCAGGCTGGTGCCTCGTTAACCTTTTTTGCAAACGAACAAACAGACCGGCGTGTTTTTGATTGGGAAATGCCGGCCAGCTATTTTCAAAGTTTCAACCCAATATTTATTGTTTTGCTTGCCCCCATTTTTGCAACTTTATGGGGAAGTTTAGGCAATAAAGGTATTGAGCCGCCTGCCCCCCTGAAACAGGCAATGGGTTTAGGTTTGTTATCACTTGGTTTTCTATTTATTTCATTTGGTGTCACTACTGATCCAGCTATTAAAGTGAGTATCATTTGGCTTACCGGCTTATACTTCTTACATACCGTTGGCGAATTGTTCTTAAGCCCTATTGGTTTAAGCATGGTTAATAAATTAACTCCAGGCCGCTTTACTTCTTTAATGATGGGTATATGGTTTATGGCAATAGCAACCGGTAATAAACTTGCAGGAACAATGAGCGCTTTATATCCTGATCCTAATTCCCCTAATCCGCCTCCTGTCTTTTTAGGAATAACTATTGATAACATGCATACTTACTTTATGATCTTTGTTGCATTTGCAGGCGCAGCGGCAATTATACTTTTCCTGCTTTCATTTAAGTTGAAGAAGATGATGCATGGGGTGAAATAGAAACATAAAAATAATGATGAAAGGGTGATAGCAACATCCCCTTTTTTATTAGCCGAATCACTCATTAACGAGAGGTATTAAATCGGGTAGGATTGTTTAAATTTGAAAAGAAAAAGAAAAGGTGTGAGGGCAACAATGAACGTTGCATATGCTAATTGATAAAAAATAGAATTTCAAAATGAGTACTAAAGAATTAGCGGAAAAAATCTCTTCCCTTCCACCTGCCAAAAGGGAGGAGATTGAAAGAATGATAGATCATCTTTTTACTATAGATGACGAAAACAAATTTGGCAAAGGTCGTAAACCAGGATTTGCAAAAGGATTAATTGAAATATTGCCAGGCTTTGATGACCCCATAGAAGGCATGGAAGAATATATGTAATATGAATTACCTTTTAGACACTCACATACTCGTATGGTATGCAAATGATGACGATTTTCTTCCCGATAATGTAAAAGCTGAAATAACGAAAAGCGATAATTCCTGTTATACAAGTATTGCTTCCCTTTTGGAAATAACTATTAAAGCTGCCTTAGGTAAACTTCTTTTGAGACAAAGCATCTCTGAATTTGCCAATCTTCATTTTTAAGAATAATATAGTTATAACGCCAATAACTTTAAATCACCTCCAGGTTTACAGCACACTTCCCTTTCATCATAAAGACCCTTTTGACAGGATAATAATTGCTCAATCAATTTCCGAAAATCTGAAAATAGTAACCAAAGACAAAGTTTTTTCTGCATATACTACCAACATATTCTGGTAAGGATCTTCAATTCCACATCAGATTATTTTTTTGTTGCTAACAAAGTAACTTTCAGTACTTAAAAAGCTTAAACCTATTCACATGAATGAACCAAAAAAATTCCAGCCCTTTGTTTCATCTGAAACAAACATGAAAGAATTTACAGTTCGGGCCGTAATAATCGGTTGTGTAATGGGTTGTTTATTTGGCGCAGCAACAGTATACCTGGCGTTAAAAGCAGGCCTTACTGTTAGTGCCTCTATCCCCATTGCCGTTATAGCAATCACTTTAGGAAGAAAATTATTCAGGACTACCATACTTGAAAATAATATTATCCAAACAACGGGATCCGCAAGTGAAAGCATTGCTGCAGGTGTCGCATTTACTCTACCTGGTTTTTTGTTTCTTTCTATAGCTGAGAATGGCGAAAGTGTGGGGGCGGGTTATTTTAATTACATAACTATTCTTGTACTTGCCATTTTTGGTGGACTGCTCGGAACATTGATGATGATACCATTAAGAAGGTCATTGATTGTAAAAGAACATGAAACACTTCCTTACCCTGAAGGTACTGCATGCGCCTCCGTTTTAAAGGCAGGAGAGAAAGGCGGAGATGTGGCAAAGACAGCATTTTTAGGTGTTGGAGTGGCACTTGTGTATGCCTTTCTTCAAAGAATATTTCATGTGATAGCTGAAGTGCCGGGTTATGCAACAAGCTTAAAAAACAAATATTTTCCTGCGGCTTATGTTAGTGGAGAGATAACACCGGAATACCTGGGTGTTGGATATATAATAGGGCCCCGAATTGCAGGTGTGCTCGTAGCTGGGGGAGTATTAAGCTGGCTTGTTTTTAACCCATTGCTTGCAACATTAATTCAAGATCAAAGCATGATGGCAGCACAACTTGTGAAACTTGGATACCTCAAAGATATAAGTACACCTGGAGGGGCAGGTAATTGGGATCCCGTTACAAAGACTTTTGGTGATACAGCCACTGCTATCTACAGGGCTTATATTCGGCAGGTAGGTGCAGGTGCTGTGGCAGCAGGCGGATTTATTACTCTGATGAAAACTATTCCCACCATCATCTCATCATTTAAAGAAAGTGTAGGCTCTTTAAAAGAAACAACAGAAGGAACAAGTGTGTTAAGAACAGACCGTGACTTAAATATTAAAGTGGTATTATTCGGGAGCATTGCCCTGGTTCTGCTGATGGCTTTTATACCTATGATACCGGGAGATAGTGTTCTAAGTAAACTTTTGTTAGGATTGCTTGTGGTTGTATTTGGGGCATTCTTTGTTACAGTTTCATCACGCATTGTTGGTATTATAGGTTCGAGCAACAATCCCATTAGTGGTATGACAATAGCAACAGTGATGGCGACTTGTCTTGTATTTATTGGCATAGGATGGAGCGGTAAAGCTTATGAACCAATGGTACTGGTTGTGGGTGGTATGATTTGTATTGCTGCCGCAAATGCGGGCGCAACTTCCCAGGATTTAAAAACAGGGTATATTGTCGGAGCTACACCAAAATACCAACAGATCTCATTATTTATTGGTGCTATTGTTTCATCTATTGTAATTGGCATGACAGTGAAAGTGCTCGATTCTCCAACGGCTGAAATGGCCCGGCAAGGTATAACTCATGCCATCGGCAGCGAAAAATTTCCTGCACCGCAGGCTACCTTAATGGCTACTCTAATCAAAGGCATTTTATCATTCAATCTTGACTGGCAGTTTGTTTTTGTCGGCGTTGCATTGGCGGTAACAATGGAACTATGCGGAATTAAATCTTTAAGCTTTGCCGTAGGTGCATATCTCCCTCTTTCAACCACCTTACCCATCTTTATTGGCGGAGCTATTCGTGGAATGGTTGATTGGAGAAAAATAAAAAAAGAAGGTGTAATGGAAGATGATGACCTCGGCAAGGGAAGCTTATTTGCTACTGGTCTTGTAGCAGGAGGTGCACTTGCAGGTGTTGCAGTTGCCCTGCTTACCGCCGGCAGTGACAAGATTGCCGCATGGCTTGCCATGTTTAGTGCAGAGCATGTTTTAACAACCGCCTTAAGCGAGGGCATTTATCAACTAATGGGAGTTGCCTTTTTTGCTTTAATGTGTTGGATGTTGTATAAGGCAGCAATGTCAAAAAGCCATTGAACGTAACATGCCGATTCCTATGTGGAAAAAATTATACTTTGCCATTGCTTTATATTGGACAGATTGAAACAAAAAGCAATGGCTCTAAACAATGAGTCAGCAATTAAATCGCAATTAGTTTAATGGGTTTCAATAACAAATTGCTGAGACGATTGGAGACAAAAGGATACGGATCGCAGATGACTCACCCTCCCCTAATACTTACATTGTCGATCGAGAAAGAGACCTTTCTTTTTTTCAATTCTCTTAGGCAAAAGCATTTTCCTCCACCGCGTAATTTTATTGATGCTCATCTTACTTTATTTCACGCGCTACCAAACCAACATACAGTTATTGATGCTGTAAGAGATATTTGTATTGAGCAAATATCCTTTCCATTGATCGTTAAAGAACCCGTTTCGATTGGCAATGGAGTAGCTTTTAAAATTGAAAGCAATGAAGTTATGCAACTGCATAAAAGCCTTCAAACCTTATGGGAGGAGGGATTAACACTCCAGGATAGGCAGAAGCTTTGGCCGCATGTAACAATTCAAAACAAAGTACCTCCACATGAAGCGCAAAGACTATTGGCTGAATTAAAAACCGACTTCACCCCATTCTCAACAATGGCAACAGGGATGCAGTTGTGGGAATACCTGAACGGCCCATGGAAACTGGTGAAGGATTTTTCTTTTAAGGAGATTTAAGTTGAACGATAAAGATTTATAAATAGAAAAACGTTGCCTTTATAAAAACCCCTCTAACTAAAAAATATCTGTCGCTTTCAAACATTGCTTAACCGAACTCTCCGGGATGGGTTTTGAGGTTGCCGCTACGAAAACGTCACTTGCTTCATACTGATAATAACAGTTCATTAGATTTTAAAAAATAAAACAACGTTTCTTAAATTCTCAAAAAGCACTTTAGTATTTCCAAAATTCAAATTAATGAAACTTAAGCTTGCACTGGCCTTCCTTTCTTCTTTGACCTTAATGATTGCTAAAGCTCAGCCCACAAAGCCTGACCTTGAAAAAGGTTAAAGGCGGGGAACTTACCATACAACCTATAACACATGCTACTTTGGTTCTCAGCTACAAGAAAAAGAACATTTATATTGATCCTACCGGTGGAACTGCTGCCTTTAAAGGGCTTGCTGCTCCGGACGTAATTCTGATAACTGACATACATGGCGATCATTGTGACCCTAAAACAATTGAAGCGATTAATACCGGTAAAGCCGTGTTGGTAGTTCCACAAGCTGTTGCAGATAAACTTTCGGGGACAACTGATAAACAAAAGGTGATAATTCTGAAAAACGGGGATAAAACAATGCAGCAAGGCATTTCTATTACAGCTATCCCAATGTATAATCTTCCTGAAGCAGCTGAGGCCATGCATACTAAAGGAAGAGGGAATGGTTATATTCTTACCATTGGCGGTAAAAACTTATATATCTCCGGCGATACTGAAGATATACCTGAAATGCGTGCACTCAAAAATATTGACATTGCTTTTGTCTGCATGAACCTGCCTTATACTATGGATGTTAACCAGGCGGCACAAGGGGTACTGGCCTTTAAACCTAAAGTTGTGTACCCCTACCATTTTCGCGGACAAGATGTAAACACCTTTAAGACTCTCGTTAATACAGGTGATAAAAACATTGATGTGCGCTTAAGAAATTGGTATCCTGTAACTAAATAGTTTAAACTAACCAACAGGAGAATATTAACTACTGCTTACTACAATTGCGTAACGGAATAAGGCAATTCTACAATTATTTAGTAGCTGTGGCGATACCAGCAAAACCATTCTCTTCCCTCTCACAAAACTTCCTCAACTACCGGCAATAATCTTGGTTTAAATTTCTTTACTTCTTGTGCTATGTGTCTTATATGGTCTGGTGTTGTACCGCAACAGCCCCCAACAATATTTACGAAGCCTTGTTCGGCCCACTCTTGTATAATATGTGCAGTTTCATGTGGTTGCTCATCGTACTCTCCAAAAGCATTAGGCAATCCTGCATTGGGGTAAGCAGAAGTATAACATTCGGCAATCTGGCTAAGCTCTTCAATATGCGGACGCATTTGAGTAGCCCCTAACGCGCAGTTTAAACCAACACTTATAGGCTTTGCATGCCGGATGGAAGTATAGAAAGCTTCAAGAGTCTGGCCGCTTAAAGTACGACCTGATGCATCGGTAATTGTTCCGCTGATCATGATTGGCAGTTCATCAATCCTATTATCGCGAAAGAATTTTTTTGCCGCATAAATCGCCGCCTTTGCATTCAATGTATCAAAAACCGTTTCTATTAATAAAACGTCTACACCGCCGTCAACCAGCCCTTTTATTTGTTCGGTATAGGCGCAAGCAACTTCATCAAAAGTTACTGCACGGTAGCCGGGATTATTTACATCAGGTGAAAGGCTTAGGGTTTTATTAAGTGGGCCCACTCTTGTATAATATGTGCAGTTTCATGTGGTTGCTCATCGTACTCTCCAAAAGCATTAGGCAATCCTGCATTGGGGTAAGCAGAAGTATAACATTCGGCAATCTGGCTAAGCTCTTCAATA
>MWVX01000049.1_pt1 | contig 20371 bp, 20 predicted proteins | sample 1047311 | NCBI WGS metagenome assembly MWVX01 (sample SAMN06349984, study PRJNA376086) | soil metagenome | isolation source: MtG-4 sample Antarctic (ecotone) soil | place: Antarctica | collected 2015-01-13 | reverse complement strand
ACTCTGCGCTTCGGCTGGCAATGGCAGCAAAACAACATTCCGAATTACAAAATCAGCAACGGTTTTATGGATGCAATCGGTAAAAGTCCGGACATGAAAATCATTGCTTCGCAGGACGCGAATTTTACGCGCGCCGAAGGGCAGAAAGTAATGGAAAATATTATTCAGGCGAAAAACAAGGAAATCACCGCCGTTTACGCGCACAACGACGAGATGGCTCTCGGCGCAATCGCGGCACTAAAAGCGGCGGGAATGAATCCGGGTAAAGACGTGATGGTTATCTCCATTGACGGACAAAAATCGGCGCTGCAAGCCATCATTGCAGGCGAGATGAACGCCACGGTCGAATGCAATCCGCGTTTTGGTCCGATTGCTTTCGACACGCTCGAAAAACATTTTAGAGGCGAAAAATTGCCCGCGCAAATCATCAACGAAGACCGCTTTTTCGACGCTTCAAACGCGGCGCAATTCGTGAACGAGGCATATTAAAAGAGTGCTAAGTGGTAAGTATTTTTGCTTTCACTTACCACTTGTAGTTTACCATTTACCGTTTACCACTTATGAACATTGAACCGCTTTTGCGAATGCAGAACATCAGAAAGGTTTTCTCCGGCGTGGTTGCGCTCGACGATGTTGATTTCACGCTTGAGCGCGGCGAAGTTCACTCGCTAGTCGGCGAAAACGGCGCGGGCAAATCAACCCTTATCAAAGTGATGACCGGCGCATATAACCGCGACGGCGGCGAGATGTTTTACGAAGGCAAGGCGGTTAATTTCCGCACGCCCGAAGAAGCGCAGAACGCCGGAGTCGTCGCCGTTTATCAGGAAGTCAATCTTTTGATGTTTCGCTCGGTAGCCGAAAATATGTTTTTGGGACGCGAGCCGCGCCGGTTCGGATTGATTGATTGGGCGCGAATGTATCGGGAAGCGGGCGAAGTTTTACGGAATTTGGGTTTACAGATTGACCCGAAAGCGATTTTAGGAAGTTTGAATATCGCGTCGCGTCAAATGATTGCGATTGCCCGCGGCGTTTCTTTAGGCGCGAAAATTCTGGTTCTTGACGAGCCGACGAGTAGTTTAACCGAGCGCGAAGTCAGCCTTCTTTATGATGTGATTCGTCGTTTGAAAGAGCAGGGAACCGGGATTGTTTATATTTCGCACCGCTTCGACGAGCTTTACGCCGTGTGCGACAAAGTAACGATTCTGCGCGACGGAAAGTTTATCGCCACGCGCCCGCTCGCCGGTTTGGAGCGGATTGATTTGGTTTGTCTGATGCTCGGCAAACAGCGCGAAGATTTGGAAAAGAAAGGCGCGACCGCTTTCGGCGAACACCACGAAGCGCAAATTTCGGAAACGCTTTTGGAAACGGAAAATCTAACGCGCGGAAGACGTTTGAGAAATGTTTCGCTCAGAGCCGGACGCGGCGAGATTTTGGGAATGGCTGGACTTTTGGGAAGCGGCAGAACGGAAGTCGCGCGAGCTGTTTTCGGCGCGGATGCGGTTGATAAAGGCAAAGTCTCGCTCGAAGGAAAACAATTAAAATTGAACTCGCCGAATGACGCAATTAAAGCCGGAATCGCGTTTTTGAGCGAAGACCGCAAAGCCGAAGGCATCGTTCCCGAATGGTCGGTCAGGGAAAATATGACGCTCGCCGCGCTGCCCGCGCTGACGAGTTTAGGCGTGGTTTCCCGTGCTAAACAAACGGAAATCGTCGAAAAATTTATGCGGCGGCTCGGCATTAAAGCGTCGAGCGGCGAGCAGAAAATCCGAGAGCTTTCCGGCGGCAATCAGCAGAAAGTTTTGCTGGCGCGGTGGCTGTGCAAAAATCCGAAATTTTTAATTTTAGACGAGCCGACGCGCGGCATCGACATCGGCGCGAAAGGCGAAATTCAGGGTTTGATTAACGAACTCGCCGACGAAGGCTTGGGTGTTTTGATGATTTCCTCGGAACTCGAAGAATTGGTTGAAGGCAGCGACCGTGTGGTCGTGATGCGCGACGGCGAGTGCGCGGCGGAACTGCGCGGCAAAGATATTTCGCAGGATTCAATTATCAAAGCGATGGCGACGGAATAAAGGATGAAGGATGAGAGATAAATAAAACCAAAGAACAAGTAATTTCTTATTATCCTTCATCTTTCATCCTTCATCCTTCAAAAATTATGGCTGAAGCAATGAAACAACCGGCGGCAAAACGTTCGGCTTCGAGTTTTGCCGATTACGCGCCGACTTACGGAGCAGCGGCGGCGCTTCTTCTGCTCGTTTTGGCGAATGTCTTACTGACGCCGAATTTCGCCGACGTAGATAATTTCCGCAATATTCTCGTGCAGGTTACGCCGACGATGTTGGTTGCAATCGGAATGACGTTTGTGATTGCGACGGGCGGCATTGATTTGTCGGTCGGCTCCTTGATGGCGATTGCGTCGGCGGTGGCGGCGATTTCACTTGATTACGGCGCGTATCCAGCGATTCTGGCGGCTCTCCTCGTCGTTACTTTAATCGGCGCGTTCAGTGGTTGGCTGATTTCGGCTTTTAAGATTCAACCGATTATCGTGACGCTCGCGCTGCTGATTGCCGGGCGAGGCATCGCGCAGGTAATTAGCAACGGCGGGCAGTTAATTCCTTTTTCTAATCCGAGTTTTGAATTTTGGGGAAAAGATTCGCTGTTTGGTATTCTTCCCGTGCCGATTTTGGTGATGGCTTTGATTATCGGGCTGGCGATTTTCATTTTGAGAGCGACGATTTTCGGGCGGCACGTTATTGCCGTCGGCGGCAACGAAAACGCAGCGCGACTTTCGGGAATCTCGGTTAATCGCACGAAAATAATGGTCTACGCTTTGAGCGGACTGCTTGCGGGAATCGCCGGTTTAATTTACACGGCGCGTTTGGGCGCGTCGGACGCTTCGCAGGTCGGTCAGACGATTGAACTCGACGCGATTGCCGCAACCGTCGTCGGCGGAACGGCTCTGACAGGCGGACGCGCGACGGTCATTGGCACGGTCATCGGCGCGCTGATTATGCAAATCATCACGACGAGCTTCAATATGAACGGCATCAAGTTTTCATACGCGCTCGTGATAAAAGCGGCGATAATTTTATTCGTCGTTTATTTGCAGCGTCCGAAATCGCATTGAGAAGAATTTATGGCTTACCGTGAATTATTACCTCAAGAAGAAAAACTCCTTGGGTTGTTAATAAGCAGAGCTTCTTCACTAAGCATTCCAGATAATTGGAAAACAGATTTGATGGTTGAATCAATGAATGATGGTGGAATGGGAAGTTTACGATTACTACCTAGTAACGTAAATAAGGAAAATCGTTTATTTGGCAAACAAATCAGCGAATATAAATTTCTTGATTCAGATGATATTGAAGTAATTGCTTCATTATACCTCGACCAAAATAACGAACTATTTGAAATTGATGTGTGGAAAGTTGATTTTAGTTCGGTGAAGCAATTCGGCTAATCATCAATTAAGTGAAAAATTTATGTCAAAAATTCAAAAAATCCGGCAATCGCTCGCAATCATTTTATTATTTTGTTTCGCCGCATCCGCCGCGCCGAGATGGACGGAAAAGCAGGCGAACGATTGGTATGCGAAACAGCCGTTTCTGGTCGGTTCTAACTACATTCCCGCGACGGCAATAAATGAATTGGAGATGTGGCAAGCCGATACTTTTGATGCGAAGCGGATTGATTTGGAACTCGGCTGGGCGGAAGGTTTGGGGATGAACACGATGCGCGTTTTTCTTCACGATTTGGCGCATAGCCAAGACCCGGAAGGTTTTAAGCGACGGCTCGATCAATTTCTCGACATCTCTGCCAAACACAAAATCAAACCGATGATTGTGCTTTTCGATTCGGTTTGGGACCCGAATCCGCAAATTGGGAAACAGCGCGTGCCGCGTCCGGGCATACACAATTCCGGCTGGCTGCAATCGCCGGGGGCGAAGGCACTGGCGAATCCGGCGGAGTATCCTCGCTTAGAAAAATACGTCAAAGACATCGTCGGTAGTTTTGCACGAGACGAACGAATACATTCGTGGGACATTTGGAACGAGCCGGACAACCGCAACGGCAACGATTACGCTAAGCAAGACCCACCGAATAAAGTCGAATTGGTCAATAAACTTCTTCCGCTCGCTTTTGCGTGGGCGCGCGCGGCGAATCCGAAACAGCCGTTAACGAGCGGCGTTTGGAAAGGCGATTACGCGAACACGGAAAAGTTTGATTCGACTGAACAAATCCAAATCGCCAATTCGGATTTCGTTACTTTTCACACATACGAAGCGGCGGATGAAGTTGCAAAGCGCATTAAATTTCTGAAAAAACTAAATCGTCCGATTGTCTGCACCGAATATATGGCGCGTCCACGCGGCTCGACGTTCGTCGCCATTTTGCCCGTCGGCGTGCGCTACAACGTCGGGATGATAAATTGGGGTTTCGTTGAAGGCAAATCGCAGACGATTTATCCGTGGGATTCGTGGGAAAAACCGTATGTCGAAAACGAGCCGTGGATTTGGTTTCACGACGTTTTCCGAACCGACGGCACGCCTTACTTGCGCGAAGAAACCGAATTGATAAAACGAATTACCGGCAAGACAAAAACGCAGACGGCTGGAACGCGTTAAAATTTTAAGAAATGAAACCACAGACGAATAAATTAATTACGAATTACAAATTACGAAATACGAAAATCCGTTTTCTGTCAGCGTTCATCTGTGTTCATCTGTGGTTAATTTTCCTCTCTTTAACTTCGTCGGCACAGACTTATACGAATCCGGTGATCGCCGGAGATTTTCCCGATCCGTCGGTGATTCGCGTCGGCGAAGATTATTACGCGACGGCGACTTCAGGCGGCTGGACGCCGGTTTTTTCGATTCTTCATTCGAAGGATTTGGTTAATTGGAAAACGGTCGGCTCGGTTTTTGCGACCAAGCCGAATTGGGCGAAAGGCGATTTTTGGGCGCCGGAAATCGCCGCCGACAAAGGGAAATTTTATATTTTCTACACGGCGCGGCGCGACGAAGGGAAAGGCAAAAAAGGAACTTTGTGCGTTGCAGTCGCCGTTTCCGACAAGCCTGACAAAGATTATATCGATAAAGGCGCGCTCGTTTGTCAGGAAATGGGTTCGCTCGACGGATTTTTCGTCCGCGACGAAAACGATAAACCGTTTCTGGTTTGGAAAGAAGACGGTAACGATCGGCAGCAACCGACGTGGCTTTATGCGCAGCAGCTTGATGAAAATTTGACGAAGCTCGTCGGCAAGCCGAAAAAACTTTTCCGCAACGAAGGTTCGGGCTGGGAAAACCACGTGATCGAAGGCGCAGACATTGTTCGCAAAGACGGTTGGTTTTATATGTTTTATTCGGGCAATGCCTGCTGCGGTCGCTCGTGCAATTACGCTTTAGGTGTCGCTCGCTCGAAAACTTTGCTGGGAAAATGGGAGAAAAATCCCGCAAATCCGATTCTGGCGGCGAACGAAATCTGGCAGTGTCCGGGACACGGAACGATTGTCAAAACGCCGGACGGCGCGGATTTTCTGCTGTATCATGCTTACCGGAAACGTGCCGACGCTTTTAACATCGGACGCGAAGCCTTGCTCGATAAAGTTGATTGGACGAAAGACGGTTGGGCGACGATTAACGGCGGGCGCGGCGCGTCGAACGACGCAAACGTGCCTTTTAGCTGGGCGAAGCAGAAGAAAAAATCATCGTTCGTTGACGAGTTCGATAATTCGATTCTCAATCTGAATTATCAATTGCCCGCATCGCCGACCGAAACCATTGATTTAAAAGCGGGAACTCTGGCATTTACGGCAGACGATGCGAGCGAGGCAGTCATCGCCGAGCGCACTGTTTCGGGAAATTACACGGCGGAAACCCTTGTCAAATCGGGAAACCCGGCGGCTGATGAAATCGTCGGACTAGCCGCTTACAGCTGGCGCGGAAATGCCGTGGGAATTGGTTTCGGCGCGGGGAAAGTTTCCGTCTATCGGCGCGAAAACGGCAAACAGGAAATCGCGGCGAGCGCGGATGTTGGAAACGCGCAAAACATTCGTTTGCGAATGACGGCGACGGGCGGCGAGCTTTATCAATTCGCCTACAGCGTGGACGGAAACGTTTGGACGAATTTAGCGAAACCGATTGTCGGCAGCCACGTCGAAGGCGCGCGAGTCGCGCTGACTCACGTCGGCAAGGCGCGAGAGGCGCGATTTGATTGGTTGAAAATTGTGCAGAGATAATGGTGAATGGTGAATGGTAAAAGGTGAATTGAAACCCGAAACTTCTACTTTATTGCTTTTCATTCATCATTCACCATTTACCATTCACCATTAAAAAAAATATGAGCGAAACCGAAACTTTAAACGAAGCCAATACGGATGCGAGCCTTTCAAGGCGGGCGAAAATCGGTTCGATTTTGCAGCAGCAAGGCGCGCTTCTGATGCTCATCGTCGTCTGCATTCTGGGCTTTATTCGTTACGAAGCGTTTCTTACGCCGGAGAATCTGCTCAACGTGCTGCGCCAAAATTCGATGCTCGGTCTGGTCGCGCTCGGAATGACGTTTGTGATTTTGACCGGCGGCATTGATTTGTCGGTCGGCGCATTACTTGCGGTGGCGGGCGTGATTGCTGCCAACTTAGCCGAACGCGGTTTAATCATTGCGCTCGTTGCGGCGGTCGCGGCGACGACTTTTCTCGGTTTGATAAACGGTTTGGTAATTGCAAAGGCGCGAATCCAACCGTTTATCGTTACCTTGGCGATGATGATTGCCGCTCGCGGTTTGGCGCTGGCGGCGACGGGCGAGCAGTCGGTCAGAATCACCGGCGCGAACGAAGGTTTCAATTGGCTCGGTCGCGGCTTGATCGGCGATTTTTTGCCGGTGCCGATTGCAATTTTAATCGTCGCATTCGCCGTCGGCTGGCTCATTTTGAATCACACTCGCTTCGGACGAAATGTCTTCGCGGTCGGCGATAACGACGAAGCGGCGCGTCTGATGGGACTCAACACCAATCACGTGACCGTTGCGGTTTATGCGATTAGCGGAATGTTGGCGGGACTCGCGGGCGTGATTCTCGCGTCGCGTTTGGGAACCGGACAGCCGGTTGCCGGCGTCGGTTGGGAACTCGACGCGATTGCGGCGGTCGTCATCGGCGGAACACTTCTGACGGGTGGGCAAGGCAGCGTTTTATCAACGCTCGTCGGCGTTCTGCTGCTCGGCGTGATTTTTAATTTATTCAATCTCGAAGGTCAAATCAGCCCTTGGTGGCAGCTCGTTCTGCGCGGCGTAATTTTATTGTTCGTAGTGGTAGTGCAAAACCGTTTGACGAAACTAAAATAATGGTGAATGGTGAATGATAAATGTAAAAACTAATTCTTCCATCTAGCATTCACCATTCACCATTAAAAAGCTATGCGTTACAGCCAATCTGAAATCGAACAATTTACGCACGAAGCTATCACGCGAGGACAATGCGTTTTGCGCGGACATTTTCCGGCGGAAAAACTGCGCCGCTGGAACGAGGAATTTCAGCCGCTGCTCGAAGCGCACGTCGAACGCGAACGGGGAAATGAAAATCGAGGCGCGCAACGCTATTACGTGACATTGCCATTTATCGAACCGTTTGCCGACGAGGAAATTTTCTGTGATGCGGACGTTCTCGCGATTGTCGAAAATCTCGTCGGCAAAGATTTCGTGATGTGCCAGTTCGCCACAGACACGCCTCTGCGCGGTTCGGATTATCAGGATTTACACCGCGACACGCCGCCGCTTTTTCCCGAAATAAAAGTCGAAACTCCATCATTTCAGCTTGCGGTTAATTTTCCGCTCGTTGACGTGACCGAAGAAAACGGACCATTCGAGACAACTTACGGCACGCATCTGATGACGAAAGAAAAAGGTTTGCAAAAGATTGAGGCGGGCGAAATAAAACTCGAAAAATTGATGATGAAAACAGGCGATTTGATGATTCGGGACGTGCGCGCTATTCATCGCGGAACGCCGAATAAAACTGACGTGCCGCGCCCAATGTGCGTTGTCGGTTACAGCCGCCGATGGCTGTTTCGCCCGGAAGTTTCAATCAGAATTCCGCGTCACACTTGGGAAAGTCTTTCTTGGCGGTCAAAACATCTTCTGAGGTTTAACCCGCGCGTCGAATCACTCGACGAAGTAGATACGGCGGAAGTTTATCAATCGTTTGCTTATTGAAATTTAACTGGAAAACGAAGCTAAACAATCGGAAAGAGGAATTATGAAACAAGAATAGGCTTCGTTGTTTTTTTATTCCACTTCAAGCAAAGCACACGAATAGAAAATTTTTATCGTTCAAATCTTTAACCGCCGAAAAGCTGAACTCCCATTAAATCAAGCAATTGTCCGCCGAGCAAAACGACGACGGCAAGGGTAATCATCGCAAAAGTACCCCACCCGAGTAAGTTATAGATACGCGAGTTTTTTAGCTCGCACATCAAATTTGCGTCGTTGACCAACAGTAGAATAAAAACCACAATAATCGGCAGCAACACGCCGTTTAGAACCTGAATAACAACCAGAAGCGGAAAAATCGGAACACCCGACCTGATTATTCAAGTCTGTTAAAGATGAAGCTATTTGATTATAAGATAATAAATGCTAACCAGCATAATAATATACATCAAAAAACCCTCGAAAATTAACAATTTAATTCGTCGTCCAGGAGTTTGCAGTAAAACTACGGACGCAATTTATAAAAAACTAAAGACTACGCATTGGTTTCAACCGGACGGTTATTTATCGGCGTACCGATTTATGAAATTTTTATTTGAATTTTGCTTAAGCGACTTGATGCAGGAGTGCGCGTCTCTACGCGCATCTCGAGGATTAAAAATTCTTTTATACCAAGAAAATCTAGAATAGTTTGAATTTTATGGTTAAGTATTTCTTAGGATTCTGGCGGAAGTCGTAAATCAGTTTGGTGCCTTCGGTAGTAATTTGGTTGATGTTTGAGGTCGTTTGATTGACGTTGTTGTAGAGCGTCTCGTCGGTCAGGAGTTTACCGATTGTGCCTCTTCCGTTCTGAGCGTCACCGAGCAGAGAATTAAATTTTTCGGTTGTGTTATTTAAGTTTGCAATCGTAGAACGTGCATCATTATATAGCTGTTCGTCTTTGAGGAATTTTCCGGCTGTGCCTCTGCCGGCATTCAAATCGGCGGTTATATTTTTGAAATCGTCGGCAATTCCGTTGATTTTTGCTGCCGAAACACGCAGGTCGGCGACTGCTGCGCGCGTATCATTATAAAGTTCCTCGTTTGAAAGCAATTTACCGGCTGTTCCGCGTCCAGCGCGCAAATCGTTTGAAATTAGTTCGAGTTTTGAAACCGTGCGGTTCAAACTGTCGTAAAGCTGTGGGTCGTTGAGTAATTTCCCGGCGCTGCCCCGTCCGCTGTTTACTTTATCAATTGTAGTTTGAAGTCGGAGCATTGTGGAACGGGTTTCGGCGACGGTTGTGTCGAGATTTTTGTAAAGCGATTCGTCGTTGACTATTCGTCCGAGCGTGCCTTCACCGTTGTTGGCTTTAGTAAGGATTTCATTGGCGGGAGTGGCAATTTTGTTAATTTGTTGAAGCACTTCGTTGCCTGTTTCGGTCAGCTTTTCAATGGACATTGCCGAAGCTGTTTCGAGAACGTGATTCTCCGAAACCGCTGCGCCTTTTGAAGTTCCAGGCGTGATATTGATAAATTTATCATTAGCTAAAAGAGAAGTAGCCGCCATTTCCGCCGTCGAATCGGTGCGGATTCTTTCCGTAATCGGCTGACCGTCGAGTTTTTGGTCAACTGTCAGCAAAGCCTCAACTCTAGCATTATCGGGACTGTCCGAAGAAAGCAGTGTAACTTTTTCGACTTTTCCGATATGCACGCCGGCAAGTTCGACTTCCGCGCCTTCGCGCAAACCGTCGGCTTCGGGAAATCGAGCCTTCAGATGCAGATTTTTCTGAAACGGGTTAAGGTCACCGGTTGAATTCAGGATTAAAAATCCTAAGATACCCAGTCCGAGAAGAACAAAAATTCCGACGCGCAATTGGCTAAAACCTAAATTTCTTTGTGTTGTTGGCATAATTCGATTGTGGATTTTAGATTTTAGATATTAGATGCAAAGATTAAATTTTTGAACTTGAAATCTAAAACTTCAAATCTTGAACACGATTTTCGTCTCTGAAAATTGGAATTTAAATCTACCTTCCGCGCACGAACTTTTTAATATACGGGTCATCGCTTCCAAAAAATTCCTCGTTCTTGCCGGTGAAAATTATTTTCCCTTGTTTGAGCATAACAATTTCAGTGTTTATCAAACACATTTTTTCGCCTTCCATTTCAAATACGACCTGACCGTTTTCATCTACAACCGCGAATTCCGAAGAAAGGTATTCAATATTTTTTAATTCGTGCGTCACGAAAATTGATGAAACGTCTTGAATGTCGCGCAGCTTTATCGCCAGCTCGCAAATTGTCCGCGCCGTCGGCGGGTCGAGTCCGGCGGTCGGTTCATCAAACAACACAATTGACGGATCGCCAACCAGGGCGCGGGCAATTCCGACGCGCCGCAGCATTCCGCCGGAAAGCTCAGCCGGCATTTTATCAATCGCGTCTTCCAAATCGACGAACTGGAGCATTCGTTGAACTTCGTGTTCTACTTCTTCTTTAGGTTTTCCCTGCTCGTGCAGCCGGTAAGCAACGTTATCATAAACCGAAAGCGAATCAAACAGCGCGCCTTCCTGGAAAACCATACCAATTTTCTTGCGAACGTCCATCATTTTAACTTCGCTGTAACCGGTAATGTCTTCACCATCAATAAGAATTTGACCAGAATCCGGTTTTAACAGTCCTAAAATAAGGCGAATGGTCGTTGATTTTCCGCCGCCGCTTCGCCCCAAAATAATTTTTGTTTCGCCGCGCCGAACTATAAAACTTACGTTGTCGAGAACCTTTTTATCGTCAAATGACAAATGAACGTCTCGAAATTCAATTGCCGGTGTGACGCGTTCCGGTTCATCGACGGCGTCTTCCAAATCGGTTGGTTCGAGTTCCTGTTCAAGATTTTCATCGGTCGAAACGGTTTCAGCGTCGGTTTGCGGGAGCATAAATTTTTGAAAAGATTATAAATGTTAAATGTATTTTATGTCGAGAACTGTATTAATCGCACGCGAGAGGAAAAAGTCGAAGATAATGACCCAAATCGAAGCCAGTACAACCGAATTTGTCGTCGAGCGTCCGACTCCAACCGTGCCGCCTTCCGTAGTCAAACCTTTGTAACAGGAAATGCTGCCGATTATTAGACCGAAAACTAACGGTTTGACAATTCCACCTATAATATCCGCAGTCGATATACCGGAACGAACCGACGTAATATAAGCGTTATAATCCATATTAAAGATACCGGTCGCCACCAGTCCGCCGCCGATGATACCAAAAATGTCTGCGGCAACCGTCAAAAAGGGAAGCATAAAAATTAGAGCGAGTAGTCGCGGCGCGACGAGTTTGCGCATCGGGTCAGTGCCGAGAGCGCGCATTGCGTCGATTTGCTGTGAAACGACCATCGAGCCGAGTTCGGCGGAAATCGCCGAGCCGATGCGACCCGAAACCATTAAAGCCGTTAAAACCGGACCGAGTTCGCGGATAAGCGAAGTTGCAACCGTGCGCCCGACCGTGCTTTGAATCGAGTAATACTGAAACGTTGGGTAAGTTTGCAAAATCAAAACGCCGCCCGTGAAAAATCCTGTAAGCAAAACAATCGGCAAGGAGCCGACGCCGATAATATCCATCTGCCTTATCAAATCCACCAAATAATGAGGTTTTTTAAAGACGCCCAAAAAAGCGGAAATTATAAGATTAGTTATTTCCTGCAGTTGGAAAATAAATTTTTTGAAAGAATTCATGCTTGGATTTTCTATCGATGCGCTGTTAAAAGGTTACAACGAAGCGCGAAAAACGACAAATAAAAAAGCCGACTTCAAAAAATCGGCTTGGCGGTTAATAAAATAAAAAGGAAAAATCAATTGACAGGCGGCGGCATTCGGCGACGATTATTAAATCTGCGATTCGGCGCATTCATTGGGCGTTTTTCATTTCGGCGCTTATCCAATGTTTCGGCAAATTGTCGGCTGATTCCGCGGAATTTGATAAGTTGTTCGGCAGTTAAAATTCGGCGGATGGCGAGTTCGGTTAGCGAGCGAATTTTGATAACTTCGATTTGCGCCGCTTGAAGTTCCTTTATTCGTAGCTGGATTTCATTTTCGTCAACGTTTTCAGCGTAAATTGCTTCGTCGAGACTTCGGTTGGCTGCACGCAAACGTTGCTGAGCCTCGCGCATAGCAGGTTTTTTGTCCATGTTTATGCGGCGAAACTGCTGCATCTGGTCTTGATTTAATCCGAGTGAGTCCAACAATTTCGGGCGTTGCTTTTGCGCGTCCTTCCTGTTGAGTGCGTCCGGCGCAGGCAGAGTTTCATCCTGCGCTTTGACCGTAGAGAACATAAAAGCCACTGCTAATGCTACAAAAATAAAACCGAACAAATTAATTTTCTTCATTCTTCTAACCTCAAAAACTATTTTCCGCCCACTTCATTAAGCAAATCTGCCAGATGCAGCGTTTCTTCTTCCTCTTCTTCAATGTTATTGAGTTTCGGGACAAGTCCGGCTTTCGCCGAAAGCGTATTTACTGCTGCATAATTAGAAACGTCTAACCTGCGAACAGTCGGTGAATTTTTCGTTTTCCTTGCGGCAACCGCCGTCCGTGAAGCAGCGCGCGCGTTATTGGAAACTTTTACAACCGGCAGTTTTGCCGCCGTTTGTAAATTTTTTGGCGAAAGTTCTTGAACCTTTATGACATTTGAAGGAGACGATTTTTCGGGCGAATTTACATTCGTACTGTTATTTGAACTGTTTATAGATGCGATTTCGGATTTATTTTCCGGCTCGGGCAAAACACTTGTTTGCGTCGCGTTTTTATCGCCGCCAACTGCGATTTGATTATTCCCGGAAGAATTATGATTAATCACAATCAAACCGACGAAAACCGTTACCAACAACAAAGCCGCAATCGCAACCGAAGCCGGTGAAACACTGAGAAATTCTCGTAATGTGCCAATCCATGATTGTGTTTTGTTTGAAACCGAAATACCGAGCGGCAACTTTTTGCTTTCGTTATTCGGTATCTCGATTTTTGGAGTTTCCAGCTGATAAAATTCGTCGCGCTGCCAATCGAGAATCGAAGAACGAACAATACCAAAGCCGGTTATTTCATCAGCGCAAACCGCGCAGATTCTCAAATGCTTTTCAACTGCGGCTTTTCCTGAAACGTCAATTTCATCGTAAAGATAAGAAATTGTCTGCTCGGCAAAGGTGCAGGACGAATTTTGATGATTGTAATCGAACATAACTTTTTTCTAAAAACAATTTAAATTACTTCCAGAGGCGTTCTTTCCAACTTCATTCGAAGCTGTTTAAGAGCTGTGTAAACGCGACTTTTAACCGTGCTCAAAGGTAATTCGAGCGTGTGGGCGATTTCTTGAAAGGTCATATCTTCAAATTCCTTCATCACGATTACCTGTCTTAAATCGGGCGGCAGCGAACCGACCGCCTGACGAATAACTTTTAGTCTTTCGTTTTGCTCGGTCGTCCGCGCCGGTGAAAGACGTGCCGGCGCGACAAAAACTTTTTCTTCGGCGTTTGTTTCATCGTCCAAAAAACTTTCCGAACGAGTTTTCGTGCGCCTTTTGGTTGTCAAACACTGGTTGACCGCAATCCGGTGAAGCCAGGACGAAACCTTTGCTTCGCCGCGAAAATTTTTCAAATTCCGATAAGCGGCAATAAATGTTTCCTGTGCCGCATCTCGCGCTTCGTCTTCACGTCCGAGCATACCGAAACAAAGAGCAAAAATCTTGCGCTCCCATCTTTTAACGATTTCGCCGAAAGCCTCGGAATTTTCATTGACAGCCTGTTCGACTAATTGCTCATCGGTTAAGTTAGTTGCCATTACTCGTGTTTTCCGCTTCGCTTTGCACGAGAAGTTTATCAAACGCGCCTCTGAGCGCAAAAGATTTTCACGTTCGGCTTTTTAGACGCCAGAAATTTACAAAAAGTCTAAAAATAAAAAGGGCAAGCAGTATAAACAAACTTACCCATTTTATTAATATATTTGGTGGGTCGTGCAGGTATCGAACCTGCGACCCGCGGATTAAGAGACTTAAAAGTTTGTTTTCTTGAGTTTTTCTAACTTCATTTTACTTCTCTTTACTCAGCATTTTTGACGTTTCAGTTTATAATAGTTTCATTTAGTTTTGATTGTTTCGGCACACTTGGCACACATTTGGCACACAAAAACGCTGCTTTTATATCGCAATTTTTAATCGTTCTTTTTTCCTGTTCATGTTGTTCATTCTGTTCATACATTGAACAACTTGAACATTTGAACGTCTTGAACACCCCTCTTCTATTACAAGAAAAAAGCTAATCTAAAAAGACTCGTTTTTGGATATATCCCCTTCGGGGTATCTTTGAGACCCTAGACGGGCGATTCTTTCATTGTTATAATTTGTTCGCTTTTCATTAGAAAATAAGGAGAATGTAAAAAATGTCAATACCAACAGAAAACGTCGGCTCGCTGCCGCGCCCGATGAAATTGCAGGCGGCGATTGCCGATTACGACGCAGGGAAAATCACGAAAGCTGATTTGAAAATCGAGCAGGACGCTGCCTGCAAGGATTCCATCGAACGGATGGAAGCGACCGGCTCGCCGATAAATTCCGACGGCGAACAGCGCGCTTCGAGCTTTGCCACTTATCCGCTCGCCGACACTTTGGCGGGAACGGGACTCGCCGACAATCTGGCGGGCGACGGGCAGTATTTCGCTATTTTCACCGACGGTCACCACCGGCAGTTGCCGCGACTGACGGGCGGACCTTTTAAGTATAAAACCTACGCGGCGGATTATTTGAAAGAGGCGATGCAGATGGCGCATAAGCCTTTGAAACAAGCCGTTATCGCGCCTTCGATGCTCTATTTGCTGTATCCGCTCGACGGCGAAATCGAAGGCTACACGCGCGAACAATTCACCGAAGATTTGGTCAACGAATGCGAAAAAGACATTCGCAAATGTTTTGAAACCGGCGCGCAGCGAGTTTCGATTGATTTTACCGAAGGCAGACTCGCCTGCCGCAACGACCCGAACAATCCCTGGACGGGACGCGGAATGCTCGAAGAATTTATCAATTTGAACAACCGCGTGATTGACCGCTTCACGGCGGAAGAACGCAAAAACATCGGCATTCACACTTGTCCGGGCGGCGACTGCGATTCGACGCACAGCGCGGACGTGGATTACGCCGAAATGCTGCCGAGTATGTTCAAAATGAACGCCGGATATTTTTTAATCCAACTCGCCAGCGAACCGGACAAAGAGCGCATCTACAAACTTTTGGGCGAACACAGCCGCGCCGACGCGAACGGCGTTCCGCAGGTTTGTTTTGTCGGCGTGATAAATCCGCTTAATCCGACGGTTGAAACGCCCGAACAAGTCCGCGACGATTTACTGCTCGCGTCGAAATACATTCCCGTCGAACGCTTAGGCTCGACCGACGACTGCGGTTTTTCGCCATTCTCGATTGATGTCAAACCGAAACACGGCTCGCCCGATTTCGCCAGAGATGTCGCCTTTCAGAAAATCGAATCGCGCGTCAAAGGAACGCAAATGGCATCCGAAGAACTCGGTTTAAATTAATTGTTTAATCAAAATGTTCACACGAAAATTAACTTCCGTGTGAACATCACTTTTTTGAGAGTGCAATCCAAATTTATCAAACTCAGATAGCTATTACTATTTAATTCAGGAAATCCAAAAATGTTTCTGCCTCGACGCAAAATCAGGCGTTATTCGCGTTGCTGTTTCTATATAAAGAAGTTTTGCAGTCTAAACAGCTTGTTTTCTTGAGTTTAGCTAACTTCTTTTCACTTCCGTTTATACTGCATTTTTCACATTTCAGTTTATAATAGTTCTATTGAGTTTTGCTAAGTTTGGCGCATTTCGCACAAATTTCGCACAAAAATTTTGAGCTAGGATGCACGATAAAATTAAATTAGGAAAAGGCGAATTAGAACACATTGACGATGTAGAGATGCCTTATTCCGTAAGAGATGCCCGCGATTATTTTCTTGACGCGGTGAAAGAAGTAAAGCCGGAAGTTTTAGACGATTTAGCAGGCGAACCTTTCAGACTGTATAAAGCCGCAGGTTTGGCTTTTCAAAGAGAGCGTTACGAAAAGGAATTTGAAAACATAGAACTTTTGGACGGAAGAAAGGCAATGTTTCGTGCAGAAAGTCAGCACCGATGGAATCACCCGTATTGGTTTGGACATTTCGAGAATAAAGAAGTTGATTATGACGAAAATACGCGAGCGATGCAGAAAAGCATTTTCGATTGGTCAATGCGGCATAACGACCGAATTGACGTGGGGCGAAACCGTTTACACGCAACTCCGAATTAGAAAGACAACGTGATAAGAAAGTCGCTGTTTCGCCCTCACGTCCATTGAATTGTTATGCCGCCCATTTGAATGAACCGCTCAAGCATACATCTGTTGTTTAGCCAGGCGTTATTTTCCGTTTTTCTATTCCTTGCGTGGTTTATACTTTTCGTAATAAGTGCGATAGCCAAGCAGCCGCGCCGTTGGACCGATTACAAAGAAAAAAGCCTTCTGTAGAGGAACCGGCGGACTGGCGAGCCAAAGTTCGTATTTCGGGCTAAATCTTGACATCTGCAGCAAAGCTTTTGGCGGTTGGCTATTGGACTCGGATTCGTCGAAGAAACCGTATGCCTGCGTGAGAAAGACAGTGAACTGTTCGGTTAGCGCGTATTCGAGCGTTGAGAGGGGGGGTTGACGACAACGCGGGAATCTGTCTCATTAAAAGGTTTATGTGGAGTTCCGGGACTCACCAGCAATGACTCACCGGGTCTTAAAAGCTTCTTTTCACCGTTAACCAAAAGGCTTAAGGTTCCCTCAGCAACGATGAAATTCTCGGACAGTGATGTATGAATATGCTCTGGCGGTCCCGAAGCACGAGGCTCCAGCACAAGTTCCGTCCAAACAAATCCATTCTCGCGTTTAAGGATAGTCTGGCGAAAGCCTTCACTCTTGCTGACAAACACTTGACCTTCGTGCGGGTAATAGTCCAGAATGGCTTGCCCGGAGTCGCCCTTAATAGCTTAAGTAACAGCGCGGTTGTAATAAGCCGAGGAGTTTTTCGGGTTGAGTTCAATAGCTTTGTTATAATCCAAAATCGCCTGATTGGAATTGCCTTTCTCGTCATAGGCATTTCCGCGTTTGACATAAGCGGCGGCATCGTTTGAATTGGCTTGAATCGCTTTACTGGCGGCGGCAATCTGGCAATCATAGTCCTGTTCGCCGCAAGAAGCGGAAGATTCGTTTTTTTGACAGCCCAAGTCCGGTGAAATTGCTTTAACCAAAGCCGTATAGTCGGCTCTCAACTTGGTCCAAAACTGAATCGTTAATTTACGAACATCGTCTTTATCCATTTCACCTTGTTTTTGCAGCTCCAACATTTTGTCGAAGTTGGGCTGGGTGATATTGAGCGCATTGTTAAAATCCGCCAGCGCTTTGCAGAGCGCCGAATTAGTTCCTTTCTGAGATATCAGTAAATCCCGAAAAATGTTGAAACTCAGCGCAGTGTAATTTGCCGCATCTTCGTTGAGTTTCATATAAGCGTTAAAACGTTCGTGAATATCTTCAGAGCCGAACCGGTAATGGTAAAATAGTATTACGCAGATTTAATTTAACCGGACGCTTTGAATTTGAATTTAATGACCAAACCTTTTTCGGCGAGAACGCTTTTTCCTGTTGCACCGTTTTCTCAATGCAGAACTTCAATCATCATTCCGGCGCGCGACGAAGCGGGGAATTTGGACGACACGCTGCGTGCTGCCATCAACCAAATCGACTTAAACAAAAGATGCCTCGACCCGCGCACGTTTGAAATTCTCGTTTTAGCCAACAACTGCACCGACGAATCCGCCGCTGTCGCCCGCCGCTGGTCGTTGCGGGAGAATCTGCCGCCGGTTCACGTCGCCGAAATCAATTTGCCGGAAAGCGAAGCGCACGTTGGGCGGGCGCGCCGTATTCTGATGGACGAAGCGCTGCGGCGGCTGCGGCGTGGACGACGCGCCGAAAACGACGGCGTTATCGCTTCGACCGATGCCGACACGCGAGTTGCGCCCGATTGGACGGTGGCAACTTTGTATGAAATAGATAGCGGTGCCGAAGCGGTCGGCGGGCGAATTTTAATTAAAAAAGACCGAATCGGCGGCACGTCTGCGGCGCGCCGTTATTATTTGCGGGACACCGCGTTTTATCTGCTCATTGCCGAACTCGAACATCTGCTCGACCCGCAGCCTCACGACCCGTTTCCGCGCCATCATCATCATTTCGGCGCGAGCTTTGCCGTAACCGCCGAAACTTACGAGCGTTCGGGCGGTTTGCCGCCGCTTCCGCAGCTCGAAGACGTGGCGTTTTTCGATTTGCTCGAGCAAATCGACGCACGCTTTCGGCACAGCCCGCTCGTGCGCGTCGAAACTTCCGCCAGACACATCGGACGCGTCGCCGTCGGACTCTCGCAGCAGCTCAATAAATGGGCGCGGCTCGCCGAAAACGACGCGTTGCACAAAGTCGCCGGCGCGGGCGAAATGGTCGCTTGGTTCAACGTGCGCCGCCGTCTTAGAATTTTCCGGGAAAACGCGCATTTGAAAAATCTGCGCGAGACGAGCGAGATAGAAAATTTCGCCCGTTCGCTGAAAATCAGCCCGTTTCTCCTGCGCCGCGAGATTCTCGAATCGAAAACCTTCGGCGTTCTGGCGCGGTTTCTGTGGCTTGAAATTAAGGAAAAGACCGATTGGAACCGCCGTTTTCCGGTCGCGGACATCAGAAAATCGATTGCCGATTTGCGTTTTATACTTGAGAAATTTAGAAAGAGAATTGAGATTTAGACGATTTTTTCAAACGCGTCGAGACGATATTTTTCCGTGCGCTTTTCGACTGCGCGCCGCAAAACGCCCGCCGTGTTGTCGATAAAAGATTCGTGAACCGCATCGCCCGTCTGCGGATAATCGTGAACTTCCGGCGTCCAATGCACCAGCACGACGTTGCCGTTTTCGGTCAGACGCTCGACGATTTTCGCCTGCGCCGCCAGCCAGTCGGACGGCGAAAGATAATAAGCGACTTCGGAAATTAAAATCAAATCGAATTTTCCGCCGGGCAAATCCTCGGGAAAACGCATCTTTTTCACCGTGACGTGCGGCAGACGGCGGCAGCGTTCGGCGGCTTGCGCGAGCGCGGCGTCCGCCACGTCGGTCGCCAACAGCTTCGCGCAGCGGGCGGCTAGTTTCTCGGTCAAAACGCCGATTGAGCAGCCGATTTCCCACGCGTTTTCGTAATGATTTTTCGGCAGAGATTTCAGCGTCTCGGCATATTTCCCCGATTCGTATTCGCTCGTCTGAAAATTCCAAGGGTCGGCGGCGCAGCGGTAAACGTCGTCGAAATAAGTCGCGTCGAGTGATTTTTTCTCATTCATAACAATTGATTTACAAAAGACTTTCAAAATAAATCTCGAACGGCGCGGCGAAATTTTCCAGAATTTCCGCGGTCAGGCGAAAGCCTTCCGGGTCGTCCGTGATTAAATCGGTCGTTTGCGATTGGTGCGCGGCGATTGCCGTCTGCTTCTGTGCCGAAACCGTTTTTATATCGAGCCGAAACGCCATAACTTCGTCCGCGCGCGGCGCGTCGGCGCTTTCGGCAAGCTCCCAAATCCAAATCGGATATTCCAGAATTTGCGGCGGCGGCGCGTCGGATTTTTCAACCGCTTCAAAACATATCTGCGTTGACGCGCGATGGTCTGGATGCGGGTCGCGCCGCCACGGAAGCAAAACGGTTTGCGGTCTCACACGACGCAGATATTCTTCGCAGATTTCGACTGCCGACGCGAAATTTTCGTCCTCGATGTCAGGAACCGAACGGTCTCTAAAGCGCAGAAAAGTAGAGCTGTCCGCCGGAACGCCGAGAACGGCGAGAGCGTTGAGCATTTCGCGTTCGCGCAAACTGCGCAGCGTTGTCGCGGGAAATTGCTTTGAATTCGGATGCGAAAGCGTGCCGTCGCTCATCGTTAAAATTGAAACTTCGATTTCAAATCGTCGCAGAAGCGCGATTGCGCCGCCGCAACCGAGCGATTCATCGTCCGGGTGCGGCGCGACGACGAGCGTCGCGCCCCAGTTTTTTACAGTTTCCGCCGACGTGTCGCTGCTGCCGATACGCGCGGCGGAAACTGTAAAAAACTGGGG
>MWVX01000129.1_pt1 | contig 20452 bp, 22 predicted proteins | sample 1047311 | NCBI WGS metagenome assembly MWVX01 (sample SAMN06349984, study PRJNA376086) | soil metagenome | isolation source: MtG-4 sample Antarctic (ecotone) soil | place: Antarctica | collected 2015-01-13 | reverse complement strand
CCTCGTCCCTCAGCCCTCATCACTTTCAAGCGGTTTTACTTTGCTGGAATTGATAATTACCTTGACTGTCTTAGCAATTTTGGTAATGGGAACGATTCCGATTGCTCAAAATACGGTTAAGCGAGAAAGGGAAATGCGTCTGCGAGAAAACCTCCGCACGATTCGCGCCGCCATCGATGAATTTCACCGAGATACAATCGGCGCGTGCCAGCAAGGCGCAGGTATTCCGGGGGCTCCACCCAATCTCGGCAGCCCCGGTGCTCCGTCAGACCCGCGAAGCCGCGTAGTAATAGATGATTGCGAAATTTTTGATAGTGAAAATCTTGACCGTTATCCCCCTGACTTAGACACGCTGGTAGATGGCGTCGAAGTAAAAGCGCGCGGGATGAACATTCAATCAAACGGCGCTTTTACTGACAAAAACGCGACCGAGTTAAACGAAGAAAAGATATTGACAAAAGTTTATTTACGCGAACTGCCGATTGACCCGATGACCGGCGAAGCCGATTGGAATCTGCGTTCGTCATATCAAACCGAGGATGACGGAACTTGGGACGAAATAAATGTTTTTGACGTACGTTCAAATTCGGACGGCGAAGGCTTGAATGATGAGAAATACAGTTCTTGGTAAAATACAGTTAGTGGTTGGCAATTGGCGGTTAGCAGTAAAAAATCAATTGCTAAAGTTCGCAAGCCAATCCAAAGTTCGACATACGAAATCCAAAATCGAAAGCGGTTTTACTTTGATGGAATTGATGATCGTAATGTTTATCATCATCATTCTGCTGTCGGTCGCCTTGCCAACTTACCAGAGTAGCGTGCAACACGCTCGCGAAACTGTTCTTAAAGAAAATCTTTTTCAGATCCGCCGCGCGATTGACCAATATTCTGCCGATAAAGGCAAATTGCCGCAGTCGCTCGACGATTTGATAACCGAAGAATATTTAAGAGAAAAACCAATCGATCCAATCAGCGAAAAAGCCGAGTGGAAGGAAATTCAGGGTGTAGACACGACTTCAGTTGAAGACGAACAAGGATTAAAAGATGTCAAAAGTACGGCTGAAGGCGAAGATGGCGACGGCAAACGTTATGAAGACTATTAAAAGTGGTAAGTGGTAATTGGTAAGTGCTAAGTTTTTAGATTTTCACTTACCACTTTTCATTTACCACTACAAGAATTATGTTTGAAAGCTTAACCCAACCGAATTATCCAAAAGCCGCGCTGGGCATGGAAAAAGAGAGTCTGACGGCTGTCGCTTTGCGAAAAGAAGGCAGAGGCGTTTTTAATATTAAGCAAGCCGCGACCATTGAACTGCCCGAACATCTTTTAATACCGAGCTTTACCGAACAAAATATTTCAAGTTCGAATGAAATGTTGGTCTTGCTTGAGGAAGTTGTCGCAACGGCAGGGCTGCAAAAACAAAAAAGATGGTCGGTTTCTTTGCCGAGCAATACGGCTCGCGCAGCAATTTTAACGCTTGAAAACGAACCTACTTCGAAAGAGGAATTGTCGGAGATTTTAGATTGGAAAGCGGAAAATACTTTTGGCGCGCCATCCGGTGAATTGCGTATTTCACGGCAAAAGATCGCGCCTGACACGAGCGGAAAAGTCCGCTATTTTGCTACAGCAGTTAAACTTAGCGTGATTGATGAATATGAAACTCTTTTTGAAACACTCGGCTGGCAGACCGGTTTGATTTTGCCGCGGGCGGTGAGTGAAGCTAACTGGCTGGTTGACCTGAAAAGAAAACAGGATTCGCTTTTAATCAGCTCGCAACCAGATGGTTTTACAGCTCTCCTTCTGCGCGGAGACGAACCTACGGTGGTTCGCTCGGTAACGTGCACGGAAAACGAACGCGACGACGAAATCTATCGTCTTTTAATGTTTTACCGCGACCGTCTGGGCAATGATTCGAGTGAAAACTTTTTGCAGAAACTGCTGGTCGTCGGCAAGGATTTTACGTCTGCCAAATTAAAAGAAATTGCCGACGAAGCGCTCGGCAAGCCGCTGGATATATTACGTCCCGAAGATGTCGGGCTGAATATGCCGGTTCAAGATATGAATTTCGCAGACCTCGCCGCGCCTGCCGGATTGGCGTCACTCGGTTGGCAGTCATAAAGTAAAATTCGAGATCTGAAAGGTGAGACTTGAAAGGAAATAAAAAGTTTATTTTTATTTTTACTTTTTTGGTCTCACTTTTCATTTGATTTGAAACCTTTTCCAAAACAGAACCGTATAATTTTTGCATATGACGACATACGCGATTGCCCTGGAACAAATACGAAAGCTTTCGGACGTTGAATTGATTGAAAAAGCGATTAACGGGCGTGAAGACGGTTTTGAAGAACTTGTCAGGCGTTATCAACGTCCGATTACCGGATATGTGTATCGAATGCTGAATAACTACGATGCTTCGCTCGATGTGACGCAGGAAGTTTTTATCAAGGTATACAATTCGCTTGCCAGGTATAGTTCCGAATATAAATTTTCGACCTGGCTGTACCGCATCGCGCACAATGCCGCGATTGACTATATGCGGCGAAATTCGGTAAATCAGCAAAGTATCGAGGCGGAGAATGCCGACGGAACTTATCAATTGCAAATAGAAAGCCCGCGCCCGACGCCGGAACAGGAACGCGAACAAAGCGAATGGCGTGCGGAAATCGAAGCGGTTATAAAATGTCTGCCGGCGATTTATCGAGAATTGATTTTTTTGCGACACACACAGGATTTAAGCTATGACGAAATTGCGGAAGTAACCGGTTTACCACTGGGCACGGTTAAAAATCGCCTTTTTCGGGCGCGTGAAATGATGCGTGAAATGTTTGTCGAAAGAGGATTTAAGGGATTTTAAGGAGAAAACGGATGAACTATAATATGCAGCCTCAACCGCAGATGTCTTTTCTGCAAACTACTGAACAAAAACAATGGGGAATGTTCGCGCATTTATCGCAGCTTCTGAACTTTGTAATACCGTTCGGTGGCATCGCCGCCCCGATAATTATCTGGCAACTAAAAAAAGATGAAATTCCGGCACTTGACGCGCACGGTAAAATGATTGTCAACTGGTTGATTTCCTGTTTGATTTACGGCGCTGTCAGTCTTGTTTTATGTCTTGTATTAATTGGATTTCTGGGTTTTATCGCGCTGTTCGTGATGGGCGTTGCTTTTCCGATCATTGGCGGCATAAAGGCAAATAACGGCGAGCTTTGGGAATATCCGTTGACGATTAAATTTTTGAAATAATTGTTTGAGAAATGAATTTGCAAATTTCGACAAGTGAAAATACGTGTCCGCATTTTGAGCTTGCCGCTTATATTGACGGCGAACTGAACGGGCGGGATGAATTGATGTTAGAAATGCACCTGGCGCATTGTTCCACTTGCGCCTCTGCGTTGAATGAGCAAAAAAAGCTGCTTTGCTTTTTAGACAGCGCGATGCTGGAGAAAAATGAAATCGATGTTCCTACGAATTTTGCAAAAATTGTTGTCGCCAATGCACAGGGCAGGGTAAGCGGTCTGCGCCAACCCGGTGAAAGATTTAGAGCTTTATTTGTTTGTTCAGGTTTGTTTTTCCTGGTGCTGCTCGGTTTGGGAAATGAAACTCAGGCAGTTGTTAAAACCTTTATCATTTTTTCGGAACAACTTTTCGCGGTTGGCGGATTCGTATGGCATTTCGTGTATGATTTTGCTTTTGGGATGGCGATTATTTTGCGCTCCCTGAGTTCTCAATTTTTGTTTAATTCCAGCACTTCCTTCGCATTTGTGATAGTTTTATTTTTGATATCTCTCGCTTTTTTATCAAGATTAGTACTTCGCTTTAGTCGCGTATAAAATAAAAATATAGGCTCAAACAAGAGTGAATAAATTTTTCATCATAACCGACATTTTTGCCAATTTTCAAATCTCCTTAAAACATTCTTTGAGGGGTTTTATTTATATTTTCCTCGCAGCTGTTACGCTGTACGCCCAAACTACAATTAATTCAAGTCCGGATAACGATACGTTAATTATCGAAGAAGCTAAAGACAGAGAAGTTTTTTCCTTCGGCAAAAATGTGATTGTCAAACAGAACGCTAAAGGAGTGTTTGCTTTTGGCGGCGATATCATAATTGAAGGCACGGTTGACGGCGACGTGGCGACTATCGGCGGTTCGATTACCCAAAAGGAAAATGCATTTATCGGTGGGGACGTGATAATTTTTGGTGGAACATATCGTCCGGAAAGCAAAAATCCGTTGAGAAATTTGGGTAAAGAAACGGTGATGTATGCGGGTTATGAAGAAGAAATGCGTAACTTAACGCAAAATCCTTCGCAGCTTTTTTCGCCGACTTTTTCATGGGCATTTCTTGCACAACGGCTATTGTCAATCCTTTTCTGGTTTATCGTAACTTTAACATTTACAACACTTGCACCCGGAGCAGTGAGTCGAGCGATAGTCAGGTTTCAACTTTCAACTTTGAAGGTAATCGCGATCGGGTTTTTAGTATTTTTGGCAACAACATTTGGCGTCGTTGGCTGTCTAAGTTTTCTGCCCAATTACGTGAGCGCAATCGTTAGTCTAATGGCTTTTATTTTGCTGATGTTAGGATATGTTTTCGGTCGGGTTGCGCTGCAAGTCAGTATCGGTAAGCAAATACAAAAACGCTTTTTACCGGAAAACAGACAATCCGAAACGCTCGCTATATTGATTGGTGTTTTTGTCTGGACTATTTTTCTTTCAATCCCGTATTTTTGGACGTTTGCTCTTATAATTTTGCTGTCTTCAAGCATCGGGCTCATTTTCACTGCCCGAACCACAACCGGTTGGCAATCACTCTAAAAACACCCGTAAAACACTTCCGATGCGAAATTTACAATTCTTTACAAAAACAATAGAACCTTTTTATTGCAAATTACGTCTGTATAAATAAGGGAAAAAGGCTTTTGGGCGAACGTGTACGTAGTTGCTGTCTTAATCAAAAATTTCAAGAAAAAGAGAAGGTAAGAAATGCGAAAACTATTAATTTTATCAGTATTTATAATGCTGTTTGGAGGCATTTTCTCGAATGTTTTAGCGCAGTCCGATAATGTCGGCATCAAACCGAATTTTGTCGGTGGCGAAGTTACGTCCATTTCGGAAAATAAAATTGTTTTGCAAACTAAAGACGGTGCGATTGAAGCAGTTTTATCAAACAAGACGGAATATAAAAGAGTTCCGCCTGATAATCCAAGTCTTAAGTCGGCAATCGCTTCAAATCTGACGGAAGTCGCAATAGGGGACAAACTTCTTATTACCGGAGTTGTTTCCGCCGACAAAAAAACGATTCCTGCCAAAGCCGTCTATTTATTAACAAAATCCGACATTGCTCAAAAACAGTCGAAGGAAACCGAGAAGTGGCAAACACGCGGAGTATCAGGACGTGTCACGGCGGTTAATCCGCAGACAAAACAAATTACGATTTCAACGCGCGGCGTAATGGGTGAAAGAGCAACCGTTGTAAGTCTGAAAGATGAAACAATATTTCGTCGTTATGCACCGGATTCAGTAAGTTTTGGCGAATCCAAAATAAGTTCCATCAGTGAAATTCAAACGGGAGATATGATTCGCGCTCTGGGCGATAAAAATGCTGATGGTTCGACTTTAAGCGCCGAAGAAATAGTTACGGGCTCATTTCAAACCGTCGGCGGAACTGTTACCGCCATTGATACTGCGAAAAACGAAATTACCATCAATAACCTTCAAACAAAGAAAGACGTCACAATCATTATCGGGAAAAATTCCGTCCTCAAACAATTTCCCGTAGAGATGGCGCAGAGAATGGCGCAATTTCAAATGATGCAAGCCGGCGGCATGCAGCCCGGACAAGGCGGAATGCGTCCCCCGCGCGGTAATCCACCAAACGCTCCGGCAGCGCAGCCAGCGCCTGGGGAAAATCCAAATCAGATGGTGCAAGGCAGAGGTCAAGGAGGAATGCGTGGCGGTGGCGGCAATATTGACGATATGTTGGAGCGTTTTCCGAATATTACGATTGAAAATTTGAAAGTAGGCGACATGATCGCCGTCTCCAGTACAAAAAGTGCTAACCAAGAGCGTATTACAGCCATTAAATTACTGTCGGGTGTCGAGCCTTTTTTGAAAATGCAACAAGCGAGCGGACAGAATCAAGGCGGACGGAGAAGTCAGGATACAGGATTTAGTATCCCGGGACTTGAAGGCGGAGGGGCACCCTAAAAATTAATCAAATTAAATCTAAGAGTAGAAGCTAAATGTTGTACCGATTTAACTTCTACTTTCCAAATTTTTCTTATGAAATATTTAAAATTATCAATATTTATTGCATTTATAACTTTATTTACAAGTTTAACAATTGTCGCGCAACAAACGGGAAATATCGCTGGTCAGGTTTCTGACACACTGGGTGCCGTAGTGAACGGTGCCACAATTACTGCGGTCGATGCCGCAGGAAAGGAAAAGAGCGTAGTTACAAATCGGCAGGGTGAATTCAATATCAGTGGGCTCGCTCCGGGAAATTATACGGTTCGAGTGGTTGCTCCGAATTTTGCGCTTTACGAAAATACGGAAGTTGTCATCACATCTGGAAAGAGGGAGGAATTAGCCGTCGCTCTGACTGTCCAGGGGGCTGAGGAACAAGTTGAAGTTTCAGGCGCCGGGCAGGTTTCAACCGATGCCGACCGAAATGCCAGCGCGACCATTTTAACCGAAGCGGAAATAGAGGCTTTGCCCGATGACCCAGACCAACTTGAAGCCGCTTTGCAGGCTTTGGCGGGACCTTCGGCGGGACCGAACGGCGGACAAATTTATATCGATGGTTTTACCGGCGGCAGACTTCCTCCGCGAGAATCAATCCGCGAAATTCGTTTGAACCAAAATCCGTTTTCGGCAGAATTTGAACGACTCGGCTTCGGACGCATCGAAATTTTGACAAAACCCGGTTCAGACAAATTTCGCGGGTCGGCATTTTTTAATTTTAACGACGAAAGTCTCAACTCGCGTAACCCATTCGCTTTGAACCGTGCGCCGAGCCAGGCGCGAACATTTGGCGGAAATCTTTCTGGTCCGGTGCAAAAAGGGAAGTCTTCTTTTTTCATCGATGTTAACAATCGGAACGTTGATGAAAATCAGGTAATTAATGCAAGTATTCTGGACTCATCATTTAATATTGTTCCTTTTCAGCAGGACGTGACCCTGCCGTCACACCGTTTTACGATTAGTCCGCGGTTTGATTATCAAATAAATACGAACAACACTCTGGTTGCGCGATACAGTTTTACGCGGGTTAAAGCCGATAGTTTTGGCGGCGGTTTTAATCTACAAAGTCTGACCTCACAAATTTCCAGCACCGGACACGAATTTCGTTTGACCGAAACAGCGATTTTAAATCCAAAAACGGTCAACGAAACGAGGTTTCAATACGAAATAAATCGCCGCAACCAAATTGGCGATAATTCGATTCCGACAATTAATGTATCTGGAGCGTTTACCGGCGGTGGCGCGCAAATCGGAACGAATTTTAATAACAGAAATAGTTTTGAACTGCAGAATTACACGACTACTTCAGTCGGTAAAGAAAGCCAACACGCTCTAAAATTCGGCGTTCGAGTCCGCGGCATAACTATTAAAGATCAGTCTGAATCGAATTTCGGCGGCACATTTTCTTTTTTTGGCGTGCGCGACCCGCTAACCGGAAATTTACTTTTTTCTTCGATTGAACAATATCGGCAGAATGTTCTGGGAAATCCTGATCCAATTTTTAATCCAAATCAATTCAGCATCACATCGGGAAATCCGCTTGCCAAGGTCAAGCAGTATGATGTCGGTTTATTTGTTACAGACGATTGGCGTGTGCGCCCGTCTTTAACTTTAAGTTTCGGCTTGCGTTACGAAAATCAAACAAATATCAGCGACAATATGAATTTCGCGCCGCGCTTTAGTTTTGCGTATTCGCCCGGCGCGGGTGGCGCGCGACAGCCGAAAACGGTTTTTCGCGGTGGTTTCGGAGTTTTCTTTGATCGTTTCGGTGAAAACTTTATACTTCAATCTGAACGTTTTAACGGAATGAATCAAACTCAGTATATTGTCGCCGGCAATCAGACAATTTTAGGTGAACCGGTATTTTCATTGGGCGGCGTAACAAATGTCCCGACCGTCTCGAATATTGCCGCGCTGGCTCCGGGAACATTTACCATTCGAAAGATCGATCCTGAACTGCGAACACCGACGACGTATCAATATGCGCTGTCGGTCGAACGACAATTACCACTTAAAATGAGGGGTTCTATCTTTTTTGTCGGAAATCGGACAATCCATCAATTACGCACACGTAATATCAACGCGCCGGTTTGTGGATTGACAGTTGTTTGTCCGACAACTTCTCAGCAAATACAAGCGTTGCGACCAGACCCGACGCAGGCGAACATTTATCAATACGAGTCAAGCGGCATGATAAATCAGCAGCAGATAATTTTTAGCGTCAATGCGCCAATTAATCCCAAAATTTCGTTTAATGCAAGGTATACTTTGGGATTTGCCAAAAGCAATACTGACGGCGCGGGAAGTTTTCCCGCATATACGTATGATCTAAGCGGCGAATACGGCAACTCACAACAAGACACCAGACATTTCTTATTTTTGCTTGGTTCTTTTCAATTACCCTGGAACATTCGGATGAATCCGATTATCATCGCCCGTTCTGGTAGTCCATTCAATATTGTCACCGGTGATGACAGAAATCGTGATTCGATAGCCAATGAACGTCCGACTTATTCACAGTTAAATAACGCCTGTGCGCAGCGCGGATTGACATATGCTTTTTGTGACATCGGCGACATATCGAATCCTTCAACAACAGTAATACCCCGCAACTATGGTCGCGGTCCGGGTTTTTTCGCGGTTAATCTTAATTTCTATAAAACGGTCGGTTTCGGCAGATCAAGAACTCAGGTTGCCCGAACTGTCGATGGACAAGCTCCAAGTTCGGCAGGAGAGGGCGCAAATCGTCCTACCAACGCTGGCGGACGTCGAGGCGACGGTGGAGGTCGCGGTGGCAGCGGCGGCGGTCGCGGTGGGGGTGGTTTCGGCGGAGGCTTCGGTGGTGGAGGCGGCGGTTTCGGCGGCAGCGATAAGCCTTATAATTTAACTTTTGGGCTACAAATTAACAACTTATTTAATCGCGCAAACTTCGGCACACCGGTCGGAAATTTGAGTTCAAACCGCTTTGGTCAATATACTTCGATTGTCAGTGGCGGATTTGGCGGTTTCGGTGGCGGAGGCGGTGGTTTTGGCGGAGGTGGAGGCGCGGCTAATCGCCGAATCGAACTAACAATGCGTTTTAACTTCTAGTTTTTTTCATAAACTAGAAAAGCGAAGAATAAAAGTTAAACCTTTGTTCTTCGCTTTTCGTATTTTGAGGAGTATTCTACTTTTCAAACAATTATTTGAGATATATGAAAAAGAACTTTATTTTGTTATTGATAGTCGGCTTTACCCTCAACACATTTGCTCAGACCCAAGAAAAAGTCAAAAAGAACGAAAAAGGTAAAAGTTTAAACACGGTTCTAAAAAATTTGTCACCACTGGAACTTGCAAAAGATACTATCAAGGTTTACGGCGGCGACAAATTTAAAAATATGAAAACTCTGGTCGTCAGGGGAACGGCAGATGTTTCAGGCTCACCGACGATAACATTTCCAGCAACATTTGCAACGATTTACGCTGGTGAAAAATATCGTCTCGAAGTTTCAAATCCGTTTCAACCGTTCAAGCAAGTTTATGACGGTCAGCAAACATCTTCTTCGATCAATAATTTTAGCCTTCCGCCATTAAACAGGCTTGGATTTCCGCTTCTGGCAAAAATTGACGAAAAGAATTTTGTAGTTTCAGCCTTGCCGGAAAACGTAAAGAAAAAATCAGGTTTCCGCATTACCGCGCCTGAAGGTTTTTATACGGATTTTTTTGTTGATGAAAAAACGGGTTTGGTAAAAAGTTACGAATCGAGCTATGAAATAAACGGGCGAAATGTTACCACTTCGGTTGAGATTGATAAATTGCGTGAGGTCGATGGCGTAAAAATTCCTGAAAGATACGCGCAGCGTTTTGAGATGGGACAATTCACAGTTTATGCGGACTTTAAGGCAAAAGAAATCTTAGTCAATTCAAAGGTGACTGATGATGTTTTTCTATTATCGAAGTAAAGAAGTGGAAAGTGGATAGTGGTAAATTAATTCAGTATTTCTGTATGTTTTCATCTATCCACTTTTTACTATTTAAACGCTCATTATTTCTTGCTCTTTAGTTTTCCTGAGTTCGTCAATCTTACCGATGAAAACATTTGTCAGTTTTTGAACTTCTTCTAGTCCGTTGCGTTCGTCATCTTCGGAAATTTCTTTGTTCTTCAAAGCTGTTTTCAGCGCATCGTTTGCACCGTGACGAACGCTGCGAACCGCAACTTTGTGTTCTTCGGCAATTTCGTGAGCCTGTTTTGCTAATTGCTTTCGCCTTTCTTCATTTAGCGGCGGAACGGGAAGGCGAATCATTTTGCCGTCATTAGACGGATTAAACCCCAGATTTGCGCCGTTAATAGCTTTTTCAATCGAACTGATTTGTGTCGCATCCCACGGTTGAACCGTCAGCATCTGCGGTTCGGGAACATTGACCGAAGCCAACTGGCTGAGCAGCGTGGGGACGCCGTAATAATCAACGACAATTCCGTCAAGTAACCCGACGTTGGCGCGACCTGTCCGAATATTTGTAAGCTTGCGTTTAAGATCATCAATCACCGCTTCCATGCCCGGTTTCGCTTCTTTTAGAACATTCTCTACACTCATATCATCCTCGAAATTACGCACCGAAAAATAAGAAATAGTGCCTTTTAAAAAATAAAAAATTTAACTTGCCGCTAAGAATTTACCATCAACGGACACCAACGTCCCAATTGATAAATCCCCGTTGACTGCCTTCATGATATTGCCCGAATCCTTCATATTAAAAACCATAATCGGCAAATCATTGTCCATACAAAGCGAGATTGACGATGCATCCATTACTTTTAGATGCTTTTCTAAAACGTGCTGATAGGAAATTTCATCAAATTTTATTGCATCAGGATTCGTTACTGGATCGGCAGTATATATTCCGTCAACCTTTGTCGCCTTTAAAATTATATCGGCTTTTATTTCAAGCGCGCGCAGTGCAGCGGCTGAATCAGTCGTAAAAAACGGATTACCTGTGCCGGCGGCAAAAATTACAACCCGACCTTTTTCAAGATGTCTGATAGCGCGACGGCGAATAAACGGCTCGGCAAGCTGCGGAATGTCAATCGCTGACATAACCCGCGTGTAAACGCTTAATTTTTCCAGCGCGTCCTGTAAAACAACCGCATTCATTACCGTCGCGAGCATTCCGATATAATCGGCGCTCGACCTGTCCATATTGCCCGCGCTTTTGGAAACGCCCCGGAAAATATTACCGCCGCCGACGACAATCGCAATCTCGACATCGAGATTGCGCACGTCTTTAATTTCACCCGCGACGGCTTCGGCAATTTTTGTATCAATGCCGTAACTCTGCTCGCCCATCAAGGCTTCACCGGAAAGCTTGAGCAAAATCCGTTTGTATACAGGTTTCATAAGAGTTCAAAGTTCAAGATTCAAAGCTCAAAGTTGGAATACAAGTTTTCGACTTGGAACCTTGAACCTTGAAATTTGAACTGATGTTATCCGACCATTGAAGCGACTTCCGATGCAAAATCGTCCGATCTTTTCTCGATACCTTCACCCATTTTATAGCGTGTAAAGCGACGGACGGAAATGTTTTCTTTGATAGAAGCGATTTTTTCCGTGACTAAATCACCGACCGTTTTTGAAGGGTCTTTGACAAACGGCTGATCAAGCAAAACATTTTCCTCGTAAAATTTCCCGATTCCGCCTTCGACGATTTTTTCCACAACGGCTTCGGGTTTATTGGCGTTTTTCGGATCGTTTTTTAATTTGCCCAACAAAATTTCGCGTTCTTTATCGAGTTCATCCGCCGGAACATCCTGGCGGTTCAAAAATTTCGGATCGGACGCGGCGATGTGCATCGCAACGTCTTTGACAAGTTGCTGAAATTCTTCGCCGCGCGCCACAAAATCGCTTTCACAATTGATTTCGACCATTACTCCGACTTTTCCGCCCATATGAATATACGAGCCGACAACGCCTTCCGCCGTCACGCGACCGGCTTTTTTACCCGCCGTCGCCATTCCTTTCTTGCGAAGAATTTCAACTGCCTGTTCTTCACTCCCATTTGCTTCAACTAAAGCGCTTTTACAATCAACCATGCCTGCGCCGGTTTTTTCGCGCAGAGATTTTACTGCACTCGCTGTGATTTCTGCCATATTCTACTCCCGTAAAAATAATATCTGATTTTTAGCTTCTAAAAAAGCGTAGCCTGCTTATTCAAATTGATAAGAGCTACGCTTTCAAAATAAAAGAAATAATATTTAACTAGCGGTTGCTTCGGTTGCTTCTTCCTGTGCAGGCTCCTCAACAGAAGAATTTTTTTCAGTTATTCTCGTTACCCGTTCAGTCGCAGACCTCGGAATATCAGTTTTAACTTCCGCGAGACTTTCACCGCTGCTGCCTGTCGCTCCGTCAACATAAGCTGTTCCTGTTGGTTGATGTTCTGCTTCCGGCGAAATTATATTCGTTGCATCGGCCGTCGCAAAAGATTGGTCGGCAACTTGAATCGTCGGCTCAAGTTCTGCTCCGTTTTCGCCTTGTTCAACATCAGGCGTTTCGCTTTCGGTCGCTCCGATACTGCCTTCGGAAGCGATGGTTTGACCTTCAAGAATCGCATCGGCAATGCGCGACGCAAAAAGGCGAATCGCCCGCAGCGCGTCATCGTTACCGGGAATAATTTGGTCAATTCCTTCGGGCGAACAATTTGTATCGACCACCGCGACAACCGGAATATTGAGCCGATTCGCTTCCGCAATCGCAATATCTTCTTTGCGCACATCGATAACGAACAGCATATCGGGAAGTCCATTCATATCCTTAATGCCGGCTAGATTCTTCATCAAGCCTTCGTGCTGACGGTCAAGCCCGAGCCGCTCTTTTTTAGTCAACAAATCATAGCGTCCGTCCTCGCGCATCGTTTCAATATCTTTGAGTTTTTTTATCGAGTTTTGAACGGTTTGGAAATTTGTCATCAAGCCGCCTAGCCAGCGATTATTGACATAATATTGTCCGCAGCGCTCGGCTTCTTCCCTGATCGCATCCTGCGCCTGACGTTTTGTGCCGACAAATAAAACTTTTGTTTTTGGCTTTTCCGTTAAAACTTCCTGAACGTAGTTGAGCGCGTCACGAAAAAGTTTCTGCGTTTTCTGCAAATCAATAATATAAATGCCGTTGCGCTCCCCGAAAATGTATTCTTTCATTTTCGGATTCCAACGGCGTACCTGGTGACCAAAGTGAACTCCTGCCTCGAGAAGTTCTTTCATTGTAACAGTTGCCAAAATTTAATTCTCCTTAACTCAATGGTTTTTGTACTCATCGCAACTTTTTTCAAACCAATCTGAGTTGCGACAATGGTTTAATAAATGAATATTTGAATGGATGATGAAATATTTTTACTTTCCATTTTTCATTATCCACTGAAATTTTATCGTTTCGAGAACTGGAATCTTGCTCGCGCGCCCTTTTGTCCGTATTTTTTGCGTTCTTTCTGGCGCGGGTCGCGGGTTACCAGTCCGGCTTTTTTTAAAGCCGGGCGCAGGTCGATGTTGTATTCCATCAAAGCCCGCGTAATTCCGTGCCGCACTGCTCCGGCTTGTCCCGCTGTTCCACCGCCTGCAACGTTGACGAGGATGTCGAACTTTCCGGCGGTATCGGTTAAGCGCAGCGGTTGATGGATAATCATCCGCAGCGCTTCATTCGGAAAATAATTTTCAAAGCCGCGCCGATTGACAATAATGTCTCCGTTGCCGGGACGAAGATAAACGCGGGCGGTCGAAGTTTTTCTGCGACCTGTTCCATAATACTGAATATCTGCCATATTTTTAAGATGTCAGATGTTAGATGTCAAATGTCAGTCGTTTATTAACCAGCATCAGCATCCAGCATCTAGTAACTTTTACTTTGTTTCAATTTCAACTGTCTCTGGAGTTTGTGCGGAATGGCGGTGGTCTGCGTCAGCATAAACTTTGAGTTTTTTAGCCATCGCTTTACCTAATTTAGTTTTCGGAAGCATACCTTTGACGGCAAGCTCGATTATTTGCTCGGGTTTCTTTTCAAACATATCCTTAACGGTTGTCTCACGAAGACCGCCCGGATAAAGCGTGTGGTAACGATACATTTTCTGATCGTTTTTGGATCCTTTAAACAAAACGTGCCGGGCGTTGATAATCACTACGTAATCACCCATATCAATAAAAGGCGTCCACGCTGGATTATTTTTCCCCGACAACATCCGCGCAACTTCGGTCGCCAACCTGCCGACGGTTTTACCTTTCGCATCTACGACGAACCATTTACGGTTTTCCGCCAAACCTTTTCCGCTCGGAAAATAAGTACTCATAATTGCTCTTTGCTATATTGAATTTTCGCCAAAACGCGAACGATAAGAATAACGAAAAAAAAAATCCTCGTCAAGCATTGATGGACTATTCATAGACAAAACCGAACTTTATACCCGCTAAGATTAAACCGATTATCGATTTGGCATCTTCAATGTCACCGGTTTTGATCATTTCAAATGCTTTTGGAAAAGTTATTTTTGTAATTTCGATAAGTTCATCTTCTTCAAGATTTTGAACGGTTTCGCTTAAATCAGTAGCGAGAAAAACGAACATTTTCTCGGCTAAAAATCCCGGAGAAACATAAAATTCCGCGAGCTTTTCAATCTTTCCGGCGACAACACCGATTTCTTCTTCCAGTTCCCGCCGCGCACCCATCTCCGGCGATTCGTTTTCGTTCAGAGAGCCTGCCGGAATTTCAAGAAGATATTCGCCTGCCGCGTGACGATACTGTTTTACTAATGCAATTGTTTGATCGGCAAAAACTGGCAAAATAACCGCGCTTCCGTGATGAGAAATTATATCGCGTTCATATTCGACTGCGCCTTCACGAATTTTTGAAAGAAAAACGTCAAAAACTTTTCCATCATAAACTTTTTTGTGTGAGAGAATTTCAGGCTTCATTTTTCGTTCAAGTATTCTTTAATTAACTTCATATCTTCCCAAACCTCACGTTTTTTAGAAGGGTCGCGCAAAATATACGCCGGATTAAAAGTTGGCATCAATTTTATTCCGTGGTAGTCGTAAAACTCGCCGCGAATCTGCGAAATCGCCTTTTTTGTATTGAGTAACGCTTTGGTCGGAGTGTTCCCCAGGGAAATAATAACTTTCGGTTTTATCGCCAACATTTCACGATGTAAATAAGGAATAAAAAACTTCAAAATATCGGGCGTGATTTCGTCGCCTTGCGAAATAAATTTGACGACGTTTGTGAGATAACATTCTTCACGCAAAATTCCAATTGCCTTTAAAATCTTTTCGAGTAATTGCCCGACCGGACCCATAAAAGGTTTTTCCGAATCGGCATCAGGCAATCCGGGTGACTCGCCGACGACCACGACCGGGGCGTCCGTTTTCCCTGTTCCGAAAATAAAAAACTTTTCTGAAAATAAAATTTTGCCTTTCCGCAATATTTCCTGATTAATATTATCAACGTTTTCGTTGCTCTCGGCAGGCAATAAATCAAATAAGGTTGACATATAAAATAAAAAGGATGAAAAAATGAAAATTCTTTCTTATCCCAAAACTGTGCCCGACACAATTACCCCACACAAAAACTGTTGAGTTTTATTCATTTCAGTTTGCTTGGAAATCAAAAACAATATTACAAAATGCTTTAATGCCGACATCGAGTCGACTGTCGTCGATAAAAAAATCGGGCGTGTGATGCGGTGCGGCATCTTTCGGATTTTTGCCTTTTGGCATCCCACCGATCTGGAAGAAAAACGCCGGTGCTTTTAAGCGATAATATGAAAAATCCTCGGCGCCGGTGATCCATTCGGTTTCTACTAAATTTTCCTTGCCAACCGATTTAGCGAGCGACGGTAGCATTTGTTTGACCAGTTCCGGCGTGTTGTATGTAACAAGAGTTTTCGTTTCGATTGAGACTTCGGCGGTTGCTCCCATACTTTCGGCTATTTTCTGAGTAGTCAATTTTATTTTTTCGTGAACGTCTTTTTGCATCGCATCGTCAAGCGTCCGAATCGTTCCCGCCATTGTCATTTCTTCGGGAATAATATTTTCGCGCACACCGCCGTTGATTTTTCCGATGGTGATGACGACCGGGGCTTTGGTCAACTCGGATTGGCGCGACACAATCATTTGCAAACCGTTGATGATTTGACTTGCCGTCGCAATTGGATCTACGCCCGTCCAGGGTGTCGAACCGTGCGTTTGTTTACCTTTGACCTTGATCGTAAACCAATCGGAGGCAGCCATAAACGAACCGGATTTGTATTTGATTTTCCCGATTTCAGATTTTGAGTCAATATGTATACCGAAGATTGCCTCAATTTTCGGGTTGTCCATCACGCCTTCTTTAACCATTAACGCCGCGCCGCCTTCTTCACCGACAGGCGCGCCTTCTTCGGCAGGCTGAAATATAAAAACTACCGTGCCGCGTACTTTGCTTTTCATTTTCGACAAAACTTCCGCCGTGCCGAGCAGCATCGCAACGTGCGTGTCGTGTCCGCAAGCGTGCATAACCCCAACCGTCTGACCGTTGTATTCGGTTTTTTCCTTTGAAGCAAACGGCAAAATTACTCTTTCGGAAACCGGCAAGCCGTCCATATCAGCCCGTAAACCGATTGTCGGTCCTGGCAGATTGCCTTTCAAAATACCGATTACGCCGGTCTTAGCGATTTTCGTGCGAACTTCCAGTCCAAGCCGCCGCAAATGGTTTTCGATGTAAGCGGCGGTTTTGACTTCACGATTGCCAAGTTCCGGATATTGGTGCAGATGCCTGCGCCATTCGACGACCTTTGGCAAAATTCTCTCGGTTTCCTGATTGATTTCTGCGCTCATATCAATCGCCAAAGTGTTGACTGTTCCGACTGAAAGCATAAACAATAAAGTCAGTATTTTTTTCATTTGCTTGGCTCCTTTTTGGACATAAAATTAAACTTGTCTGAGAAAATCACGCACCTTTTTCATATCTTCCCACGTTTCGCGTTTTTTCGAAGGGTCGCGCAGAAGATATGCCGGATGGAAGGTCGGCATTACTTTTACTCCGAAATAATCTTGAAAATCGCCGCGCAGCTTTGTAATTCCTACTTTTGTCCCCAGCAGATTCTGTGTTGCAGTGTTACCCAAAACGACAATCACCTTTGGTCGGATAACGGCAATTTCACGAAGTAGAAACGGTTTGCAGGTCGCGGCTTCGAGCGGCGTCGGCTGACGGTTTTGCGGCGGGCGGCAGCGATTGACATTGCCGATAAAAACATCTTCACGCTTCATTCCGATGCTTTCGATTATTTTATTCAAAAGCTGTCCGGCTTTTCCGACAAACGGGCGACCTTCGGCATCTTCGTTCGCGCCCGGAGCTTCGCCGACAAACATCAAATTTGCTTCTCTGTTCCCTTCGCTGTGCACAATCTTCGTACGGCTTTCACAAAGCGGACAGCGCGTGCAATTACCAATGTCCAGACGGATTTCTTCAATTGTTTCAGTTGATTCGGGCAGAGTTTGCGCCATCTCTCCAAACAGCGACGGCAATTCTTCGGTTATTTTTACTGGCATATCATTTCCCCTCGACAGTTCTTCTCGTTGATTATTGACGAGACTTGAAATTGTTGAATTTCTCTTAGGCAGAGACGGCAGGCGCGACAATTTTGAAGCTTCCAAAATACTTGAACGCAGCTGATTTGGCTCGACACTAGAATTTATTGGTTTTACCGCAATAGATTCCGGAATATTAAAATCAGCCGGAACGAAACGCGCCAAATTTTCCTGCGCGATTGCGGACTTTGAACTTTGAACTTTGAACTTTGAACCGACTGTTTCCGGCAAATCAACGTCTAAATTTTCCACGCCCAGCTCTTTAAGATAAAGAATCTGCTCGTTTATTTCTTCGACCAGAATGGAAAGCTCGCTTTGCATAATAAAATTATTTTTTCCGATGAATGCAACGAACAAAATAAATTAGACATATTTAAAAACTTTCTGCGCTTAGCTGTGTGAACCGACGGTTAATGATTTTCTCAATTTTATCACTTCATCCAATATCTTGTCTGCCATTTCTCGTTTGCTCATTAGCGGAAGCTCGATTTCTTGATCGTTTCCGCGAGTCAAAATCGTCGCAATGTTAGTATCAGTATCGAATCCCGCCCCTTTTTTTGTAATATCATTGGCAACAACTAAATCTAGATTTTTCTCGTTCATTTTCGAACGTGCATAATCCAAAACATTTTCGGTTTCCGCCGCAAATCCGACGACCAGAAGTTTATCATTTTTTGTGAGCGAAACATCCGCCAAAATATCCCGCGTTTTTTCCATCTCCAAAGTCAGAGAATCCTGCCCGGATTTTTTGATTTTTGCGTTCGCAATATTTCTCGGGCGGTAATCGGCAACCGCCGCCGCGCCGATAAAAACGGTTGTGCCGGGCAATTTCTTCATCACCGCTCGGTGCATTTCCGCAGCTGAAATTGCGCAAATTACATCGACATTTTCGGGCGGTTTGACGCTCGTCACCCCGCACACAACCGTCACCCGCGCGCCGCGATTGTGAGCGGCGGCGGCGACGGCGAAACCCATTTTGCCGGATGAATGATTAGAGATGAAACGCACAGGGTCAATCGCTTCACGCGTTCCGCCAACAGTTATCAAAATATTCTCGCCTGCTAAATCTTTTAATAAATCCGCATTCTGAAATCTTGAATCGAGAAGTTTAAGCGCTTGCTCAGCGATATTTCCGACATCTTCGAGTTTTCCCGTGCCCACGGTTTTGCAGGCTAATTCGCCCGAAACCGGTTCGACAAAATAAACTCCATCACTCTTTAATTGCTTGATGTTTCGTAGCGTCGCCGGGTGTTCCCACATTCTTGTGTTCATGGCAGGCGCAAGCAGAACAAGTGCGCTTGAAGCTAAGTATGTTGCAGAGAGAAAATCATCGGCAATGCCGCCGGCAAATTTGGCAATAATATTGGCGGTTGCGGGAACTATTAAAAGCAAATCTATGTTTTGAGAAAAATTAATATGAGCAATCGGGTCCGGGTTTTCCGGCGCGTAATCATCAACCAGAACATGTTTTTCTGTCAAAGCGCGGAAGGTTAAGGGCTGTATAAATTCAGTCGCGTGCCTGGTCATCGCTACGCGCACGTCGCAATTTGCTTTTTGTAGAAGCCGCAGCACTTCAATCGCTTTATACGCCGCAATCCCGCCTGAAACGCCAAGACCGACCCGAAATTTTTTGTTTTCAGACATAGTTTTCAAACAAAATGTAACATCTCGCTCGAGAGCATGCAAAAACTTTAGCGGAACACGAAAACGATTATGTTAAAATTCTTGAGAAGTATTTAGTTTATACGGGAGTGTTATTTTTTGTAAATTGAATTCTAAATGATAAAGGAACAACAAATAAACCAGCCTAATCTTTTTGAATCGAATGCCGCTAACACCGAAGTTGAAAATGCTTTGCTCTACGCGCTCGGTGAATTTCAATCGCGCGGAAAAGCGCTTGCCGAACGCGAGCTTGCGCTTGACCGCCTGCGCGGAGCTTTCAAAAGAGCCGCAGAAAAATTCGGTTACCAAGAATTTTCCGATGAGGAACTTGTCAAAAACCTTGAACGAATGGGCGCGAAAATTAAAAGAGTTCCGAGTTTCGTTGCTAAACACCCGTTCCGCGTGACTGTTCAAATAAAATTAGCTGACGCGGCAAAAGAGTTTCATCGAAACACTTTGAATAATGTCTGAAGAAAAAAACATAATTGTAGATACCAATTTGTGGCAGTATGTTGAAAAACATAAGCCAGGTATCGAAAAGGGGTTACGCCGGTTTCTGCCGCTTGCACCTCCGCAGATTGAGACAAAATTTAATGAAGCCGTGGAATACGCGCTTTTCTCGGGCGGAAAGCGTCTGCGACCCGTTTTAACGCTTTTGGGCGCGGAACTTGTGGGCGGAAAACCGGAAAATATTATTCCGGCGGCGGCAGCGGTTGAGTTTATCCATACGAGTTCGCTGATTTTCGATGATTTGCCGTGTATGGACGACGCCAGCGAGCGGCGGGGAAAAACATCTCTTCACGCCCGTTTCGACGAAGGATTATCGGTGCTCGTCGCCATCGGATTCTTGAATGCTTCATACGGCTTAGTCTTTGTTAATCATCAAGGTACGCCCGAATTTGCAATGCGGGCGCACGCTGATGATTAACAAAGACTATGTCGTATGAAGCATTAAA
>MWVX01000128.1_pt1 | contig 20619 bp, 17 predicted proteins | sample 1047311 | NCBI WGS metagenome assembly MWVX01 (sample SAMN06349984, study PRJNA376086) | soil metagenome | isolation source: MtG-4 sample Antarctic (ecotone) soil | place: Antarctica | collected 2015-01-13 | reverse complement strand
ATTTAGCTTATCATTGCATTGGAATAAGCTGATCGGTTCTCCTATTCTCTAAGCTTATCAGTTCAATAATAGAATCCATTCCATATAAATCATCAAAATTTATAGTTCACACTTTTAAGATCGTTTTGAGTTTTAATCTACAAGTATTTTATGTATGACATTTCACAACTGAACGACATGCTCGTTCCTGAGTTGCAGGATATAGCAATAGAACAGAATATTACAAACGCAAAAAAATTAGAAAAACAGGATCTGATTTCTCAAATCCTGAATAAACAAAATACAATGAGTAATGGTATAGATGGCGAAAAGCCAAAAAGGAAAAGAATTATTAAACCCATAGCGGATGCAAAAACCGATACTCCAACAGTAGAAGAAGAAAAAGTAAAACATGAGCCGAGGGCGAAAAAATCGGAGATGAGTGTTACGGAAAAAAAGAAAAGCATTAAAAAAGAAAAAGAGGAAGAACCAGACGATGATCAGCCTACTGAGGATCAAGATAATGAAGACTTGCAAAACAGCCCTATGTCAATAGCACCGGCTCTTGTTAGCTTGTTAAATGACGATGCACCGCAAAGCGGGGAATTACAAAGCAACGGTGGCACATCTCTACAGCAAAGAGGCTTTCCTCAACGCAGGGAGCCTGCATTCAATATTGAATTTGATGGTATTATTTTGGGTGAAGGCGTTTTGGAAATGATGCCGGATGGGTACGGGTTTTTAAGAAGCAGTGATTATAATTATTTATCATCTCCTGATGATATTTATGTATCTCCCTCACAAATTAAATTATTTGGTTTAAAAACAGGGGATACAGTTTATGGATCTGTTCGCCCGCCAAAAGAAGGTGAAAAATATTTCGCCTTATTAAAAGTAGAAACCATTAATGGTAAAGGCCCCGACGAGGTTCGTGACCGTGTGCCATTTGATTATTTAACACCATTATTCCCATTTGAAAAATTAAACTTATTTACAGAGTCCGGTAATCTTTCTACAAGAATAATGGACCTATTTACTCCTATTGGTAAAGGTCAGCGTGGATTAATTGTTGCCCAACCTAAAACGGGTAAGACTATGTTGTTAAAGGAGATAGCCAATGCAATTGCAGCCAATCATCCCGAGTGTTATCTAATGATAGTTTTGGTAGATGAAAGACCAGAAGAAGTAACTGACATGGAGCGTAGCGTAAGAGCTGAAGTTATTGCTTCTACATTTGATGAACCGGCAGATAAGCATGTAAAAGTTAGTACTATGGCATTGCAAAAAGCAAAACGCCTTGTAGAATGCGGACATGACGTTGTAATATTATTGGACAGCATTACTCGTTTAGCAAGAGCGCATAATACTGTTGCGCCAGCAAGCGGGAAGGTTTTATCAGGAGGCGTTGAAGCAAATGCTATGCAAAAGCCAAAACAGTTTTTTGGTGCAGCAAGAAAAATAGAATTCGGCGGCTCGCTTACAATAATTGCCACAGCATTAGTTGATACCGGTAGTAAAATGGATGAGGTGATATTTGAAGAGTTTAAAGGAACCGGCAATATGGAACTACAATTAGACAGGCGGTTATCAAACCGCAGAATTTTCCCTGCAATAGATATTGTCGCGTCTTCTACAAGACGTGACGATCTGCTATTGGATAAAGATGTTCTTAAGCGTATGTGGGTATTGCGCAATCACATGGCAGATATGAATCCCGAAGAAGCAATTAATACGTTGATGAAGAATATGAAGGGAACAAAAGATAATATGGAATTTTTAACCTCAATGAACGGATAAACTTTAAAAAAATACATTATGAAAAAAACCATTATTTATTCAACCCTTTTTTTGCTTTCCCTTTTTACTTCCTGCAGCGAAAGTGCTGAAAAAACGGAAGTGAAAACTGAAAACTCAGGAACGACAGTTAAAGAACCGGTGCCAAACAATATTGTAGATACTTCGAAAAGGACATCGGTGTCTGTAGGTTCGAATGGTGCAGGTGTAAAAAGTAAAAACACAGAAGTAAATGTTGATAAAAACGGAGTTAAAGTAGGCACCAAAAAAGTAAAGGTTGAGATAAACAGATAATTATTTTTCCATAAAAAATTTAACCACTGTTGTAAACAGTGGTTTTTTATTTTTACAAACCCTGTCCTTCTTTATTTGCCGTAATGCCAATTGAAAAAATAAATATTGAAGAATTTTTAGAACTGGCGAATCTCTTTCCTGTAATTGATGTTCGCAGCCCGGGAGAATATCTTCATGCACAAATTCCAAATGCATTTTCGATACCATTATTTAGTGATGAGGAAAGAAAAATAGTGGGGACAGCGTATAAGCAGCAAAGCAGGGAGACAGCTATTAAGATTGGGTTGGATTTTTTTGGTGTGAAAATGAAGAAGGTGGTGGAAGATGCAGAAGGAGTAGTTGCCAATTTCCAGGTATCAGTTATCAATGATCCAAAGCCTAAAACCGATAAAGTTGTTCTTATCTACTGCTGGAGAGGCGGCATGCGGAGTGCTGCAATAGCCTGGCTTTTGGATATGTATGGGTTTAAGGTTTATACTTTAGCAGGGGGGTATAAAGCTTTTCGGAATTGGGTACTTAAGCACCTTGATGAAGAATATAATTTAAAAATTTTAGGAGGGTATACCGGTTCGGGAAAAACATTAATACTTCAGCAATTAAAGAGCAAGGATAATTCTGTTATTGACCTTGAAAAACTTGCGAATCATAAAGGCTCAGCATTTGGTGCTATTGGAGAGAAGCCTCAACCCACACAGGAAATGTTTGAAAACTTATTGGCAATAAAATTAAATGAAGTGTCTGATTCTTCTGGTATTTGGCTAGAAGACGAAAGTCAACGAATTGGAAAACTAATTATTCCAAATTCTTTTTGGGAGAGAATGAGAGAAAGCAAAGTATATTTTTTAGATATCCCTTTTGAAGAGAGATTGAATTACCTGGTTACTACTTATGGAAATCTTGAAAAAGAAAAGCTGATGGAATCTATTGAACGTATTAAAAAAAGACTTGGAGGGCTTGAAACAAAGAATGCAAAAAACTTCTTATCAGAAAATAATATAAAAGAATGCTTCTGCATATTATTAAAATATTACGATAAACTATATCTAAAGGGTCTTCACAACAGAAAAAATTATGAGTCTTTATTAAATATTATTCCATGCCCGGGCGTTAATACTGAGAGTAACGTAAATAAACTGTCACTTCAGGAAGTATGAGGATGTTTTTAATTTTTTTAATACTGCCTTTAAAACTTTTTTCGCAGGATATTGAGGGGGTATGGACAGGCACCATATATAATGATACAACCCGTAAATATATACCCTATGAAATTGCTATTACTGAAAGTAAAGGAAAGCTGAGCGGGTTTTCGCATACCACTTTTATAGGGGAAAATAACAGGAAGGAGACCGGAGTTAAGTCATTAAAAATAAAAAAGAAAGGCGATAAGTTACTCATAGAGGATAACGAATTAATTTATAATAATTATGATGAACCTGCTCCCAAAGGTGTAAAGCAATACAGTGTATTAAATGTAATGCAAGGCGATTCAGGACTGCTACTGATAGGCATATTTAATACAAACAGAACAAAAGAATATGCGTCGCTTACAGGAAGTATCCGGCTACAGAAAAAAAATAACTTATCGCAAACCAGGCTAATTCCAAAACTGGATGAATTGAGTATGACAAGCTCACTTTCTTTTATTCAAACTAAGCAAACACAAAAAGATGATGTAGCAAATATACCTGCAAATACAAAGGTTACTCAACCCACTTTTCAACCAACTCCACAGGAAAAAGGAGTGGCAATTATCTTTTTGCCTGATTTGCAAAAGCAATCACCATCTGCAGGGGATGTTGACATAGAAACCAAACCCTTGCTAATTGCTTTTAAAGAAGACACCATTGACTATAAGGTTGATATTCTTAAAGCAAAAAATATTGTATCTGTTGAAATACAGAAACCAGAAACCATAAAAAATACTGAAGTACCAACAAAAAAAACAGAGCCACTTCCGCAGCCTAAAAAACAAATTGTTACAGCACCTGCCATTATAAATAAACAGCCCATTGTTCAACCTAAAAAAGAATTGACGGTTATTCCGCTAAAGGATGACAAAAAACCAATCCCTCAACAACAGCCCAAACAAAAAGAAGCTACCGCTTTTGTACCAAAGTTGCTTAACAAACCAGATCCTCAATCTAATACCAGAGAAAATATGGTTAATCAGGCACCTGTAAAAAAATCAGATATTATTTCTTTATCAATGGAGAAAAGAAATGAACAGATTATTGGGGTGTTAGGACCTATAATTACTTTGAAAGATTTAGCCAAAAGAAAAATTGAAACTATCAGAACCGTTGATTTTAAATCCGACAGCCTTGTATTAACCCTTTATGACAATGGAGTTATTGACGGGGATACAGTAAGTGTTATTTTAAATAGTAAAACAATTATTTCTAAGCAGATGTTAACAGCAAATGCCTTAACTAAAACTATTTACTTAACCTCTGAACTTGGAGATTCTTTACAACTCATCATGTATGCAGAAAACCTTGGAAGCATTGCTCCTAATACAGGCTTGCTTATTATACAGGACGGAGAAGATAGATACGAGATCAGGTTCGCCGGTGATCTTCAAAAAAATTCAGCAATTACTTTACGAAGAAAACAGAATTAAAATTCTTTAATGATCTTTGGGCACTATGACTATTGACCCAATGACCAATAATGTAATAAAGCTTACCCAATATTCACACGGCGCCGGCTGCGGCTGTAAAATTTCTCCAAAAGTTTTAGATGAAATTTTAAAAAGCAACCTTGCGTTGCCGGATAATAAAAATCTTTTAGTTGGTAACAGCAGTAAAGATGACGCAGCGGTTTATGAACTTGAAAATGGAATGGCATTAATATCTACAACAGATTTTTTTATGCCGATAGTGGATGATCCTTTTGAGTTTGGGCGTATTGCAAGCGCAAATGCAATAAGCGATGTATATGCAATGGGAGGAAAGCCAATTGTGGCTATTGCAATATTAGGATGGCCAGTGAATATTTTGCCCCCGGCCATTGCTCAAAAAGTAATTGAAGGAAGCAGGAGTATTTGTAAAGAAGCCGGAATTCCATTGGCAGGCGGACATAGCATTGATTCTCCTGAACCGATTTTTGGCCTGGCAGTTAGCGGACTTGTTGCTGTTGAAAATATAAAGCAAAATAATTTAGCTAAAGAAGGAGATCATATTTTTTTAACCAAGCGGATAGGGGTAGGCATTTTAACCACTGCAGAAAAAAAAGGGATTTTAAAAGAAGAACACAGAGGCATTGCTGCCAAACAAATGATGGAATTAAATAAAGCAGGAGAAATATTCGGAGGAGTTAAGGGGGTGAATGCCATGACGGATGTTACCGGTTTCGGATTACTTGGTCATTTGATCGAAATGGCTGAAGGCAGCAGCTTAGGCGCTGTTATTGATTTTGAAAATGTTCCTTTGATTATTGATGATCTTAAAAATTATGTCGACCAAAAATGTGTACCAGGTGGTACTATCAGAAACTGGGAAAGCTATGGTGATAAGATCGGAGACATTAGTGATTATCAAAAAACAATTTTGGCGGACCCACAAACCAGCGGTGGATTATTAATTTCTGTTGAGGGGGATAGTATCGAAAAAGTAAAACAAATTTTATCTGAACAGGGAATAGAGTTTATAAAACCGATTGGGAGGTTTATTAAATCGCAGGAAAAAATTATAGAAATAAAAAATCTATAGCATGTCAAACTATAATAAAAATGAAATTATTGATGCGCTTAATAAAAATGTAAATGCTTTTAATCAATTCATGCTATCATTAAATAAAGAACAATTTGAAAATACTTCCGGCGGAAAATGGTCAGCCGGTCAAAACCTTTATCACCTGATCCTCTCGATACAGCCGCTACAATCCGCATTTAGCTTACCAAAGTTTATACTGAGTTTTTTATTTGGCAAAGCTAACCGGCAATCAAAATCATATGAAGCTTTAGTTGAAAAATATAAATCGAAGTTATCAGCTGGTGGAAAAGCTTCCGGCCGCTTTGTTCCACAAATAATTTCTTTTAAAAAAAAAGACTTCATTGTAAAGAAATATGATATTCAAAAAGAAAATCTAATTAAAAAAATTAAAAAGCAAAGGGAAGAGGAATTAGATAATTATATTTTGCCTCATCCATTGTTAGGAAAAATAACGCTGAGAGAAATGTTGTTTTTTACAATTTATCATAATGAGCATCATTTGCAAATTGTGAGGAAGAAGGAAGAATTATTTTTAACAGTCAAACAATAATGCATATTATCTCCAGTGATATAATTGGAAGTGTTGGTGTGTTTATTTTGCTCCTTGCTTTTGTATTAAATCTATTGGATAGGCTCTCAGGAAAAAATATAATTTACATACTGATGAATATTATTGGTGGGGGTTTGGCTTGCTTTGCATCCTACCTCATCCATTATATTCCATTCGTTATTCTTGAAGGCGTATGGACAGTTGTTTCGCTATTTGCATTACTGAGTTATTTTAAAGGCAAATAATTATTTTGCAGCCTGGTAAAAACTATCAATCTTCTTTGCTAATTTTTTGTCTTTATCAGTTACAACATCACCAGCATCATGTGTGTTTAACCAGATCTCAACTTTATTATAAACATTTGTCCATAGCGGGTGGTGATCCATTTTTTCTGCAGCAAGTGCTACCCTTGTCATAAAGGCAAAAGCTTCAGAAAAGTTTTTGAACTCAAAATTTTTATAGAGTTTATTATTTTCTTCTTTCCACATGTTTTATTTTTTAAATTTAAAAATTGCAATCAAAGTTGTTATTGCGCAAACAGCTAAAACTTTTATTAACATCATACATTAGGGTTTAAAAAATCAAGTGTTGTTTATTTTTGATCTGTTCATTGGTCATCTCAGTGACAAGCTGTACCGCCGGTATAGATTTGATAGAAGCCATTAGAGCAATCACTTCTTCATCCTGGATTATATCATCTTTTATTAGCCACAAAAAATCAAGATGCTTAAATTCCGGTAAAAGGTATTCGCCATCAAATTGATTGTTGTATAAGTAATGCCTGATAGTGCCGCAGTTCTCAGCATATTCATAAATTGAAAAAAAATAATTGCGTTGTCTTTTATTAAGCTGAATTTCTATGCTGTTATTTATTCTGAAATCAAATCTTAGTATCTGGTTAAGATGCCAGCAAAACTGGTAATGTTTAATGGGAGCTACGATACCCAGCAGCCTTGTATCCTGGAAGAATTCATCAACTAAAACCTGGTTGTCTATTCGTAGTTTCATAAAAATCGGGAAGGGAAAGCTTTAAAATATAAAGGTTAAAGAAATTTGAAAAAAGTCAATTATAAAAATCAAACCCGCTAAAGATCTGTTGATAATATCTCTTTTCTTAAATCGTAAGGTATAATTAATTGTTCAATTTAATTTTACCGTCAGATCAGAAAATTGTCATCCCAATTACATATCGCTTTAGTAGGAAATCCTAATAGTGGGAAAAGCTCCGTTTTCAATTCTCTTACAGGATTAAATCAAAAAATTGGCAATTTCCCGGGAGTTACAATTGATAAAAAAACAGGGCTCTCTAATATTTCTGAATCTTTAAAGGCTTATATCATCGATCTTCCGGGTGCTTACAGTTTATATCCCAAAAGGCATGATGAATGGGTATCTTATAAAGTACTGATTGATCAGGATAAAGATGTATCGGCTGATGTTTTTCTGTTTATTGCCGATGCATCTAATTTAAGGCGAAACCTTTTGTTCTGCTCGCAGCTTATCGACCTGAAAAAGCCCGTGGTTGTAGCGCTTACTATGATGGATATTGCACGAAAAAAAAATATTCAGATAGATATTGCCGGACTTGAAAGAGAGTTGGGTATCCCGATAATCCCGGTAAATCCGAGAAAAAATAAAGGAATAAAAGAATTAAAAAAAGCAATAGAGCAAGCGGCAGAGAATCTACATAAAACTCCCGCACGGGATTTTATTGATAGTAACACATTTGCTCCGGAAGCAATTAAAGAAATCCATAATCGCTTCGCAGGATTTAGTGATTATCGTGCTATTCACTATTTGATAAATCATGAAAATTTTGATCTGGATAAAGCAACACAGGATGTGATTGAAAATATAGAGATCAAAAATAAATTTAATCCAACCAAAACACAGGCAGAAGAAATTGTGCAGCGCTATGGGCGCATAAAACATATTATGCATCAAACCATTGTTGAGGCTGATCCGTTGCAAAAAGCACTATTTACCGAAAAGCTTGATGATATTTTATTGCATCGCACATGGGGGTATGTAATATTAATTACAGTGCTTTTCTTATTGTTCCAAAGTATATTCTGGATGGCGCAATATCCTATGGATGCGATTGAATGGAGCTTCGCTAAACTTGGAGGATATCTTGGCAATACACTTTCCCAGGGCTGGTTTAGTGATGTTTTAATAAATGGTGTATTGGCGGGGCTTAGCGGAATAATGATTTTTATTCCACAAATAATGATCTTATTTGGACTGATAACATTGCTGGAAGACACAGGATACATGGCAAGGATAAGTTTCCTTACGGATAAGCTTATGAGAAAAAGCGGATTGAATGGAAAAAGTGTTATGCCCATGATCAGTGGACTTGCATGTGCTGTACCGGCAATTATGAGTGCAAGAAATATTGAAAATAAAAAGGAAAGATTGCTCACTATAATGTGTACCCCGCTAATGAGCTGTAGCGCACGGCTGCCTGTTTATACAATTCTGATAGCACTAATAATTCCGAAGCAATTATATTTTGGTTTTTTAAGTTTGCAGGGGCTTGTAATGATGGCTTTGTATTTATTGGGTACTGTAATGGCGTTGTTTACAGCATATATATTTAAGTGGTTTATTAAAAGTATTGAAAAAAGTTTTTTTATTTTGGAATTACCCGTATACCGCGGACCACGATGGAAAAATGTTTTTTATACTATGGTTGAAAAAGCAAAAGTGTTTGTTTTTGATGCGGGTAAAGTTATTATGGTTATCAGTTTGCTATTGTGGGTATTAAGCAGTTATGGACCTAAAAAAAGAATGAAGGAAGCAAGTTCGAAGTACGAAACACTGGCAACAATAGACCCTTCCCAGGCAGTTCGATACAATAAAGAAAAAAAAACAGCCCTCCTTGAAAATTCTTATGCAGGTATTTTAGGTAAGAGTATTGAACCGGTTATAACACCCCTGGGCTATGATTGGAAAATTGGAATTGCCCTGATTACATCCTTTGCAGCACGGGAAGTTTTTGTGGGAACAATGGCCACGTTATATAGTGTTGGAGAAGATAAAGACAAGGACAATACTACACTGCGGCAAAAAATGAAGGCAGCGGTCAGGTCCGATGGTACTAAAGTTTATAATGTGGCAACCGGGCTTTCATTACTTGTATTTTATGTTCTCGCTATGCAATGTATGAGCACCCTTGCTGTCGTAAAAAGAGAAACCCGAAGCTGGAAGTGGCCAATAATACAATTTGTTTATATGACGGCGCTTGCATATGTTATGAGCTGGATAGTGTATAATATTTTTAGATAAAAGATATTTTTTCTCATGGCTTTAGGAAAAATAATAACAACTTTTAAAACAATTCTATGAACAGAAAAGATTTTATAAAGAATACCGGCATGGCGGCGGCATCGGTTGCCGTATTGCCAACAGGTAATTTGTTTGCTTTAGCCGCAGACCCAAAAGTAAAAATTGCGATAATAGGTGTTGGTCTTCGGGGTCAAAATCATCTTGACATTATATTAAGAAGAGATGATATAGAGTTGGTAGCCATTTGCGATATTGATGACCGGATGCTTACCAACTCTAAAGAAAGGATCACCAAAAGCGGAAAAAAAATGCCGCAAATTTTTACAGGTGATCTGTATGCATGGAAGAAGATGCTGGAAATAAGAGGGCTGGAGGCTGTTATTATTGCCACACCGTGGGAGTGGCATAAGGAAATGATCATTGGTTCATTGGAAGCCGGTATTAAATATGTGGGTACCGAAGTAATGCTGGGCATTACCCTACAGGATCATTGGGATGTGGTTAAAGCAGCAGAAAAAAACAAGGCTCATGTAATGATGCTGGAAAATGTTTGTTACCGACGTGATGTGATGGCTGTATTAAATATGGTGAGGCAGGGTTTGTTTGGTGAAATGATACACTTACAGGGAGGTTATCAGCACGATTTAAGAGAAGTGAAATTTAACGATGGAACAAAAGCGTATGGTGGTGGTTGTGAAATAGGCGATAAAGCATGGACTGAAGCCCGGTGGCGAACACACCATTCTATTTATCGGAATGGTGATTTATATCCCACCCATGGCATAGGCCCCATTGCACATTACATAAATATCAACCGTGGCAATCGTTTCACTAATTTATGTTCCTTCTCTTCAAAAGCCAGGGGACTGCACAATCATATTTTAAAAACCTGCGGTCAAGATCACCCTAACGCTAAAATCAATTTCAAGTTGGGTGATGTAGTAACAACATCTATCAATTGTGCTAATGGTGAAACTATTTTATTGCAGCACGATACCAATCTTCCCCGTCCGTATTCTTTAGGGTTCCGTGTACAGGGAACTGATGGTTTGTGGATGGATGTAAATAAAAGTATTTATATAGAAGGTAAATCACCCTCACCTCATCAATGGGATGCAGCTAAAGAATGGCTGGATAAATATGATCATCCTTTATGGGCAAAGTGGAGCAAGGAAGCACAAGGCTCTGGCCATGGCGGTATGGATTTTTATGTGATCCATTCATTTATTGAATCCATCAAACGTAAAGTGGCAACTCCGATGGATGTATATGATGCTGCCGCATGGAGTGCCATCACACCATTGAGTGAGCAATCTATCGAACTCGGAAACGAAACAGTTGAGTTTCCGGATTTTACAAATGGGCAATGGATGTACCGTAAACCAGTGTTTGCTTTTAATGATGAATATTAAGTTTTTGCTAACCCTATTTGTAACTAATAGATAAATAACACTATGCCACATTCTGTATTGCCAGCATATGGGTTTAAGCAAGAATTAATTAAACTGGAAACCTTCGGAAGTGGATTGATCAATAACACTTGGAAAGTTATAACGCCTGAAAAGGAATATATTCTTCAGCGGGTTAATCATACTATTTTTAAACAACCCAACGATATTGCTAAGAACATCAGTTTGATCGGCGCTTATCTCAGAAAAAACCACCCGGGCTATAAATTCGTTTCTCCTGTTACTTCCAGCGATGGGGAGGAGATGATTTACAGGAAAGGGGAAGGCTATTTTCGGATGTTCCCCTTTGTACCGGGTTCGCATTCAAAAGATGTGGTGGAAACGCCTGAACAGGCTTGCGAGGCGGCTACCCAATTCGGAAGATTTACCCGGTTGCTCAGCGGCATTGATATCTGTCAGCTAAAAATTACTATTCCTTTTTTTCACGATCTTACCCTGCGCTACCAACAGTTTTTACTGGCTTTGAAGAACGGCAATAAGCAACGTATCCATGAATCAAAAGCGTTGATCAAAACACTTTCTGCCCATGCTGATATTGTAACGGAATATGGATACATCAAAGCCAACCCGGAATTCAAACTGCGGGTTACGCATCACGATACCAAGATCAGTAATGTATTGTTCGGCTCAACAGGCAAGGGCCTTTGTGTTATTGACCTTGATACAGTAATGCCCGGTTATTTCATCAGTGATGTAGGAGATATGATGCGGACTTATCTGTCACCGGTAAGCGAAGAAGAAAAGGATTTTAGCAGGATAGAAGGGAGGGATGAATTTTATAAGGCGATTGTGAAGGGTTATTTCACCGAGATGAAAGATGAGTTGACGGAAACAGAAAAAAAGCATTTTTTCTATGCCGGCAAATTCATGATTTATATGCAGGCCATCAGGTTTCTGACAGACCATTTCAATAATGATGCTTATTATGGTGCAAAATATCCCGGTCATAACCTGGTAAGGGCTGGTAACCAGGAGATGCTGCTGCAGCGATTGTTGGAAAAAGAGGCTGTCCTCTCTGATTTCCGGGGATAAGTGACTAAAATTATATGAAGAAAAAACAATTCTGGTTACCGGTGGTCTCGGATACATCGGTTCGCATATAACGGTAGAGCTATCTGCGCAGGCTTTGATGTGGTGATAGGTGATAATCTCAGTAAAACCGATTGTGAAGAGCCTTTATACATGCATTGATGTAAAATATGTTAGTTTCCTGGTTATTATTTCTTCAGCCCTAACTTATGACCGCTAATGGCAAAATACAGAATGAACAGGTAGCAGGGAACCATGATCCAGTAAGCTTGTTGCAGGCCAATAGATTCTCCAAGCGATGCCCATAGCTTTGGCAGCAAAGCGCCACCGGCAATACCTACAATTAATAAAGCCGAAGCAGTTTTAGTGAATTTACCTAAACCATTAATGGCTAAGGGCCAGATTGCAGGCCATACCAATGCATTTGCCAAACCAAGGATGGCAATGAAAAAAACGGAAGTGGTACCACTGGTGAAAATGGCGCCCAATGAAAATAGAATACCCAGCATGGCAGAAAATTTTAGAGCTGTTGATTGAGAAATGTACCTGGGTATTGTAAAAATGCCGATAAGATAACCGACCAGCATTCCAATCATAGTATAAGTAGTGAAATTTTTTGCTGTATCTAAACTTATGCCAAGCGAATTGCCGTAAAGTGGTATCGTGTCACCAGCCAGCACTTCCACGCCTACATAAAGAAACAGGGTAACAAAGCCAAGCCATAAATAAGGATAACTAAAAATACTTTTACGGTTGACGACTGAAGAAGAATTATCTGCTTCATCTTCACCTTCCGCTTTTATTTCCGGTAGTGTTGAAAAATAAATAAATACCGCCAGCGCAACAAGCACTATAGCAATGATGATATAAGGAACAACAACTTTTGAAGCAAGTGCATTCAGTTCAACCGCTTTTTGAGCTGTATCCATGCTAAGCAATTTTTCCTGTAGGGCATCTACATTATTAAGCATGATAGCCCCCATGATCAAAGGAGCAATAGCACCGGCGCCTTTATTACATATCCCCATGATGCTGATCCGTTTGGCAGCGCTTTCAATAGGCCCAAGAATAGTGACATAAGGATTGCAGGCTGTTTGCAGCAAGGCAAGGCCAGTGCCTATGACAAATAATCCCAACAGGAATACACTGTAGGTTCTGCTATTGGCAGCAGGAATAAAAAGTAAAGCACCAATAGCCATGACAATTAAACCCAGCACCATACCTTTTTTAAACCCGATTTTTTTCAAAACCCAGGAAGAAGGAAATGCCATAACAGCATAAGAAATATAGAAAGCAAAAGTTACCAGCATAGCTTCTGATGTGGTAAGCTCACAGGCAATTTTTAAATAAGGAATCAGCGTTCCGTTGGCCCATGTAACAAATCCAAAGAGGAAGAATAGGGCGCCAATAATTAGCATTGGCATAAAATAAGTTTGCCTGTTTCTTGCAGGTGCGGGGATCGTCAGGGATTGTTGCTGCATGCAGTTTATATTTTAATTAAGCATTGAAAATAATCAAATATGCCCTGAAACAGGCGGTCAATCGTTTGCGCAATGTCGTAATTGAATAATCGTGAACAGCAATATTATTTACTTCACTTAATGAGAAGGTACAACTGTAACGGCGGAAAAGTAAAATTTTACCAATTCACAACCGTAGCAATCCTGCTTTTTACCTGCGGATAAATTCTTTGAGAAAGCCGATCTAAAATATCTTCTTTACGTGGAATTTGATAATTGTTGTTGTTGAGTAATGCATAATCATTACTGCTTAAAGCTCTTGAGTCACCGGAGTAAGTTGCATATTCTTCCTGCCAGTTAAACTGATCATTGTATCGTTGAGTTGTTATATTTCTCCCCGTGTTTACATCTGTTATTCTTACTTCCATATCACCTGAGGCAGTGAAATATTTTTTTATAATATGTAATGTTGCACTAACGGTTTGGTAATGAACTTTACCGGAAGTATCTCTGGAGACTTCAATTTGCCTGCTTATATTCCGGGAATATTGATTGCTCATGGGCTGTGGAATATTTAAGTACATCCATGTAAGATCAACCTCCCAGTCAGGATGAACGTTTTCTCTTCTTGCTTCCCAGTCGGTATAAAATTGTGCAGGTGATGATTTATTATAACTTCCCCCAAGGTCGCTTACCAAACTTCTCTGAAAGTAATCGTTGTTGAAATTGTTTCCATAATTGTTCCATCCCATGCTGTTGTAAAAAAATGTATTGTCTCTAACAGGATTAATAACAACTTTTACAACGCTGTTTTCGTAAGCAATATTCATTTGTTGCCGTACATCTTTATACCCGGTTACAAATTCATTTGCTTTTTTAAAGGCATAGTATGCATTTCGTGCAGATTGCTTATCACCAGTAGCTAAAGCAGACATACCAAGAGCATAATAAGCTTCTGCCCCATTTTGTTTTGCCGTTTGTAATTCAGAAGTATAGGGTAGCGCATTAATTAATTTTGCGGCTGTGGCCGAGTTAGAAATAACTTGAGATAATTCTTTTAAAGCTTCATATTCTTTAACCATCTTAATCCAGCGATCCGGTTCAGTTAAAGTATTGTACACTTCAATTTTATCAAGATGACTTTTTGCAGCTTCGTTATATAAGTTTGTGAGTGTATTTTTTAGTTCTGTGTTAGATGGATCTTTATCAAGTTTTTTTATCACACTAAATAAAGCCTTATCCTCTGAGGTTTTTGGGATGCTCTTACTCGCACTACAGGACGCAAATAAAAAAGTAACAACAGATAGATATATGTAAATGCATTTCATGTTGTTGGTTTATACTTCAATTTACATAAAGCAATTACTACTTCATTACAATAAATAGTTATAAAGAACACTACGTTTAAAAATTAACAACATTATTATTTTTTCCCAAAGTGGTTCCATAATAGTTTTGAAAGTTTCCTGGTAAGTACCCATGCTTCATTGGTTTTATTCCAGCTTTTGTCTTTATTGTTTTTTGTGCAAATAGAAAATATATAAGGATTTTTGGCCGCCATTACCAATAAGGTTTCACTTCTTGATTCATCAACCGCGCCACTTTTAGCAGCCACAAATATGGTTGAAGGAATTTGAGAGATCGCTTCTTCATCCCAATAATCTCTACCCATTAACCGAAGCATTTTTTGTGAAGCGCTGTCACTGACAACTTCATTGTGGTAAATTTTTTCAAAGAGATAAACCATTTCATGAGGGGTTGTTTGTCCCCACCCAAACTGTGTTCTGTTGGCTTCTCTTCCCGGCGTTCTTGAGTTAACTCTTGTATGTTTAAATCCTAAACTATCCAGTATTTCGTTTATTCTTTTACCACCCCCTGCTAAACCTTGCAGCCATAAGCTGGCTGTATTGTCACTCATGGTTAGCATCAGCATAATAACTTTACTCAATTCTATCTGTTCATTATTTTTAAATGAGCCTAATATATCAACACCGGCATACAATAATGAATCTTTATAAGTTAGAGTTTGATGATATTGTAGTTCTCCTTTGTTCATCTTATCCATTACCCCTATCAAAAGGGGGATCTTAACCATACTGGCTGTAGGAAATATTGTATCAGCATTTATGGAGACAATCTTATTTGTCCTGAGATTTTTTACACATACCCAATCTCCCATTAAACATTTCAACACTAATTCAATTTGTCTTTGCAGGGGCTTACATAATTTTAACTCTGTCCGTTACAAATTGATTATTTCCAACTAAGAAAGGCAGAATAATGGCAACCCTCATTAAATAGATTTTTTAAAAATAACTTTAGTAAATCAAGTTTTTAGCCACCATTCATAAAATTATTCTGCCATTTATCCCTTAATCTTAAAGTTTTTTTAAACCTAAAACCACGTAATAATCAATACAGATAAGGCTTTCATGTATTAAACAATATTTTACACTACCAGCTACTGTAAAAAATATGGTATTATGTATTGCATAGTATTAAATTAGTTGTATATTTGTTTAAGAATTAAGAAAAACAGATTTAAAAACAGACGTTATGAATATAGATAACACAGCAAGCCAAATGAGAAAAGGGGTATTGGAATTCTGTATTCTTTCAGTAATACAATTAGGCGAGGCTTATCCTTCAGATATCATTGATAAAATGAAGGCGGCTAATCTTAATATTCTGGAAGGAACACTTTATCCACTTCTTACCCGGTTAAAGAACGCAGAATTTTTAACCTATCGCTGGGTGGAAAGTAATAGCGGACCCCCAAGAAAATATTTTATGCTTACCGAAAAAGGAGCGGCATTTTATAAGGAGCTTGAAACTACATGGGAGGAATTAGCCAATGCTGTGGCAACTATTACTGCAGATAAAAGCTCAATCAAACCTTCAACTTCAACAAACCAATAAATACAACTGAGATGAAAAAAGTAATAAATATAAATTTCCAGGGGCGGGTGGTTCCAATTGAGGAAACCTCTTACGACCTGTTGAAACAATATACCGATAGCCTGAGAATTTATTTTGCAAATGAAGAAGGCCGGGATGAGATAATTAATGATATTGAAAGCCGCATTGCAGAACTTTTTCAGGAAAAAATAAAAAATGGCGCAACCTGTATTACAGATGATGACGTTAATGCCATTATTAATAACATTGGTCGTCCGCAGGATTTGGCTGATGCAGACAGTGCATCAACTGATAGTTCTTATACCAATAAAGAGCAGGATTTTAAAGGAGCCTATCAGCAAACTCCCTTTACATCAGGTAAAAGGCTTTATCGTGATGCCAACAATAAAATACTTGGTGGCGTGTGTAGCGGTATCGCGGCATATTTTAATATAGAACCAATAATTGTAAGGCTGGTATTCATTTTCTCAGGCATAGGCTTTTTAGCATACATATTATTATGGGCTTTTGTACCCAGCAGTACTGCAGTACAAAATGGAGTGCGGAAAAGAATGTACAGAAATCCTGACAACAAAATTATTGCGGGTGTTTGCAGTGGTATTGCCAGTTATTTTAATATTAATGTGTGGATACCCAGAATTTTATTTTTGATTCCTTTTGTATCATTCTTTTTTAAATGGGCGCATATCGGACCGCTTTCATTTCCGCAATTTATAAGTTTCTCATTTAGTCCCGGAGCATTACTTATCTATATCATTCTTTGGCTGGTAATTCCGGAGGCAAGCACAACTTCAGAAAAATTAGAAATGAAAGGAGAAAAGGTGGATCTGGATTCAATTAAAAATTCTGTAAAAGAAGAAATGAAAGGAGTAAAGGAAAGATTAAACGTAATAGGAAAAGAAGGAGCCGAGATTGGTAAAAGAATGGGAGATGAATTTTCTTATGCAGCCAAACGTACAAGAACATCCTTAGGAGATATTATCGTTGTACTGCTTAAGATATTTGTATACTTTATTGCAGGTACATTAGCCCTTACTTTATTTGGATTTGCTATTGCGGCAACCGGTATATTTCCTTTTAAAGATTATTTAATTAAAGAAGGATGGCAAAACTTTTTTGCCTGGGGCACACTATTATTCTTCATTTATGTTCCTGTAATTGCAATTATTACCTGGCTTATTAGGCGAATAGCTAAAATTAAAAGCAACAGTAAAATGATGAGGATTGGGTTTATAAGCTTATGGATATTAGGATGGGTATGTTTTATAAATCTTATTGCAGCTGTTAGTAAAGATTTCAAAAGCAGGAATAATGTAAACGAGGAAAAAATAGAACTTATTAACCCTGCAGCACAGATGATGGAAGTAGCATATAATCCTTCGTCAAGATATAGCCGTTTTAGAATGCAACCTTTCGGTAGTATTATTGAAGATACTGCGTATATAGAAAATGTTAACGTAAGAATTATTAAATCACTTAATGACAGTTTCCAGGTTACCGTATCCAAATTTGTAAACGGACGTACCAGGCAATACGCTGATACGCTGGCTTCCCTTATAAATTATAATGTTACACAAAGAGACTCTACATTATTAATCGACAGAGGAGTTCCCATTACTGAACAGGATAAATTCAGAAATCAGCATGTTACAATTACAATTGCAGTACCTGTAGGCAAGCGAATTAAGATTAATAACAAAGTTGGCTGGGGAAGTTCAGAACATTTTCAATTTCCATGGACCGAAGATTCAAATGATTTTGATTGGGACTCAGAAAGTTTTTCATGGTATCAGCACCAGGGTGAAGAATTAATTATGGAGGAAGAGGGATTATACACTTTAGATGGAAAACCTGCCTACGAAAGAGGGGGGCGTAAAAGAACGTATTACAAAAAAGTTGGACCAAATAAAATAAAGGTAACTGTAGATGATGATGAAGAAGAGAGAAGAAATAATAGTACAAGTGATGATCCGGGTTATAGATATGACAGAACCATTGATTCATTAAAAATCATCAGGGAAAAAGAAGTGAAAAGGATTAAAGATTCTTTGCAAAAGCAAAAAGAAGAGTTGGAAAGAAAGCTGGAAAAAATGGATCAAAATCCAAGCGCTGATGCTTTTAGAAAATATGATTTCGTTCTTAGCATATAATTTACCACACTCCTTTGGTGAGGGATTGGGTGAGGTTAAAGATCGTTTCAATAGTTAAGTTGAAGTTGAAACAAAGCGAGGGCTCTTGCGAAAGCAGGAGCCTTTTTTGATTAGGAGGTTCTGAAACAGGATTTGGGGGATTAAAAGGTTAATACGAATTTTTTACTTGTTATAATGCAGAAAACATTTTTTTTCCTTTAATCCAAAAAATCTACCCAAATCGTGGTTCAGACAATTCACACATTATATTTGCACACTAAAATTTCTTTATGAAAAATACTCCTTTCACACAAAAACATATTGACTCCGGAGCAAAGATGGCTGAGTTTGCAGGATACAATATGCCTATCAGCTATACAGGCATAAATGATGAGCATGCAGCCGTACGTAATAATGCCGGTGTGTTTGATGTGAGCCACATGGGAGAATTTATTTTGAAAGGAGAAAATGCATTGGATCTAATTCAAAGAGTAACAAGTAACGATGCATCAAAATTAATTGCAGGTAAAGCCCAATACAGTTGTTTACCTAATGATAAGGGCGGAATAATAGATGACCTTATTGTTTATTGCATTGAAGAAAATAAGGTTTATATGCTGGTGGTAAACAGCAGTAATATTGAAAAAGACTGGAAATGGATAAGCATTCATAACAATAAAAATGTTGAGATGCACAACATTTCTGATAAAACCTGTTTGCTTGCAATACAGGGACCTAATGCTACAAAGATATTGCAACCGCTTACCGAGATTGACATCATGAATTTAAAGTATTACACATTTGTAAAAGGAAAATTCGCCGGCATTGATAACGTATTAATTAGTGCAACCGGTTATACCGGTTCAGGCGGGGTTGAAATTTATTTTGAAGATAAAGATGGCGCAGCAGATAAAATATGGGATGCAATTTTTGAAGCCGGCACTCCCCAGGGATTAAAGCCAATTGGTTTAGGCGCAAGAGATACGCTGCGTTTGGAAATGGGTTATTGTTTATATGGAAACGATATTGATGATACCACTTCCCCTTTGGAAGGAGGGCTGGGATGGATAACAAAATTCACAAAAGATTTTACAGCGAAAAACATTTTGGAAAAACAAAAAGCAGAAGGTGTTACACAGAAATTAGTGGGAATTGAAATGGTGGAAAAAGGAATTCCCCGGCATGACTATGAAATAAAAGATCATATGGGTGCTGCCATTGGCAGGGTAACCAGCGGCACACAATCACCATCACTTGGTAAAGCAATTGCAATGGGATATGTAAATACTGTGTATTCGCCGATCGGCCAACAGGTGTATGTAAAAGTTCGAAATAAATTATTAACTGCCACAGTGGTTAAAATGCCTTTCGTGTGATAAGAATTGATAAAAATTCAGAGTAAAATTGAAAACAAAACCATCTCTATATACTTCTTTATCTCCTGCACTTTTAAATTTATACGAAGTAAACACAAGTATTGTTGTAATAATTGATGTATTACGGGCAACTTCAACCATCGCTGCTGCACTAAATAATGGCGCCAAAAGCATCATCCCGGTTGATAGTGTTGCAGAATGTATAAAACTGGGCAAACAAATGGAAGTTATAACTGCCGGCGAAAGAGATGGAAAGATTGCAGAAGGATTAGAGTATGGTAATTCGCCATTTACATATCCCAAAGAATTTATTACAGGTAAAACATTAGTGCTTACCACAACTAATGGAACAAAGCTGCTTTATATGGCACTTGCAGAAAATGCAAAAGCAATTATCACAGGCTCATTTCCTAATTTATCTGCAGTTTGTAATTTTATTGTTGGGCAACAGAAAAATGTAATTCTCGCATGTGCTGCATGGAAGGATAAAGTGAATCTGGAAGATACTTTGTTTGCCGGCGCTGTTATTAACCGTGTTAAAGAAAGTTTCTCTATCAATTGCGATGCATCTAAAATTGCCGAGACATTATACAACGAAGCAAAAGATGACCTGTAT
>MWVX01000127.1_pt1 | contig 20679 bp, 17 predicted proteins | sample 1047311 | NCBI WGS metagenome assembly MWVX01 (sample SAMN06349984, study PRJNA376086) | soil metagenome | isolation source: MtG-4 sample Antarctic (ecotone) soil | place: Antarctica | collected 2015-01-13 | reverse complement strand
AGATTTACCAATTCGCTGCGGTCGCCGGTTTCCGATTCGCGCGCCCATTGGCGGACTTCCTCGAAATAATCCATCTCGTCCAAGCCTTCCAAAATCGGCTGCATTTCAGCTTTGGCGATGCGGTAAAGACAGGCGTAGTTCGAGCGTCCTTTCATATACGACGCCGTGAATTTTTTCGGCAAAACCTTTTGCAGAAACGGTATGTCTTTTTCCATCAATTGTTCCTGCAAATTTTTTGTTCCCGTCGAGATAATAACCCGCTTGTTTTTTGCCAGCGCATACGCAATTGCCGGAACCAGATAAGCGAGCGTTTTTCCCGTTCCGGTTCCTGCTTCGACGATTAAATGTTTCTTTTCTTCAAAGGCGCGCAGCACGGCTTCCGCCATTTTTACTTGTCCGTGCCGGTATTCGTAATCTGTGTGATGTTGAGAGATAAGTCCGTCGCGTCCGAAAATTTTTTCCACGTTCGTTTGTTTTCAGTAATCGTCTGTAAAAAACCGTTTGACTTAAAATTTGATCTTGGTCAGAATAAAGTTCTCTATTCGGTTGAATTTATTTCAATCTTCTTTCGTTTTTCAGCATCAAAGATGCCTAACTTTAATCATAACAAATTGTTTTGATAAATCTATTTGATGCCGAATTTTTCCAGTGTGCCGTTTGTTTGGTATCCGAAAATTGCCGGATGTCTTATAATACAAAAACTCGTTTGCTTTGCACGGATTCTTTATGAACAGAAATTCCAACGCCGAAAACCGTCGCCGACTTCTGCTTTGCTTAGTCGTTTTAGGTTTGATGGCGGCGTTTATAATCGTTCTGCCCTTTAAATTTCCTTCACAAGCGGTGAATAAAAACACCACAAACTCCGCTTCCCCGCAAAACACCGGAAATAGCGAGCAGGGCTTGGAAAATTACGACATTCGCACAGACAAGCGAACGGAGACTGCCGGTTTTTTGAACAAATTTCGCCAATCGACGGGGAAAAGCCAGTCGGCGCTTGCATTTGAAACGGACAAAGCCGCATACGGAGAAAACGCGCTGCGGAAAAAAGTTCCGAATCTGAAAGTTGAATACAACGAAGATTTAAAGATTCCCGAAGTCATCGCGCCGGATGTGAAAAACGGACGCGCCTTTTTAGCTCCGGCGTCCGATTTGAAACGTCCCGACGCTCTGCGCGGTTTTGTCAAACAAAATAAGGAATTACTCGGCATTAGCGACTCGCAAAACATCGGGCTTGAACAAATTGCCGATTATACAAACCCGGACGGAAATCTTTCGTTTACGCATCTGGAACAAAAAATCAACGGCGTTCCGGTTTTTCGCGGCGAGATAAAGGCGGCGTTCGCAAAAAGCGGCGAGATTGTGCGCGTCATCAATAATCTCGCGCCTGATTTAGATTATCGAAATATGTCAAACGAGTTTGGTAATTCGCTTGACGCTGTGAAATCTGCCGCCGGAAATTTGAATTATCCGTTAAACTTCGACGACATCACGCCGAACGATGCGGCTTCGACCGATTTGAAACGAGTTTTCGGAGAAGGCGAATGGGCGATAACCGCCGAAAAAATGTATTTCCCGATTGAACGCGGAGTTGCGCGTCCGTCCTGGCGCGTCCTGGTTTGGGAAGCGACGAACGCCTATTACGTTATTGTTGACGCTGAAACCGGCGCGATGCTCTGGCGCAAAAATATCACCGAAGACCAGACGCAAGCGGCGACCTTTAGCGTTTACGCCAACCCGAACGCGATGATAAACGTCGCTCACAATCCGTTTTCGTTTAGTCCAGGCTCGGTCAATCCGGCTCTGGGAACACAGGGCACAGCGCTTGCCCGTATGACGGTTACGCGCGTCGGTAATGAAGCGCCGTATTCTTTTAACAATAAAGGCTGGATAACCGACGGCGGCAACGAGACCGAAGGCAACGCCGTCGACGCCGGAATTGATCGCGACACCACGGACGGCATTGACCCGAAAGGCAGAGCTGCGGGAAACCCGAACCGTAATTTTGTTTTCGATTACGCGCCGGGAAATCCGAACACAAACACGGGCGACGTTCCAAATCCGGCAACTCAAACTTATCCGATATCCGCTTTTCAAAACGGCGCGGTAACGCAGCTTTTTTACGTCTGCAACTGGTATCACGACGAAATGTATCGTCTGGGCTTTACCGAATCGGCATTCAATTTTCAAACGGATAATTTCGGGCGCGGCGGTGCGGGCAATGACCGTGTTTCGGCTGAAGCGCAGGACAATAACGGATGTACAGAACCTCCCTGCTTCAACAACGCAAATTTCTCCACGCCTGCCGACGGACAGCGCGGAAAAATGCAGATGTACTTGTGGAACGGTCCCAGTCCCGATTTTGACGGCGACCTGGACGCAGACATAGTTATTCACGAACACACGCACGGTCTTTCAAATCGTCTGCACGGCAATTCAGCAGGCTTGAGTACGAATATGGCGCGCGCAATGGGCGAAGGCTGGTCTGATTTTTACGCCCTTTCGCTGCTTTCTCAAGCGTCCGACCCGATTGACGGAATTTATCCGATGGGTACTTATGCGACTTATCTCGGAAAACCCGGACTGACGGCAAATAATTATTACGGCATTCGTCGTTTTCCAAAAGCAATTATGGCTTCTGTCGGAGCAAACGGAAAACCACACAACCCATTAACCTTCCGTCATCTTAATCCTACTTGCAACACTGAAATCGGAACCGCGAAGGAAATCGGAACAATCAGCGCTTTCCCGCGCGGCTCTTACGGTTCGACATTCTGCGACCAGGTTCACGCTGCCGGAGAAATCTGGAGCAATGCCTTGTGGGAAGTGCGCGCTAAATTTATAACACGGCTCGGTTGGGAAATCGGCAATCGCAAAGTGCTTCAAATTGTAACCGACGCAATGAAACTTTCTCCGCTAAACCCGACATTTTTGCAGGAGCGCGACGCAATTATTGCGGCGGCGCAAGCAAATCCTTCAGCGCAGGAAGCTGCGGCTGACGCTGCCGACGTTTGGGCTGGTTTTGCTATTCGCGGAATGGGTTTTAGCGCTTCGATTGCCGCTTCGGGCGGCGGTGCGAATAACGCTTCTGCAACCGAAGCCTTTGATTTACCGAACATAGCTCAAACACCGACTTTCACAGTAAATGACACAGCCGGAAACAATAACAGCATTGCCGACCCGGGCGAATCAATCACATTAAACATTCCTCTGACTAACACAACCGGCAAAACGGCAAGCGGCGTAACGCTTCAAATAATTGGCGGCGGAATGGCAAGTTACGGCGATATTACGAATAATCAGACAGTTACGCGGGCAATCAGTTTCACCGTTCCCGCCGGACAATCCTGCGCCGCGCTTTTGAATTTAACATTTAATATCAACAGCAGTTTCGGCGCGAAAACCGAAACGCGCGATTTGTTAATCGGCAACTCGAATGCGTCCGCGAGTTTCGTAGAGAAATTTGACGGCGTAAACGCGCCGACAATTCCCAATGGCTGGACGGCTTCCGCCGCAGATCCAAATACGGGAAGCTCAATCAGGTGGACAACTTCAACGGGTAGCTCTGTCAGCTCGCCAAATGCGATTTTCGCGCCCGACCCAGACGACGTTTATTTGGCGCAAATCGAATCGCCGACTGTACCCGTATCAGTCTCGGCGGCGAAACTGAAATTTAAGATAAATTACAACACCGAAGCCGGTTGGGACGGCACGACGCTCGATATAAAAATCGGTTCGGGCGCGTATCAAGATATTATCGAAGCGGGCGGAAAATTCGTCTCCGGCGCATATCCGCGTTATATTGCCGCGGGCAATTTCCCTAACGCGGCGCGCAAAGCGTGGACGGGCAATTCAAATGGATTTACAAACGTAGAAATTTATCTGCCCGCGTCCGCTAAAGGACAAAGCGTGCAATTTCGCTGGAACGCAAGCGCAGATACGGGAACTGCTGGTGTAGGAACTTATATAGACGATGTTGAAGTTGTCGGCGATTACTCGTGCAACATTCCAAAAGCGAACTCAAAAGCCCGAGCCGATTTCGACGGCGACGGCAAAACCGATTTGAGCGTTTTTCGCCCCGCCGACGGCAACTGGTTTTTAAATCGCAGCACAGCCGGATTTACGGCTGTCAACTGGGGAGTTTCAAGCGACGTTCCGGTCGTCGGTGATTTTGACGGCGACGGCAAATCCGATGCCGCCGTCTATCGTCCTTCAAACGGAGTTTGGTATATTTTGAAAAGTTCGGACGGAAATCTGCAAGCCGTCCAATTCGGTGCTGTCGGTGATAAATCGGTCGAGGCGGATTACGATGGCGACGGAAAAATCGATGTGGCTGTCTATCGTCCGTCAACGGGAAACTGGTATATAAACCGCAGCCGCGACGGATTTACGGTCGTTCAATTCGGCGTCAGCACCGACGTTGCCGTGCCTCTGGATTACGACGGCGACGGAAAAACCGACATTGCCGTTTTCCGCGACGGTCAATGGATTATCAACCAATCGAGCGGCGGAGTTCAGTTTGTTTCTTTCGGCTTGGCAGAGGATAAACCTGTTCCGGCAGATTTTGACGGTGACCGTCGAGACGACGTTGCGGTTTACCGACCGTCAAACGGCGTTTGGTATATTTTGCAAAGCACTGGCGGCTTTCAAGCCGTGCAGTTCGGAATTTCAACCGATGTTCCAGTTCCGGGCGACTATGATGGCGACGGCAGATCAGACATTGCCGTTTATCGCAGCGGAACCTGGTTTATCAACGGAAGCACGGCAGGCTTTTCTTCGGTCGATTTCGGCGCCGCTTCCGACGTTTCAATTTCGGGCAGAAATCAGTAGTCAGTTGTCGGTAGTATACTGCTCCCCGCTAAGACTAAGCTGATTCAGAGCGAGTATTCTAACCGAATAGGAGAATACTTTTTATGGGAAAAGGACGCAATTGGACGGCTGAAGATAAAGCGAAAATCGTCTTGCAGGGTTTAAAAGGTCGTGCCGTGTCTGAGATTTGCAATGAATATCAGATTCATCAAACGCAGTATTACAAATGGCGCGAACAGTTTTTAGAGAATATTCCGAAGGTCTTTGAAACCAAGTCGCAGTCAAAGAAGGAAGAGCGACTTGAGCGCGAGAATCAACGGCTGAAAACGATGGTCGGCGAGCTTCATCTGGAGCTTAAAAAAAACGATTGGTGAAGTTGCGTCGAAGGCGAAGCCAGGCAATTGAAGAATCGGACCGAGTGGTTTTGCTGGTTATCCGGCAGCTTAAAGCGGAGTATCCGTTTTGGGGTTATCGAAGAATTTGGGCGTATCTCGTCTTTGTCGAAAAACTGGTCATCAACAAAAAGCGCGTCTACCGACTCTTGCGGGAAAACGATTTACTGGTCAAAGGCGATGAGAAATTCAAGGCAAAGCGGACCAGTCGGCAATCAAAGCCACGTCCTGACCGCCCGAATAGTTGGTGGGGCGTGGATATGACGAAAGTTTTGACGGCTGAGGGATAGGCTTATCTAGTGGTCGTTAATGATTGGTTCACGAAAAAGATACTCGGCGTAAAGGTCTTTGACCGCAGCCGTGCCGCCGACTGGCTCGAAGCGGTGAATCGGGCGGTGTGCCGTCAGTTCCCCGCAGGCATCCGGGAACAGGATTTTCTGGAGTTGAACTTAATGAGCGACAATGGCAGCCAGCCGACATCTTTGACTTTTATGCGCGAGTGCCGCACCATCGGCATCCGACAGGCATTTACTGCTTACGCCGATCCAAAGGGTAACGCTGATACCGAACGGCTGATTCGCACCATCAAGGAAGAACTCTGCTGGCTTCAAGAATGGTCATCGGTTGAGGAACTGGCAAAAGAGATGGAAAAGTTTGTCGAATATTTCAACGACAATTATTTGCATTCGGCTTTGGGTTACAAAACGCCCAACGCATTTGAAAGCGCGTGGTTCAAAAATAATCAAGTTACTCGCTCTCAATCAGCTTGATTAACGGGGTGCATTACATAAATAAGCGGCTATTAAATATATACCGCTTAAGAGTTAGAATAAAATATAACAATATTTTTTTCCAGCGGTTAATTATCATGAAACCAACTTCACATGGAACAGATGGGCTGGTTACTTCCAGCGCAGCCGACGAATTAATAGTCAAAACTCTGGCTAAACTCGATTCGATCGCGCTGGGAATTTCGGTCGGAACGCTTTTCGCTTTAATTATTTTTCTCGCCACAAACATTTTGATTTTTAAAGGCGGCGAGGTAATCGGTCCGAACTTGGCTTTGTTGAGTCAGTTTTTTATCGGTTACAAAGTAACGTTTGCCGGCAGCCTCATCGGATTGTTATACGGCTTCGTTTCCGGTTTTATTTTGGGCTGGTTAATCGCCTTTTTGAGAAACAGCGTCGTCGCGTTTTATTTGCTGTTGTTGAAACTTAAAAACAGAGTGTCCGCCGTAAATGATTTTATTGATCATCCGTAAACTCTAATTTTTCTCAGATGAAAGAAACCAATCAAAAAAAAGTTGTCATCATCGGCGCCGGTCCCGCCGGTTTAACCGCCGCTTATCAGCTTTGCAAAGAGAATGTGCCGTCGGTGGTTCTCGAAAAAGATAATGTGGTCGGCGGCATTTCGCGGACGGTTAATTATAAAGGCTATCTTTTCGACATCGGCGGACACCGTTTTTTTACAAAAGTGAAAGCCGTTGACGAAATGTGGCGCGAAGTTATGGGCGAGGAAAAGTTTTTGCACCGCTCGCGGCTCTCGCGTATTTACTACAATAAGAAGTTTTTTTATTATCCGCTCAAGGCGACGAACGCGCTGCTTGGGTTGGGAATTTTAAATAGCTTTTTGATGCTCGGTAGTTACCTCAAAGCACAGTGGTTTCCCGTAAAAAACGAAACTTCGTTTGAAGATTGGATAACCAACCGCTTCGGCAAACGACTCTACAACACATTTTTCAAAACTTACACGGAAAAAGTTTGGGGAATTCCCTGCAATGAGATTTCGGCGGACTGGGCGGCGCAACGCATCAAGGGTTTATCTTTGATTGCGACCATCAAAAACGCGATTTTTTCCGGTCAAGCCAAAAACAAAGGCGAAATTATCAAAACCTTGATTGACGCATTCGACTACCCAGAAAAAGGTCCGGGACAGATGTGGGAGATGGTGGCAGAGAATATTCAAACGCGCGGAAGCAATTTGAAAATGAAATCGAGCGTCGAGAAAATCCGTTGGCAAGAAGGCGCAGTTACGGCTTTGGAGCTAGACGTTGACGGACGCAAAGAGACCGTCACCGGAACGGATTTTATCAGCAGTATGCCAATGCGGGAGTTAGTACAGAAGATGTCGCCGCCGCCGCCGCCGGAAGTCAAACAAGCCGCCGATAAACTCGCTTACAGAGATTTTTTGACCGTCTCCTTGATTGTCAATAAAGCAGATTTGTTTCAGGATAATTGGATTTACATTCACGACTCGGAAGTTAAGGTCGGTAGAATTCAAAACTTTAAAAATTGGAGTCCGCAAATGGTTCCCGACCCGAATAAAACTTGTCTCGGACTTGAGTATTTCTGCTTTGAGGGTGACGGTTTGTGGACAACCTCGGACGCAGATTTGATTGCTCTAGGAGCAAAAGAGTTAGGTATTTTAGGACTGGTTGACCCGAAGGATGTCGAGGAGGGAGCGGTCGTACGAATGCCGAAAGCCTATCCGGTTTACGATTCGGTTTACGTTGAAGCCATCAATACCATTCGGGAGTTTTTAGCCGGTTTGGGAAATTTGCATCTCGTCGGCAGGAACGGAATGCACAAATACAATAACCAAGACCACTCGATGCTGACTGCAATGCTCGCGGTTAAAAACATTTTGGGAGCCAATTATGACGTTTGGGAAGTAAATGTGGATAATGAATATCATGAAGAGATTAAAGAGCATGACGATGGCGAAATGTCTCTGCTCGCTTCGACTCAACCGATAATTCCCAAAAGGATAGCTTAAAACAATGACAACACAAGACGAGGCAGATTCCATATACCGCCAAATAAATATGAATGAATCCAGCCCCCATGATTCCGAAGAGCAGCTTTTAAAGAAAGCCATAATACGCCTGAACGGTCATATTTTGGGGCTTGTTCTCGGCATTACCGGAGCAGTGATTATCTTTGTCGCCACTAATTGGCTGGTCTTCAAGGGCGGCGATGTTGTTGGTCCGCATTTAAGTTTGCTCGGTCAATTCTTTATCGGCTACTCAGTAACTTTTGCCGGTAGTTTAATTGGCGCGGTGTATGGATTTATTATCGGCTATCTGTCCGGTCTGTTAATCGGATGGATTTATAATGCCGTCATTTTCTTAAAACGCCAAAAGTCCGCCGGTAAATAAAAAACGGTCAAGACTAGATAAGCAAAGTAGCATTATATTTCTTGTCCAGGAAAAGTATCGCAGAAATGGGCAGTTAAAAGGAAAATTTGAGTTTGATAATTTCAAATTTTCCCGCCAAAATTTTGCGTATACTTTTTGCTTGTAAATAGTTATAAAAATATAAGTTAGCGAAATATCTAATCTTGTTATCTAGTCTTGACCCATAAAAAATTGTAAAAACTAAGATGAGTTCAAATCCTTCTCACAAAATTTTGGTTCTGTCTCGCAACTATCCGAATCGCGTAACTCCGATTTTAGGATTATGGGTCGAAGGATTAGTGCGGCATATGGCGCAGTTGTGCGAAATAAAGGTTATCGCTCCGACGCCATATTGTCCGCCGCTTCCTGGCTTACACGGATTTACGAAGTTTCGTTCGGTTGAGAGAAATCAAAGCGCGGACGGATTTGAAGTTTTTCATCCGCGCTTTCTAACCGGACCGGGTTATTCAACTTATAATTTTGAAAGCAGTTCGTATTACTGGAGCATTCTTCGTCAAGTCGACCGTCTGCGCGAAGAATTTCCGTTCGAAATGATTCACGCCTACTTTGGTTATCCTGACGGGGTGGTCGCCGCAAAATTAGCCGCCAGATACAATGTTCCGTTTATTATCACGGAGCAAGCATCCTGGATTCCATGGATGAATAATTACCCACGAGTTCGGCGGCAGGCGGTTTGGGCGGCGAGTCAATGCGCTTTTCATGTAGCGGTCAGTAATTTCGCCCGTCAAACCATCGCTCATTTTACGGGCGAAACAAACAAACTTCGCATTGTTCATAATGGAGCGGATGTCGATATATTTACTCCCCTAGGCGAAAACGAAAAGCCGAATCCGAATCAAATTCTTTGCGTCGGTTTTATGAGACACGTCAAAGGAATTGACATTTTGCTGCAAGCCATGCATCAGATGGTCAAACACAATTCTCAGTTAAAACTAGTTCTTGTCGGTGGTGGCTTCTACCACAATTCCCAAACGGAGGAACAGAATTTACAGGAAATGTCGCAAAAACTCGGTTTGAGTAAAAATGTTGAATTTGCGGGTATCAAAACGCCGTCTGAAGTCGCCCAGTATATGCGCGAAAGTACATTGCTCGTATTGCCAAGTCGAACCGAAACTTTCGGCGCTGTTTTGGTCGAAGCTCTTGCTTGCGGCACTCCTGTTGTTGCCACAAAATGCGGAGGACCGGAAGATATTGTTAATGACACTGTAGGACGGCTTGTACCTAAAGAGAATCCGGAGGCATTGGCAAACGCCATCCTTGAAGTCATTGGCGAACGCCAAAAGTTCGAATCGGTAAAGTTGCGCGATTATGCTTTAAATAATTTTACTTGGGAACAGATTGCCATTCAAATGGTTGACCTTTACGGCAAAGCAATTAATGCCAAAAGTAATTAACGCTGATAACGGAGAGTAATATGAAATTTTCAAATGCAATTATCGTCAATCCTCCCAGCCCTATCGGATACGTCTCGAACAAAGATTCGATGGGCGGTTTCGGTCAGATGTTTCCGTTGGGAGCGACACCGTTCCCACCGCTGGATTTGATTTACCTTGCCAGCTACCTAGTAGAGAAAAATTTCCCGATGACAGTGCTGGAAAGTCTTGCCCACGAACTGACGAAAGAGCAATTAATCGAAAAAATAGCCGCCTTGAGTGCCGCCGAAGACGGAGAAAAACTGCTCGTCGTTGTTCGCACGTCAGCACCGACTCTCGATTGGGATTTAGACGTTTGTCGTGAGATAAAAGCAAAAGTTTCAAGCGCAAATCTCGTCATCTACGGTCCGGTCGTTCCAAAAGTTCTCGGCAGAATTCAAAAAGAAGATTTTATTGATTACATCATCAAGGGCGACCCGGACGAAACCGTCGAGGCTTTGCTCAATGAACAAGCCGAAGACGAAATTAACGGGCTGATTTTTCGTCGGGAAACAGAATGGATTGAGAATTCCAGCCAGCCTTTTATCCGCGAACTGGACAAACTTCCGTTTCCGAAATGGGAACTGCTGCCCTACGAAAAATACCGTCTACCGAAATCTTCGACGAACTCCGAAACGGCTTTTCTTCCTATCTGGTCATCGCGCGGCTGTCCTATCGGCTGTCACTATTGCCCATATCCGGTCGGTCAAGGGCTTCCCTGGCGTTACCGCTCAGCGGAAAATGTAGTTGATGAAATCGAGCATTTAGTGAATGATCTCGGCATTCGTTATATTCTCTTCCGCGACCCGATGTTTTCACTCAACCAGAAAAGAGTTTTAAAGATTTGCGAGGAAATAAACGCGCGCGGAATTAAGGTCAAGTGGCGTTGCGAAACACGAATTGACTTTTTGAAAGAAGAAACTTTGCGAGCGATGGCGGCGGCGGGCTGCGAGGGCATAAATTTCGGTGTCGAAAGTTCGGATATGGAAATTCAGGAAGGCGTCGGACGAAAACCGATTTCGCCGGAGCATATTGCTTCTCATTTTACGCTTTGCCGCGAACTCGGCATTAAAACCTTCGGGTTCTTTATCATTGGGCTGCCGGGCGACACGATTGAAACAATTTTTGATTCGATGAAATTCGCCCTCAAAATCAAACCGCACTGGATTCAGTTTACCGCCGCGACTCCGTTTATCGGCACGAAACTCCGAGATTGGGCGATTGAACAGGGACTTACCGAAAAAGACGATTTAGCCTACATTAACAGCCACGAAGCTATTATGGGCAATGAAAACCTTTCGGTCGCGCAGATTTATCGCCTGCACCGAACCGCTCAATTTATTCAAAATTATTTGATCAACCGCAAAGGAATTCTCAAAAGGACGGGCAATATATCATCGCTTTACCGTGCGGCAGAAAGCGCGGCTGACGTAGGTTGCAATTTGGCGGCGCGAGCGATTATTTTCGGTGCGAAAGCATGGTTTAGCCGGAGCATCAGTTATCGTCCGCGAACGGAAAGAGCGGTATAACACAAAAAGAAGCGGAAATAAATATGAATGCATTGGTTACGGGAGCAACCGGCTTTTTGGGTTCGCATTTGTGCCGTCGTTTGGCGAAAGACGGATACAATTTGACGATTTTGTGCCGACCCACCTCAAAAACAGACGCTCTCGCCGGTTTGAAATTTACTAAGATAGTCGGAGATGTCGGCGATTCCGAAGCGGTCGAGAAAGCGGTCACCGGAAACGACGTGGTGTTTCACGCCGCCGCGCACGGAATGTATTGGGGACGGGAAAAGGAAATCCAAAACCAAACCAACGTTCAAGGCACTAAAAATATTGTCGAAGCTTGTCGGCGAACGGACGTGAAAAGACTCGTCTATGTCAGTTCGATTACAGCTATCGGGATTCCAGAAAGCGCCGTGCATCCGGCTGACGAAAATTTTCGATTTAATCTCGAAAACTCTTCGTTCAATTACCATATTTCAAAGAAACGCGCCGAAGAGATTGTGCTTGACGCGGTTGAAAAAGGACTCGACGCGGTGATCGTCAATCCGAGTTCGATTTGGGGACCGCACGGCGAAAAGTTTCGCGTCGCGGAACACGTGGAAAAAGTGCGGCAGGCTCGAATTCTTCCGTACTTTACCGGAGGTATTTGCGTTGTTCACGTCGAAGATGTAGTTGAAGGAATTATGGCGGCGCTAAAGCGGGGCAAAACCGGCGAGCGATATATTCTCGGCGGCGAAAATTTATCGCTCAAGGCGATTGCCGAACTCGCGGCAAAGCAGCAAAATCTAAAACGAAGCTTTGTTCCAATGCCAAGCCTCGTGGTCGGATTGGCGGCTGCGATGTTAGAATCAGTCGCGCTCGTTTCGGGTCGCCGCCCGCGAATCACCTTCGTCACGCGCCGGCTCGCCGGTTGTTTCCAATACTATGATTCGAGCAAAGCGCAAAAAGAGTTAGGGTTCTCCGCCAGAGACTTTAAGACGATTCTCAGCGAATGTATATCTTTTATTGAATCGCATGATAGCAAAGAGAAATAATCAAATTCAAACAACTATAAATATCCCTTTTGGACACAAATATATGAGTTTTTGGAATGACAAAAAAATTCTTGTTACCGGCGGCGCTTCCTTCATCGGCAGTCATTTAACCGACCGGCTCGTCGGACTCGGCGCAATAGTGCGAGTGGCGGACGACCTTTCGAGCGGTAAATTGGAAAAGTCGCGCCGAAATTGGGAGTCTTTTTGACCGAAAGGTAAATCGAAAAATGATACGATGACTTTTGAAAACAAAGAAAATCTGCCGCTGGTCTCTATCGTCGTTCCGGTTTTTAACGGCGAAAAGTATCTGCGCGAAAGTTTGGATTCGATTGTCAATCAAACCTACCGGAATGTTGAAATTCTAGTGATGGATGATGCCTCGATTGATTCTACGCCAGATATCATTGCGAGCTATGGCGATAAAGTTCAACACATTCGCCAATCGCAAAATAAAGGACAATTTGGCAATGTCAACGACGGAGTTGCTCTTGCAAGCGGCAAATACACGGCGATTTATCACGCCGACGACGTTTACGATTCAAAGATAGTCGAGCGGGAAGCCGAGTTTTTAGAAACATACGCCGAAGTCGGCGCAGTCTTTTGCTACGACATTTTTATCAACGCCAAAGGGCGCGAATACAATCGGCTGACCGTTCCGAGAGAATTACAAACAAAATCTTGCTTGGATTATCAAACGGTTTTGAACGGCATTCTGAAATACAAAAACCGCTTTCTGCCGACTCCGGGCGCGATGGTGCGTTCGTCCGTTTACAAAGAACTCGGAACATTTCGCGGCGCGGAGTTTCAAATCGCTTCCGATCTGGAAATGTGGCTGCGCATCGCGCGCCGACATCCAATCGGGATTTTGCACGAATATCTTTTTTCGTATCGCCACGGACACGAAAACTCCTCGCAAATTTATTACCGCGTCAGAACGGAAGAGGAAAGACATTTTTTAATTCTAGACCAGCATTTGGCGGAAGGAGGCAGCCAACTGGCAACGCCTGAAGCGATGCGCGCTCACGAAGCGCATCGGGCGGAAGATAATTTGATGGTGGCGGTTAACCATTACATTTTGGGAAAAAATAAGGAAGCTGTAGGTTTTCTCAACAAAGTAAAAATAAATCGTCTGCTGGGAAGCGACGCGGTTCAGCGCGGACGGCTTTTGGTTTTGTTCTTGGTGCTCGGCACGCTTTTGCGGATTCCGAGAATATCTTTTTTCGCGGATTTATTTTACCGTCGCTGGCACGTCAAGAATTATAATTAAGCAAAAAAAGCAGATAGCAATTTACCGGGGTGAAAAACTTTAATAATTAAAACTTTCTCTAATGGTAAAGAATTTACCTTATTTAGAGAGTCACTTTATGAATAAAAATGAACGAGTAGCACTATACATCGAACCGCCTTCACATCACTTCCTGGGCGATAAATTATTTATAGTCGATGACGGTCGTCTGAATGGTGATCGCATACACGCTCCTTACGCGCACTTGCGTGAAACTTTGAATGCGAAAGGCATAAAAGTTCACACGGCTGATTTTCTTCCTGAAAAAGCAAACGGCGTAAAGAATATATATGTTTCGATGGGAATGCTTCATCGCTACAAAAAACTCGCGCGACGAAAAGACGTTGTATTAAGTGCTTACTTTGCGGTGGAATGTCCGAATGTCGAACCGCGCCTGTTTAGCGCTCTTCCTGAAGCAAGCCGCTATTTCAAACGCCTTATGTCTTGGAGCGACGGTGAATCACTCAAGCCTTTTGTTGGCGAAGTTTTGCCCTTTCGCTCGTTTCGCTGGGCGCAATCCTTTGACAGCGTTCATGAAGCGGAGTGGAATCGCAGGAACCGTAAATTTATGGTGATGATTAACGCTAATAAACTGCCGCGGCTTTATTGGCGGGAATTGACTACCGAGAGAAAGCTGGCGGTTGAATTTTTCAGCCGAACCGATGAGATTGATTTGTACGGCAAAGGCTGGGACAAACCTCCGCTTCGGGTCGGAATTACGCATATGCCCTGGACGCTGCGCCGAATGCATCACTTTTTGCTGACATACTGGCAGAAACTGCGCCCGGATCCGTTGCTTGTTGCCGCGCGAAAAGTTTATCGCGGTACTTCGAGTTCAAAATCCGAAACGCTAAGTCAATACACTTTCGCCGTATGTTACGAAAATATGATTTTGAAGGGCTGGGTTACAGAAAAAATATTTGATTGCTTTTTTGCCGGAACGATACCTATTTACTGGGGCGCGCCTGACATAACCGATTATGTGCCGGAAAATTGTTTCATTGATAAAAGAAAATTTAAAACCTACGAAGAATTGCGAGCGTTTTTAAAGTCTTTGAGCGAAGAGCAAATTACGGCTTATCGTGAGAACGCGCGAGACTTTATCGCTTCGAAGAAATTCGATCCTTTTAGAAAACAGGCTTTTACCGATTTGTTCGAAGGGATAGTCGAAGAGGACGGAGAAATAAGCCTTTAATCTTCAACCAGCCGTTTGCCGGCGTTGCAGATGTAAACAATTTTTTTAATGCTCAAGGTTATTCTCAGCATCGGCGCGATTCAAGCCGTCGCCATCGTCATTCAGTTCGTTCGTTCAAAAGTCGTCGCCGTCACGCTCGGACCGGCTGGGGTCGGAGTCGTCAGCACGATTGACCAGACCGTTCAGTTCGTCGCTTTCGCCGCGGCTTTCAGCATTCCGCTCGCCTCGGTTAAATTTTTGTCGAAGGCGCACAGCGAAGGACACGAAGCGTTCAAAAGATGTTACGCCGGATTTTTTCAGCTTTTGGGTTTGCTGGCGTCGGCGGGAACCGGCTTGGTCGCCGGTTTGATTTTTCTGCGACCAGGGATATTCGGCGCGGAGATTGAAAAATATCATGTATATTTGCTCGTCGCTTTGCTGTCGCTCCCAACGCTGATTTTGGGCGGATTTTTCAGCAACGTCTTTGCCGCCGCGCAGAATTACCGCGCTTCCGCAGCCCTCGCCATTATCACCAACGCCGTGACGACCATTGCCGTGATTGCGGGAATTTTCGCAGATGGTATTTTCGGGCTTTTCATTGGCGGCTCGCTGGCGAGCATCGCCGTCACGCTCGGAATTACCGCTTATCTTTGGAAAAGATTGGATTTGCCGTTTTTCGCCGACGGCACCAAAAACTTAAAAGAGTTGTGGCAAAGCCCGAACATTATTTCATTTACGGCGATGCTCTATTTCGGCTCGGTCAGTTATTCCCTGTCCCTGCTCGTCGCGCGTTATGCGATTCTTGCCAATTTCGGTGAAACGGAAACCGGACTGCTGCAAGGCGCGCTGGTTCTATCGGTCGCCATCGGAATGGTTCTTAATCCGGCAAACGGGTTGTATCTGACTCCGATAATGAACCGCAACATCGAAAAAGTGGAAAAAATTCGCCGCGCCGCCGAATTTCAGCGGAAAATGGCGATCATTTTGTGTTTAGTTTCATTGCCCGCCGTGATGTTTCCGCAATTACTGTTAGCGATTATGTTTTCGACAAAATTCGCTTCGGTCGGAAATTTGGTTTTCCTTTTCATTTTCGCGCAGTTCGTCACGCAGATGGCGGGCGTGCATCAAGCGGTTTTAATAGGCTTTGACGATTTGAAAATTTACACCGCGATAGTTACAGGCGGACAAATCGGATATGCCGTTCTCGCCTGGTTTTTAGCTCCGCATTACGGCATTAAAGGCATTGCGTTGGGCAGCGTTATTTCGAGTCTGGCGATTTTTTCGCTGACTTTTATTCGTTTGAAAATCAAACACGGCTTTTCCGCTCCGCGAAATTTAAGTTTGCTAATCGGCTACGGCTTGTTTATTTTGCTAATGACGGGCTGGATTTGCAATCAAATCAACGAATGGGACATCACAGTGTCCGTCTTAAAAGTCGGCTTCTTCGCGCTTTTCGCGGCGAGTCTGCTTTTGTTTTTGAGCAAAGAAGAACGGTTCGCGCTTTACGAGCTGCGAAATAAAATTTCATTTGGCAGGTGAAGATTGATAAAATGATTCTTGGAGTCAACGGAGTTAGGCTTATCGTTAAACGCTCCGGCGTAGCGCGCTGCATCGAGGCGCTGCTTCGCTGTTTCGGCGAACTGCAACATCCTTTTAACGAAATTCGGGTTTATACGCCCGTGCCGCTCGGCGAAGATATTTACCTGCCGCCATCTGCGACTAACGTCGTTTTGCCGTCGCCGCTTCCGTTCGCCGCTTGGGAACAAGTGACTTTGCCGAAAGCACACGGCGGCAAAAATCTTTTGCTGTGTCCGAGCTATGTTTCGCCGCTCGCGGCGCAATGCCCGACGTTTTTAATTCATCACGGCTCTTATGAAGGTTATCCGCCGGCGTTCGACTGGTGGACTTTGAACAAAGCGCGAATGATTTACAGTTTAAGCGCGAAACGGGCGACCGCGCTCTCGACCGTCAGCGAATACAGCAAGCGCGATATGGTCAAGTTTTACGGTCTCAACCCGGACAAAATAAACGTCGTGCCGGAGGGCGTGGACACCAAAGTTTTTCGTCCCGTCAATGATGCCGCAAAACTTTCCGAATGGCGCGAAAAAGTTTTCGGCGCGGACGTTTCCTTCATCGCGTATGTCGGGAAACCGACCGAACGGCGCAATCTTTCGGCTTTAATTAAAGCCTTTGCCGAACTGAAAAAAGACGGATTTCCCCACAAACTTCTCATCGTCGGAGCTTCTTTGCCGGGAACTTCGCCGTTTCGCAAAGTCATCGAAGAATTGAAAATCGGGGATGAAGTTTTCGTTCTCGATTACGTCACGCACGAAGAGATGTTTTTGGTCTATAACGCGGCGAATTTGTTCGTTTACCCATCATCTTATGAAGGATTCGGAATGCCGGTGCTGGAAGCAATGGCGTGCGGAACGCCCGTAATTGCGCTTGATAATACGGCTTTCCCTGAATTCGCAGGCGGCATCGCTCATCTCTTGAAAGACGCGGAAATTGCAACTTTGAAAGAAGGAATAGCAGCGGTTTTGCGCGACGAAGCGTGGCAGCGCCAAATGTCGAAAGATGGACCGAAACGCGCCGCCGGATACGATTGGCGAATTTTGACGCGAAAGTATTTAAACTTGATGACTCCGCTGGCAAATTAAGAAAAATCGGCGTCGAAAAATTTCTTGAGCGTAATAAAATGCAAAAAACACTCGATTCTCAAACATTCAAAACGTGCGACGCGGCGAGCTATAATGCGCTCACGGAACAATTTGATTTTTTTACCGAACGTCTTTCCAGCTCGCTTGCGGCGCGAATGGTTTCGCTCGCCGAAATCGGGTCGCCGCATTCGGTTCTCGATGTTGGCACGGGGACGGGCGTAGTCGCTTTGCAGGCGGCGGGAAAAATCGGCGCGGGCGGCAAAGTCCACGGCATAGACCTTTCCGAAGAGATGTTGGCAACGGCAGCGGCGAAAGCCGAACGGCTGGGACTCGCGGGAAAAATCGAATTCAGCCGAATGGATGCCGAAGAATTAAAGTTTGAAGCGCAAACATTTGACATTGCCTTATCCTTATTCGCCTTGCTGCATTTTCCGAATCCGCTGATGGCTTTGCGGGAAATTTTTCGTGTGCTGCGTCCCGGCGGCAGATTAGTCGTCGCAGTCGGCAGCAGCCCGCCGCTGATTTCGCTTTCGGGTTTAATACATCGCTTCAAGATACTTCCCGACCTACTGCGCCGCTCGCAGGGAAAACAGCTTGTCGCGCCGAATTTTCTGGATTCTTTGGTCGAACGTCATTTGCCGGAAACCGATGAACCGGAGGAATCACATCTGGCGAGTCATTCGCACAATCGCACGCAAGGCGTCGCGGCACTCGTTCAATCTGCCGGATTCAAGGTCTTACAAACCGATTGGCAAGGTCATCAGGCGCAACTGGAAACACCAGAGGAATTCTGGGAAATACAACGCACGTTTTCGAGCATCGCCCGCAAACGTCTCGCCGCCGCCGCGCCCGAAAAGGTCGAATTACTTGAACGAGAATTCACGGAGAAATGCCGCACGGTGCAGTCGCGCGGCGGCAATCTGGTTTATCCCTTCGCGGCTTTTTACGTTGTAGCGCAGAAGCCCGAATAAATTTCAGCATATTTTTGGACGGAAAAATTGAAAGACAATAATCATTTGCGCGTCGCCATTATCGGCTTAGGAGCGGTAACGCGAAATATTCACCTTCCCGCTTATAAAAAATTAGCGGACAAAATTAAAGTCGTCGCCGGTTGCGATGTTGACGGTGCAGCCCGCCGACAAGCGAAAGAAAAATTCGCTTTGCCGGAAGTTTTCAGCGACCCGCGCGAGATGATAAAACAAACCGCGCCCGACATCGTTTCGATTTGCACACCGCCCGCGCTTCATATCGAGCAAAGTTTGATCGCATTGGAAAACAATTGCCATGTTTTTTGCGAAAAGCCTGTAGCGGAAAGTCTGCCGGAAGCCGACGAATTAATTCGCGCCGCAGCCGAAGCCGGGCGTTACGTTGTTGTCAACAATCAGTTTCCGTATATGAATATTCATCTGGCGGCGAAAAAAATAATCGGCACGCCTGATTTCGGCAAACTGCTGTTTTTGCAAGCGTGGCAGGTTTTTCACCCGGATGAAGTGACCGAAGCCGATTGGCGCGGGCAACTGCAGCGGCGTTTGTGTTTCGAGTTCGGCATTCACGTTTTTTCGCTCGCCAGATTCTTTTTCGACGAGGAACCAACGGCGATTTCGGCGCAAATGCCGAATCCTCTAGCAAAGTTTCACTCGGACGCTTTGAATCTGATCACGCTTGAATTCGCAGACGGACGCGCCGCTTCGATTATTCTGAACCGCTTGAGCAACTCGCCCGAACGCTATCTCGATATGAGGCTCGACGGCGAAAACGCTTCGGTTTATACTTCAATCGGCGGCGAAGTGCGATTTGAAGCCGGACTTCATACGCGGCAGAAACTTCCATTTTTCGGCTTGAATTTCGTCAAAGGCGGAAAAGCGGTTCTGCAAAAAGGCACGAAATCAAGAATTATCGCTAAAGACGGCATCAACCCGTTCGCCTCTTCGACGGCGTATCATTTTAATAATTTCGTTGACGCGATAAAAAACGGAAGCGAGCCGCCGGGAACAATTGCCGACAACCGAAAAACTCTCGCGCTGGTTTTCGCCGCCTACGACGCGGCTGAAGCGCGCCAAACGATTCGTCTCAGCGATTATCTAACATAGCGACTAATTTGACGCACCGCTGACGATTGACCGACTCGAAATGACCGCAGAACTTGGCGAAAAAACAGACGCGCCGACGGCTCGCGCCAAAACCGGCGCCAACCCGAAAATTCGCGCCGGAATCGTCGGTGCGGGCTTGATGGGACGCTGGCACGCCCACGCTCTCGAAAAAGCGGGCGGCGAAGTCGTCGGGTTTGCCGATTTCGATCAGGCGAAAGCCGAAAGTCTCGCCGCTGAATATCCAAAGGCACGAGCGTTCGGCGGCACCGAAAAAATGCTCGCCGGGCAAAATTTGGACGTTCTGCACGTTTGTTCGCCGACTGGAAGCCATGAAGCGATTGCCGAAACAGCCATCGAAGCGGGCGTTCATTTGTTAATTGAAAAGCCGCTCGCGGCAACCGCCGAACGAACATCGAGGCTTTACGATTTAGCTGCGCGGCGAAATTCGCTGCTCTGCCCGGTTCATCAATTTGCCTTTCAAGATGGCGCGGCGAAGGCGAAAAAGCAATTGCCGAAAATCGGGCGGCTCGTCCATCTCGAAGCAAACATTTGTTCCGCAGGCGGCGCGGGACTCAATGCCGAACAAATTGATTCGACCGCCGTTGATATTTTGCCGCATCCGCTCTCGGTGATGCAGAAATTTTTGGAAAAGGATATTACCACTGCCGGTTGGAACGCTGCGCATCCCGCTGCGGGGGAATTGCGAATTTTCGGGCAGATTGAAGAAACGTCGCTTTCGATTTTTATCAGCTTGTACTCGCGCCCGACGATGAACACGTTTCGGATGTTTGGGACGAGCGGCACGATTCACCTCGACTTTTTTCACGGATTTTCCATAATCGAACCGGGCGGCGCGTCGAGAGCGAAAAAAATTCTGCATCCGTTTGATTTGGCGGTGCGAAACTTTTCGGCGGCGACCCTTAATTTAGCCAGGCGAACAGTTCGGCGCGAGTCAGCTTATCCGGGTTTGCGGCAGTTGATTGAGGAATTTTATAAATCAATCAAACAAAAATCCGAACCGCCGATTACGTCGTCGGAAGCCGTTGCCGTTGCCGAAATCCGCGATTTGGTAATGAATCGCGCAATTAACCGCAAGCAGTAAAAAATGAACGTCGTTACAAC
>MWVX01000126.1_pt1 | contig 20695 bp, 12 predicted proteins | sample 1047311 | NCBI WGS metagenome assembly MWVX01 (sample SAMN06349984, study PRJNA376086) | soil metagenome | isolation source: MtG-4 sample Antarctic (ecotone) soil | place: Antarctica | collected 2015-01-13 | reverse complement strand
AGGATTTCGGTTTGCTGCGTTGTTGTGCTCATAGTTAAATACTTTATATTTAATTAACTCTTATGTTTTTTATGCAACTGCATTGAACTCCTCACGTGACAACCTCTATGATTTGATCGGCTTTTTTTTCTTTATTGTTGTCAATCGCCTTCTTAACTACTCAGGTTTTCATACACCTTCTGCAAAACAGTTTTACAGACATCTATATGTTCGGCAGCCACACCTGCCAGTGCTTCGTTTAGCGTTTCTTCCGCAAGTAGCATAGTTTGTTCCTGCAGCTTGTATGCAGTTTTGGTAAGTACTACTTTGTTTATTCTCCTGTCATTTTCATCAGGCATGCGTTTTACAAGGTTTAGTTTTTCAAGATTGTCTATCAACCTTGTGAGGCTTGGTTTATCCCGGAATGTGTCATTGCATAGATCCTGCTGGCTTTTGCCATCGCTCTTCCATAAATGGTAGAGCACACTCCATTGTTCCACCGTGAGGTTAAGGCTATGGTTATTAAATTTCTTTTGCAACCGGCGGCCAATAGCAGTAGAAGCTTTACCTGAAATAAAACTGTATAATTCTTCTTTTTTAAATTGGTTGTATGGCATATAGTTGTTTATGCAACTAAGTAAATTTAGTACTATTTCCTATAATTTGGAGCCCGCACAAAATTTTTCTTAAATGATTTTATTAATTGCCTCTCTAATTGTATTTCTCTGTTATACAGCTTTAATAGCTATATATAAAAGGGAGTGGGATAAACTGAAGGAGTTTCAGATTTCAAATAAGACGTCAGTGCCTGTCTCAGTGGTCATAGCTGCCCGAAATGAGGAGGAGAATATAATCACTTTGCTTCATGCTCTGGATAATCAATCATATCCCAAAGAAAGCTTCGAGGTAATACTTGTAAATGATTATTCATCCGATAAGACTTTGGAAATAGCAAAGACCAGCAGTCTCCAAAATCTGATAGTACTGGATATGCCGGGTGATGAATCTACATCTTCTAAAAAAAAAGCAATAGCACATGGAATAAAATCTGCAACTGGAGACTTATTAATTACCACTGATGCTGATTGCATACCGCCACCGCGATGGATAGAAACTATTGCGCAATTTCACACAATAAAGGAAGCCTCTTTTATTGCGGCGCCTGTTTCTTATACTTCTAATAATAGTTTGTTTCAGATATTTCAGGCTCTTGATTTTCTCACACTGCAGGGCATTACTGCTGCATCGGTGAGTGGTGGATTGCATACTATGTGCAATGGAGCCAACCTTGCTTATGAACGAAATGCTTTTTTAAAAGTTAATGGATTTGAAGGGATAGACCAGGTAGCCAGTGGAGATGATATGTTGCTGATGTACAAGATCCGGCAGGCATTTCCTGGCAAAATATTTTATTTAAAAAACAAAGGCGCTATTGTATGCACAGCACCTATGCCCACATGGAGAAAGTTCCTGGATCAGCGCATCCGTTGGGCAAGCAAGACCGGTTATTATCAGGATAAAAAAGTCTTTTGGTCTCTCATGCTTGTGTATTTATGTAATTTATTTTTTCCAATTTTGATTGTTGCGGGTTTCTGGGATCATCTTTACTGGAATATGGCACTGATCTTTCTTTTTGGTAAAACAATTGTAGAATTTGCATTTGTCTATGACGTAGCCCTTTTTTACGGAAAACAAAATTTAATGGGCTACTTTTTCATATTCCAACCCCTTCATATATTATATACTGTGCTTATTGGAGTAGTGAGCCAGTCAGGTAAATATGAATGGAAAGGAAGGCGAACTAAATAAATAATACCTTTCTTGCATGAACGAGCGTTCGCAATCTTTCTGGCAGGCAGCCTGGCATCGGCTAAAAAAAAATAAAGGTGCAATGGCCGGCTTGATTATGATTGTGCTTGCTATACTCACAGCCATTTTCTGCTATTTTATTGCACCTGATTCTTCACCATTTGCCAACAGGATCATATTGGAGATAGGTGGACAAAAACCAGGATTTACACAGGACTTCATCATATTAAAAAATGATAAAAAAGAGGAGAAAATAAACTTTATTCAAAAAGCAATATCCGGTGAAAGAGATACAGTTGTTTTTTTACCAATCACTGCATGGCAACGAAAAGGCGACAGCATTTCAGTGCAAAAATATATAGACGAAGGATTGACCGAATCACTAAGCTATCACCCCTCCAGCTTAGCTGAAAACCCCATAGTAAGAAAAAAATTTTTATTAGGAACCGATAAATACGGGCGGGATATTCTGAGCCGTCTGATCATAGGTACACGTGTAAGTTTAAGTGTAGGCCTTATCACAGTACTGATATCTGTTACGCTGGGTATTATTCTCGGATCTATAGCCGGTTACTTCCGTGGCAGATGGGACAATATTATCATGTGGCTGCTCAATGTGATCTGGAGCATACCCACATTACTTTTAGTTTTTGCTATTACACTCTTGTTAGGCAAAGGATTCTGGCAGGTGTTTGTAGCAGTTGGTCTGACAATGTGGGTAAATGTAGCCCGTCTCGTTCGCGGACAGGTATTAGCCACCCGTGAACTGCAATACGTGGAGGCCGCAAAGGCATTGGGTTTTTCCAACTTCAGAATTATTGCAAAACATATTTTGCCAAACATCATGGGACCGATATTAGTGATCGCAGCATCAAATTTTGCATCAGCCATTGTGATAGAAGCAGGTTTGAGTTTTTTAGGTGTAGGTGTGCAGCCTCCTCAGCCGAGCTGGGGCCTCATGATCAAAGAGAATTATAATTTCATCATTACACAAAATCCAATGCTTGCACTGGCGCCTGGTTTTGCGATCATGTTTCTGGTGCTTGCGTTCAATTTGTTTGGCAATGGATTAAGAGATGCATTGAATGTGCGGGGTAAAATATAGTATCGTGATAGCTAATTGGCACCATAAAGATTAAAACGGAACTTTTTTTAAACCTCAGCATGTGCCCGCTGCAATTGCTGCATAGCGATAAGAACGTACAAGGGAGCGTCGCAACCAAAGTTGATTAGAAGTACATTTGCTCACCAACAAATTTTTCAAAAAATGAAATTATTGGAAAACAAGATAGCAATCATTACCGGCGGCGCAAGAGGAATTGGTGAAGGCATTGCATTGAAATTGGCAGAACACGGTGCACAGATTGCTTTTACTTATGTGAGTGAAAGCAGTGCGGATAAAGCAAATGCGCTGGAGGAAAAATTAAAAAGTTTGGGTGTAAAATCTAAAGGATACCGCAGCAATGCAGGTGAATTTTCAGAATGTGAAAGCTTTGTTGCTGATGTAATAAAAGAATTCGGCACTGTAGATATTTGTGTAAACAATGCGGGGGTTTCTAAAGATAATTTGCTCTTGCGCATGACACCGGAACAATGGGATGAAGTAATGGACATCAATTTGAAAAGCGTGTTCAACATGACGAAGCAGGTGATCAAACCAATGATGAAAGCAAAAAGTGGCAGCATCATTAATATGGCTTCAGTGATAGGCCTGGTCGGCAATGCAGGGCAAAGCAGTTATGCTGCAAGTAAGGCAGGTATAATAGGATTTACAAAAAGTGTGGCCAAAGAACTGGGCAGCAGAAACATACGCTGCAATGCCATAGCACCTGGCTTTGTAGAAACCGATATGACTTCATACTTAAAAGAAGGTGAGCAGGGTGATAAATACAAATCAGGGATCCCACTTGGTAGATTTGGAACTGCAGAAGATATTGCAAATGTCACTTTATTTCTTGCATCGGGACTAAGCGCTTACATCACAGGGCAGGTGATCAGTGTAGATGGAGGTTTGTTTATGTAGGTTGTAAAAAGGTCAAATGTATTGCCGCATTAATGTGTTTTTTGCGGCTTGATTTTAAAATTTTCAATAGCGTTTTTTGTAAACTTGCTCAGCACAAGCCTCCCGCTTATTTCAGCCCGCTGGCTTAGGAGACCGTCCCAGTTCTCACAACCTTTCCAGAAGATTTTTTTCAATTCACTCATGGCATCCGGGTTGCTATGCGCCAACTGGCTGGCAAGCCGCGAAACTCCTTCATCCATGCTTTCTATTGTAGGGTGTACTTCTGCAAATAAACCTTTTTTGCGGCTCCACTCACTGTTGCGCCACATCGAAGCATCTATAGCCAACTGACTAAATGCAGAAGCACCTATCTTTCGTTCTACAGCAGGACCGATTACGAATGGACCGATTCCGACAGCCAATTCGCTCAGGCGTATGTCGGCTCCATCTACAGATATTGCATAATCCACAGCAGCAGCCAACCCCACACCTCCACCAACACATTTGCCGTGTATTCTTCCGATAATTAATTTGGGACACTTGCGCATGGCATTGATCACATCTGCAAAACCACTGAAAAAGTCAAAACCTTTTTTTTCATTTTCTATTTGTACCAATTCATCAAATGATGCTCCAGCGCAGAAGGCTTTTTCTCCACCGGAACGAAGGACAATTACGTTGGACTCTTTATCCATCCCTGCAGCATGAATCTCATTTGCCAGTTCAGCTAATAACCGGCGCGGCAGTGAATTACTCTGCGGATGAAAAAATTCAATAGTGGTAATGCCTTTGTGTGTTTCTGATTTTACGTAGCCGTTGGTGTCTTGTGTCATAGCTTGTTAGTGGTTTGCTTGCGAGGAGAAAACTATTTTTTTACCCTATTCTACACTTCTTCTTTACCAAAATTATTGAATACCCTGTAAATACCAACCTTCATAAGTTCTACTTTAAAATTTATCAGCATACCTGTTTCAGATTCAACAACGAAAGGTGTGTTCGTATCTGATTAAAATAGACAGGCGGCAAAGGATGAACTGATTTAAGCTCCAGGACTAATTTATTTTCTACAAGCAAATCTAATTTGTAGGCGTTATCTATATAGAGTTCGTCGTATTCTATTGGCAGTAATAATTGCCGGTGCACAGTCAGATTCAACTTGGCTAATTGATAATAAAGTATTTCTTCATATACCCCTTTCAAAACATCGGGGCCCAATTCGTGAATGTATTTTTATGCAGAGATCAACTATGATTCCGGTGAGTTTATTTATCTCCATAAGTATTGAAGCTAAGAAATCAGAAAGAGGAAAAGAGAGAAAATAAAAGAGCGCTAGCTCTTATTCCTCCTTCACTCCTTTTTCTTCTCTTAGCCCCTCCGCGCCACCATTGTCAATATAGTCGCCACACCCACATGCTCACCTGTTTCATCCAGCATTTCCACATACCACTTTACAATGCCCCTGGGAATGTCCCCCTCCTCTTTTTGATCCTGCGGCAGTTTTTCCTTGCATGTAAATCTTATTGTTAGCTCAGTACCCGGATACACAGGCTTTGTAAACCGTAATTCATCAATGCCATAATTCAGCAACACAGGCCCGAGATCTGAACCATCAACAAACAAACCTGCTGCAGCACTTAATATAAAATATCCATGAGCTACCTGCTGTTCAAACATAGTACCTGCAAAGTCTGTATCTTTTTTATGGGCATAAAAGTGATCGCCGCTCAGGTCAGCAAATGCATCTATATCTTCAGAAGTGATTATTCTTTTTTTAGTAATGATCTGATCACCTACAGACAGTTCTTCAAAATATTTACGGAATGGATGCACTGCAGACTCTAAGGCCTGCCCGACAGCATCGTTCAGGCGGGCCTTTGCATTAGGCTGATAGCTTTGTGTAATAGCTGTCAGCATAGTTGGTGAGCCTTGCACTGCCACTCTTTGCATATAATGTTTTACTCCGCGCATACCTCCCATTTCTTCTCCGCCACCTGCACGCCCCGGACCACCATGAATTAAAAGCGGCAGTGGTGAACCATGACCTGTGCTTTCTTTTGCACATTCATTGTTCAACACTAATATCCTTCCATGGTGCGTGCCTGCACCTACAACAAATTCTGTTGCTAATTTATCATCGGCAGTTACAATTGAACAACATAATGAACCCTTGCCTTTTTTTGCAAGTGCGATGGCTTCTTCCAAACCCGTATAAGGCATGATGGTACTCACCGGACCGAAACATTCAATATCATGTACCGCATCAGTTTGTAAAGGCTTTTCATTTAATAATAATATCGGCGAAAGAAAAGCTCCTTTCTGCACATCGGCATCAATCAATTCCACGCTATCCATTGCGCCGTACACTATTTGTGAACTTGCAAGTAGTTTTTGAATATTTTGTTTCACTTCATCACGCTGGTCTTTACTGGCTAAAGAACCCATTCTTACTTTATCGTTCCATGGGTTACCGATCGTTGTTTGACCTAATGATTTACCAATGGCTATATAAGCATCTTCGAGCAATGCATCGGGGACAAATATGCGGCGTATAGCGGTACATTTCTGCCCGGTCTTTACCGTTATTTCTTTGCGGACTTCTTTTATAAATAAATCCCACTCAGGCTTATCGGGTGTTACATCTTCACCCAACACAATGCAATTGAGTGAATCAGCTTCCATATTGAAAGGCACACTTTGCTCCAATATATTGGGATGAGATTTCAACATTAGACCTGTTGACTTGGAGCCGGTGAAAGTGACTACATCCTGAGCGGTTACATAATCGAGCATATCACCTGCACTGCCGCAAAGCAATTGCAAAGCACCTTCGGGCAAAATTCTGGAGGCAATGATCTCTCTGACTACAGCTTCAGTAAGATAAGATGTAATGCTCGCCGGCTTCACCACTGCGGGTACTCCAGCCAGCCAATTGACGGCACATTTTTCAAGCATACCCCACACAGGAAAGTTGTAGGCATTAATATGAACAGCTACTCCTTCCTTAGGAATTAATAGGTGATGGGCCATAAAACTGCCGCCCTTGCTCAATCCTACAGGATCACCATCGGTGCAATAAGGCAGATCAGGAAATTTGCGGCGCAAAGAGGCATTTGCAAAAAGGTTTCCTATTCCTCCTTCAATATCTATCCAGCTATCTGCTTTGGTAGCGCCTGTATGATAACTGATCTTGTAAAATTTTTCTTTTTGATCCATCAGGTGCATGGCCAGGGCTTTCAACATTCTTCCACGTTCATGAAAAGTGAACTTGCGTAAAGCAACGTTCCCAACATCCCGTCCATATTCGAGCACGGACTTGAAATCTATTCCCTTAGTGGAAGCTACTGCAATAGGATCGCCGGTTACGGCATCGTATAAAGTTTGTCCATCACCATCGCCCTGCACCCAGGAGCCATTAATATAATTTTCAAGTTTCATTGTTTTTTATTCTTTATTGTGTAAATTTTCCGTGCCTAAGTAAAGTTATTTTAATTTAAATTTTGCTCACTCTCCAAAACCATCATCATGAAGTTGATTTTTATTGCACTCATCACTGTGTTTACATTGAGCAATTCCAATTCATGTAGAAAATCGGGTGATTGTGTGGGAAAGCCGGTTCCTGATTGTTTTTGTACGGAGCAATACGATCCTGTGTGTGGTTGTGATAAAAAAACTTATAGCAATGATTGCCATGCAAAATGTGCGGGTGTTAAAAACTGGAAGAAGGGTGAATGTCCTCCTTAAACTATTACCCCAAACTGTTTTAAATGATGTACAGCATGCTTATAAAGCAATTGAACATTCATCTTATAATCGAGGTCGCCAAAAAATGGATTGCGGGTTTGCTGTTTCTGGTTGCTTTCAAACACAGAAAAGAAGTGATCAATTTCAGTATTTAATTCTGCAATCGAATCATCTATAGTTTTATCATGCACATCTTCAGGGACTTCAGGCATCAGCGGATTGGGAGTATTTTCCCGGAAAGTCTTATCACTCATCAAAAAACTCCTCATCTTTTCCAGGTGTTCATTGGCAGTAACCATTTGAGTAACGGTAACTCTGCCGGATGCTACACGTAATGAATGGCTAACATGTTCTATCATCTGATGCAGGTTCATCTTTCCCCACATAGGAGGTTTGTCAAAAGGGATTGATTTGAGCAGAGGAATAAATTCATTTTTTAAAAAGTGAACCTTATCATCAATCGCGGTCATTTTGCGTATTAATTATGGTGCGGATATGGATTGCTGTGCAGCCATTTCAGTTTTGATACAATTACTTAAAGAGTCGAATATTTCTTCCACAGTGCCTTCGCCTTTGATCAATTCCAGTTTATGCTGCTGGTGGTAGTGCGTGGCTACAGCCTCAGTTTCATTTTTATACACTGCATAACGGTTGCGGATAATGTTTTCATTGGTATCATCACTTCTTCCGGAGGTTTCTCCCCTTTTGAGTAATCTTTTAACTAGTTCTTCTTCTGACACTTCGAGCACCAGCACTTTGTATATTTCAGTTTTTTTCAGGGCAAGCAATTTATCCAATGCTTTAGCCTGTGCGAGGGTTCGTGGAAAGCCATCAAATAAAAAGCCTTTAGCATCTGCATGGTTTTCGATACAACTATCAATCATACCGATCACCACTTCATCAGGCACCAACTGACCTTTGTCCATAAAATTTTTAGCTTCAAGACCAAGAGGAGTTTTATCTGTTATCTCCTGGCGAAGCAGGTTGCCCGTAGAAAGATGCACTAACCCAACCTGTTCTACAATTTTATCAGATTGCGTACCTTTTCCACTACCCGGAGGGCCAAAGAGTATGATGTTGAACATATTGAGAAAGCAGCTTTAGAAACAAATATAATTGAAAAAGGAAGAAATAAACCGGGACAACTTACACAACTCGCATACATTTCCTATTGTTAAAAGCAGTTTTTTTACTATGGTAAATCGGCCTTATCCGTGTTTATTTTAGAAACCATAGCCGCATACTATTCGTAAATTTGATACAAGATTCAAAACATGAAAAATTTTCTCTTTTAACGGTCGTAATAGCGATCCTTAGCTCCTGCTCTCATTCTCAATCTACAAAAACTACAGGCATGAACACAAACGATAAAAAAAATCCGGTGTACTCTAATACCGACAGTTCTAAAGTGACGCTTAGTGACGATGAATGGAGAAAGATTCTTCCCGATGATATCTATTATATAGCAAGGCAGAAAGGTACTGAACGACCCGGCAGCAGCGCATTTGAGCATTTAAAAGACAAAGGCACCTATTACTGTGCAGCCTGTGGCAATGCACTTTTTGTAAGTGATACTAAATTTGACAGCGGATGTGGATGGCCTTCATTTTATCAGCCCATCAGCAAAACGAGCATTATTTATCAAACAGATAATGCACATGGCATGAAGCGCACTGAGACACAATGCGGCCGGTGTAAAGCCCATTTAGGACATGTGTTTGATGATGGCCCGCCACCTACAGGCTTGCGATATTGTATAAACGGTGTGGTATTGGATTTTAAAAAAGCTAAAGAAGCGGAGAAAAATTATACTGAAAAGAAGGGATAAAAAACCTTTTCTACTCATATTTTAAAAGAGCTTGAACATCACAGGCTCTTTTTTATTTACTGGAGTTCCAATACCATTTTATTTAAATCTGTCAACAAATTTTTGAGATAAGCTCAAAATTAAGGCTGAGAATTTCAGTACATTTATTCCCCTAATAATACTACTTATGAAATTCATGCTGCGGTATAGCTATGCCTTTGTTGTAACGTTATTATTATGTGCGCAAACATTTGCGCAAATCAAGCTCACATCGGCTATCCCCATTGACCCCAATGTAAAAATCGGGAAGCTCACTAACGGGCTTACTTATTACATCCGCAAAAATGTAAAGCCAGAAAAAAAAGTAGAGCTGCGACTAGCAATAAATGCAGGTTCTATTTTAGAAGAAGCCGATCAACGCGGACTTGCACATTTCATGGAGCATATGAATTTTAATGGGTCTAAAAATTTTCCAAAAAATGAATTAGTTGATTACCTCCAAAAAATTGGGGTGCAGTTTGGCGCTGATTTGAACGCGTACACAGGTTTCGATGAAACAGTTTACATTCTGCCCCTTTCTACCGATGATCCTGTAATTGTAGAAAAAGGCTTCACGGTGTTGGAAGACTGGGCATTCAATAATCTGATGGATACAGTTGAAATCAATAAAGAAAGAGGTGTTGTGCTGGAAGAATCACGGTTGAGTAAAGGTGCGCAACAAAGGATGTTGCGCCAATATTTTCCCCGGCTTTTCAATGGTTCTAAATATGCAGAAAGATTGCCTATTGGTTCTGATTCAGTATTATCCAATTTCAAATATGCGACGCTGAAAAACTTTTACCAGCAATGGTATCGTCCGGATCTGATGGCAGTGATCGTAGTTGGTGATATTAATCCCGCAGAAATGGAAAAAAAGATCAAAGCACACTTTGGCAGTTACAAAAATCCTGTTGCAAAAAAAAGCCGCCCTGCATTGATTCCCATCAAAACAAGAACAAGCCCTGAAGCAATGGTGATCACCGATCCTGAAAACCCAAATACGATATTGCAGGTCATCAATACAATAAAGCCTTCCCGTGCAGTGAAAACCTGGGCTGATTACCGTCAGGAATTAATTGGTGATATTGTAAATTCAGTTCTTAATCAACGATTGCAGGAGCTTACTAAAAGACAAGACCCGCCGTTTGTATATGGCTTTACTGGAAAGCAATCATTTATCCGCGGTTATGAAGCCTTTATTTCTGTAGCAGTTTTAGGCAACAACACAGAAAAAGAAGCCATGGATGCATTAGTCGCTGAAACAGAAAGAGCCCGTAAGTATGGTTTTCTCCCAACAGAAATTGAAAGAGTAAAAGCATCTATCCTAAACGAAGCGGAAAGAGCTTTCAATGAAAAGGATAAATCACAATCAGCGCAATTGGTACAAGGATATTTGAATCACTTTTTAACAGGCAGTCCTATCACAGGGGCAGAGAACAGATTCAAATTTATAAAGCAAATAATTCCCACCATCAATATTACTGAGATAAATGCTGCCGCGAAAAAAATGCCCGGTATGACGAATGCTTTTGCATTGCTTTTAGGTCCGGAAAAAATGAAAGATAAGTTGCCATCTAACAAAGAATTGCTCAATGACATGTTAGCTGCTGCCAAACAAACTGTAACTCCTTATGAGGAAAAAGCGGTGGCACAAAACTTAATGAAGGATGGCCCTGCATCCGGAAAGATTGTTTCGGAAATAAAAAATGAAAAACTCGGTACAACTGAAATTACTTTAAGCAATGGAGTAACTGTGACATTAAAGCCTACCACATTCAAAAATGATCAAATACTAATGGATGCATGGCGTTGGGGCGGTTATCATCGTTTCGCATTAGCGGATATGGACAATGCCAAACATGCTGCCGAAGTGGTGAATGAAATGGTATTGGAACTCCAGTAAATAAAAAAGAGCCTGTGATGTTCAAGCTCTTTTAAAATATGAGTAGAAAAGGTTTTTTATCCCTTCTTTTCAGTATAATTTTTCTCCGCTTCTTTAGCTTTTTTAAAATCCAATACCACACCGTTTATACAATATCGCAAGCCTGTAGGTGGCGGGCCATCATCAAACACATGTCCTAAATGGGCTTTACACCGGCCGCATTGTGTCTCAGTGCGCTTCATGCCATGTGCATTATCTGTTTGATAAATAATGCTCGTTTTGCTGATGGGCTGATAAAATGAAGGCCATCCACATCCGCTGTCAAATTTAGTATCACTTACAAAAAGTGCATTGCCACAGGCTGCACAGTAATAGGTGCCTTTGTCTTTTAAATGCTCAAATGCGCTGCTGCCGGGTCGTTCAGTACCTTTCTGCCTTGCTATATAATAGATATCATCGGGAAGAATCTTTCTCCATTCATCGTCACTAAGCGTCACTTTAGAACTGTCGGTATTAGAGTACACCGGATTTTTTTTATCGTTTGTGTTCATGCCTGTAGTTTTTGTAGATTGAGAATGAGAGCAGGAGCTAAGGATCGCTATTACGACCGTTAAAAGAGAAAATTTTTCATGTTTTGAATCTTGTATCAAATTTACGAATAGTATGCGGCTATGGTTTCTAAAATAAACACGGATAAGGCCGATTTACCATAGTAAAAAAACTGCTTTTAACAATAGGAAATGTATGCGAGTTGTGTAAGTTGTCCCGGTTTATTTCTTCCTTTTTCAATTATATTTGTTTCTAAAGCTGCTTTCTCAATATGTTCAACATCATACTCTTTGGCCCTCCGGGTAGTGGAAAAGGTACGCAATCTGATAAAATTGTAGAACAGGTTGGGTTAGTGCATCTTTCTACGGGCAACCTGCTTCGCCAGGAGATAACAGATAAAACTCCTCTTGGTCTTGAAGCTAAAAATTTTATGGACAAAGGTCAGTTGGTGCCTGATGAAGTGGTGATCGGTATGATTGATAGTTGTATCGAAAACCATGCAGATGCTAAAGGCTTTTTATTTGATGGCTTTCCACGAACCCTCGCACAGGCTAAAGCATTGGATAAATTGCTTGCCCTGAAAAAAACTGAAATATACAAAGTGCTGGTGCTCGAAGTGTCAGAAGAAGAACTAGTTAAAAGATTACTCAAAAGGGGAGAAACCTCCGGAAGAAGTGATGATACCAATGAAAACATTATCCGCAACCGTTATGCAGTGTATAAAAATGAAACTGAGGCTGTAGCCACGCACTACCACCAGCAGCATAAACTGGAATTGATCAAAGGCGAAGGCACTGTGGAAGAAATATTCGACTCTTTAAGTAATTGTATCAAAACTGAAATGGCTGCACAGCAATCCATATCCGCACCATAATTAATACGCAAAATGACCGCGATTGATGATAAGGTTCACTTTTTAAAAAATGAATTTATTCCTCTGCTCAAATCAATCCCTTTTGACAAACCTCCTATGTGGGGAAAGATGAACCTGCATCAGATGATAGAACATGTTAGCCATTCATTACGTGTAGCATCCGGCAGAGTTACCGTTACTCAAATGGTTACTGCCAATGAACACCTGGAAAAGATGAGGAGTTTTTTGATGAGTGATAAGACTTTCCGGGAAAATACTCCCAATCCGCTGATGCCTGAAGTCCCTGAAGATGTGCATGATAAAACTATAGATGATTCGATTGCAGAATTAAATACTGAAATTGATCACTTCTTTTCTGTGTTTGAAAGCAACCAGAAACAGCAAACCCGCAATCCATTTTTTGGCGACCTCGATTATAAGATGAATGTTCAATTGCTTTATAAGCATGCTGTACATCATTTAAAACAGTTTGGGGTAATAGTTTAAGGAGGACATTCACCCTTCTTCCAGTTTTTAACACCCGCACATTTTGCATGGCAATCATTGCTATAAGTTTTTTTATCACAACCACACACAGGATCGTATTGCTCCGTACAAAAACAATCAGGAACCGGCTTTCCCACACAATCACCCGATTTTCTACATGAATTGGAATTGCTCAATGTAAACACAGTGATGAGTGCAATAAAAATCAACTTCATGATGATGGTTTTGGAGAGTGAGCAAAATTTAAATTAAAATAACTTTACTTAGGCACGGAAAATTTACACAATAAAGAATAAAAAACAATGAAACTTGAAAATTATATTAATGGCTCCTGGGTGCAGGGCGATGGTGATGGACAAACTTTATACGATGCCGTAACCGGCGATCCTATTGCAGTAGCTTCCACTAAGGGAATAGATTTCAAGTCCGTGCTCGAATATGGACGGGATGTTGGGAACGTTGCTTTACGCAAGTTCACTTTTCATGAACGTGGAAGAATGTTGAAAGCCCTGGCCATGCACCTGATGGATCAAAAAGAAAAATTTTACAAGATCAGTTATCATACAGGCGCTACCAAAGCAGATAGCTGGATAGATATTGAAGGAGGAATAGGAAACCTTTTTGCAAATGCCTCTTTGCGCCGCAAATTTCCTGATCTGCCTTATTGCACCGATGGTGATCCTGTAGGATTGAGCAAGGGCGGCAGTTTTATGGCCCATCACCTATTAATTCCTAAGGAAGGAGTAGCTGTTCATATTAATGCCTACAACTTTCCTGTGTGGGGTATGCTTGAAAAATGTGCCGTCAATTGGCTGGCTGGAGTACCCGCAGTGGTGAAGCCGGCGAGCATTACATCTTATCTTACTGAAGCTGTAGTCAGAGAGATCATTGCCTCCAGAATTTTGCCCGAAGGTGCTTTGCAATTGCTTTGCGGCAGTGCAGGTGATATGCTCGATTATGTAACCGCTCAGGATGTAGTCACTTTCACCGGCTCCAAGTCAACAGGTCTAATGTTGAAATCTCATCCCAATATATTGGAGCAAAGTGTGCCTTTCAATATGGAAGCTGATTCACTCAATTGCATTGTGTTGGGTGAAGATGTAACACCCGATAAGCCTGAGTGGGATTTATTTATAAAAGAAGTCCGCAAAGAAATAACGGTAAAGACCGGGCAGAAATGTACCGCTATACGCCGCATATTTGTCCCCGATGCATTGCTCGAAGATGCTTATATAGCCATTGGTAAATCATTAGGTCAAACAACGATCGGTAACCCATGGAACGATAAAGTAAGAATGGGTTCTTTAGCCAGTAAAGACCAGCGTGATGAAGTGAAACAAAATATTCAAAAACTACTTGCAAGTTCACAAATAGTGTACGGCGCAATGGATAGCGTGGAATTGATTGATGCCGATGTGCAGAAAGGAGCTTTTCTTTCGCCGATATTATTATTAAATGAAAAGCCTTTACAAACTGATGCGGTACATGATATTGAATGTTTCGGTCCGGTGAGTACCATCATGCCTTATACGGGTTTGGAAGAAGCCATCGCACTTGCAAAAAAAGGCAAGGGTTCATTATGTTGTTCAATTGTAACTGCCGATGATAAATTAGCAACAGAATTTGTTGTAGGTGCAGGCACGCACCATGGAAGGATATTAGTGTTGAACAATGAATGTGCAAAAGAAAGCACAGGTCATGGTTCACCACTGCCGCTTTTAATTCATGGTGGTCCGGGGCGTGCAGGTGGCGGAGAAGAAATGGGAGGTATGCGCGGAGTAAAACATTATATGCAAAGAGTGGCAGTGCAAGGCTCACCAACTATGCTGACAGCTATTACACAAAGCTATCAGCCTAATGCAAAGGCCCGCCTGAACGATGCTGTCGGGCAGGCCTTAGAGTCTGCAGTGCATCCATTCCGTAAATATTTTGAAGAACTGTCTGTAGGTGATCAGATCATTACTAAAAAAAGAATAATCACTTCTGAAGATATAGATGCATTTGCTGACCTGAGCGGCGATCACTTTTATGCCCATAAAAAAGATACAGACTTTGCAGGTACTATGTTTGAACAGCAGGTAGCTCATGGATATTTTATATTAAGTGCTGCAGCAGGTTTGTTTGTTGATGGTTCAGATCTCGGGCCTGTGTTGCTGAATTATGGCATTGATGAATTACGGTTTACAAAGCCTGTGTATCCGGGTACTGAGCTAACAATAAGATTTACATGCAAGGAAAAACTGCCGCAGGATCAAAAAGAGGAGGGGGACATTCCCAGGGGCATTGTAAAGTGGTATGTGGAAATGCTGGATGAAACAGGTGAGCATGTGGGTGTGGCGACTATATTGACAATGGTGGCGCGGAGGGGCTAAGAGAAGAAAAAGGAGTGAAGGAGGAATAAGAGCTAGCGCTCTTTTATTTTCTCTCTTTTCCTCTTTCTGATTTCTTAGCTTCAATACTTATGGAGATAAATAAACTCACCGGAATCATAGTTGATCTCTGCATAAAAATACATTCACGAATTGGGCCCCGATGTTTTGAAAGGGGTATATGAAGAAATACTTTATTATCAATTAGCCAAGTTGAATCTGACTGTGCACCGGCAATTATTACTGCCAATAGAATACGACGAACTCTATATAGATAACGCCTACAAATTAGATTTGCTTGTAGAAAATAAATTAGTCCTGGAGCTTAAATCAGTTCATCCTTTGCCGCCTGTCTATTTTAATCAGATACGAACACACCTTTCGTTGTTGAATCTGAAACAGGTATGCTGATAAATTTTAAAGTAGAACTTATGAAGGTTGGTATTTACAGGGTATTCAATAATTTTGGTAAAGAAGAAGTGTAGAATAGGGTAAAAAAATAGTTTTCTCCTCGCAAGCAAACCACTAACAAGCTATGACACAAGACACCAACGGCTACGTAAAATCAGAAACACACAAAGGCATTACCACTATTGAATTTTTTCATCCGCAGAGTAATTCACTGCCGCGCCGGTTATTAGCTGAACTGGCAAATGAGATTCATGCTGCAGGGATGGATAAAGAGTCCAACGTAATTGTCCTTCGTTCCGGTGGAGAAAAAGCCTTCTGCGCTGGAGCATCATTTGATGAATTGGTACAAATAGAAAATGAAAAAAAAGGTTTTGACTTTTTCAGTGGTTTTGCAGATGTGATCAATGCCATGCGCAAGTGTCCCAAATTAATTATCGGAAGAATACACGGCAAATGTGTTGGTGGAGGTGTGGGGTTGGCTGCTGCTGTGGATTATGCAATATCTGTAGATGGAGCCGACATACGCCTGAGCGAATTGGCTGTCGGAATCGGTCCATTCGTAATCGGTCCTGCTGTAGAACGAAAGATAGGTGCTTCTGCATTTAGTCAGTTGGCTATAGATGCTTCGATGTGGCGCAACAGTGAGTGGAGCCGCAAAAAAGGTTTATTTGCAGAAGTACACCCTACAATAGAAAGCATGGATGAAGGAGTTTCGCGGCTTGCCAGCCAGTTGGCGCATAGCAACCCGGATGCCATGAGTGAATTGAAAAAAATCTTCTGGAAAGGTTGTGAGAACTGGGACGGTCTCCTAAGCCAGCGGGCTGAAATAAGCGGGAGGCTTGTGCTGAGCAAGTTTACAAAAAACGCTATTGAAAATTTTAAAATCAAGCCGCAAAAAACACATTAATGCGGCAATACATTTGACCTTTTTACAACCTACATAAACAAACCTCCATCTACACTGATCACCTGCCCTGTGATGTAAGCGCTTAGTCCCGATGCAAGAAATAAAGTGACATTTGCAATATCTTCTGCAGTTCCAAATCTACCAAGTGGGATCCCTGATTTGTATTTATCACCCTGCTCACCTTCTTTTAAGTATGAAGTCATATCGGTTTCTACAAAGCCAGGTGCTATGGCATTGCAGCGTATGTTTCTGCTGCCCAGTTCTTTGGCCACACTTTTTGTAAATCCTATTATACCTGCCTTACTTGCAGCATAACTGCTTTGCCCTGCATTGCCGACCAGGCCTATCACTGAAGCCATATTAATGATGCTGCCACTTTTTGCTTTCATCATTGGTTTGATCACCTGCTTCGTCATGTTGAACACGCTTTTCAAATTGATGTCCATTACTTCATCCCATTGTTCCGGTGTCATGCGCAAGAGCAAATTATCTTTAGAAACCCCCGCATTGTTTACACAAATATCTACAGTGCCGAATTCTTTTATTACATCAGCAACAAAGCTTTCACATTCTGAAAATTCACCTGCATTGCTGCGGTATCCTTTAGATTTTACACCCAAACTTTTTAATTTTTCCTCCAGCGCATTTGCTTTATCCGCACTGCTTTCACTCACATAAGTAAAAGCAATCTGTGCACCGTGTTCTGCCAATTTCAATGCAATGCCTTCACCAATTCCTCTTGCGCCGCCGGTAATGATTGCTATCTTGTTTTCCAATAATTTCATTTTTTGAAAAATTTGTTGGTGAGCAAATGTACTTCTAATCAACTTTGGTTGCGACGCTCCCTTGTACGTTCTTATCGCTATGCAGCAATTGCAGCGGGCACATGCTGAGGTTTAAAAAAAGTTCCGTTTTAATCTTTATGGTGCCAATTAGCTATCACGATACTATATTTTACCCCGCACATTCAATGCATCTCTTAATCCATTGCCAAACAAATTGAACGCAAGCACCAGAAACATGATCGCAAAACCAGGCGCCAGTGCAAGCATTGGATTTTGTGTAATGATGAAATTATAATTCTCTTTGATCATGAGGCCCCAGCTCGGCTGAGGAGGCTGCACACCTACACCTAAAAAACTCAAACCTGCTTCTATCACAATGGCTGATGCAAAATTTGATGCTGCGATCACTAATATCGGTCCCATGATGTTTGGCAAAATATGTTTTGCAATAATTCTGAAGTTGGAAAAACCCAATGCCTTTGCGGCCTCCACGTATTGCAGTTCACGGGTGGCTAATACCTGTCCGCGAACGAGACGGGCTACATTTACCCACATTGTCAGACCAACTGCTACAAACACCTGCCAGAATCCTTTGCCTAACAAGAGTGTAATAGCAAAAACTAAAAGTAATGTGGGTATGCTCCAGATCACATTGAGCAGCCACATGATAATATTGTCCCATCTGCCACGGAAGTAACCGGCTATAGATCCGAGAATAATACCCAGCGTAACAGATATCAGTACTGTGATAAGGCCTACACTTAAACTTACACGTGTACCTATGATCAGACGGCTCAGAATATCCCGCCCGTATTTATCGGTTCCTAATAAAAATTTTTTTCTTACTATGGGGTTTTCAGCTAAGCTGGAGGGGTGATAGCTTAGTGATTCGGTCAATCCTTCGTCTATATATTTTTGCACTGAAATGCTGTCGCCTTTTCGTTGCCATGCAGTGATTGGTAAAAAAACAACTGTATCTCTTTCACCGGATATTGCTTTTTGAATAAAGTTTATTTTCTCCTCTTTTTTATCATTTTTTAATATGATGAAGTCCTGTGTAAATCCTGGTTTTTGTCCACCTATCTCCAATATGATCCTGTTGGCAAATGGTGAAGAATCAGGTGCAATAAAATAGCAGAAAATGGCTGTGAGTATAGCAAGCACAATCATAATCAAGCCGGCCATTGCACCTTTATTTTTTTTTAGCCGATGCCAGGCTGCCTGCCAGAAAGATTGCGAACGCTCGTTCATGCAAGAAAGGTATTATTTATTTAGTTCGCCTTCCTTTCCATTCATATTTACCTGACTGGCTCACTACTCCAATAAGCACAGTATATAATATATGAAGGGGTTGGAATATGAAAAAGTAGCCCATTAAATTTTGTTTTCCGTAAAAAAGGGCTACGTCATAGACAAATGCAAATTCTACAATTGTTTTACCAAAAAGAAAGATCAGTGCCATATTCCAGTAAAGATGATCCCAGAAACCCGCAACAATCAAAATTGGAAAAAATAAATTACATAAATACACAAGCATGAGAGACCAAAAGACTTTTTTATCCTGATAATAACCGGTCTTGCTTGCCCAACGGATGCGCTGATCCAGGAACTTTCTCCATGTGGGCATAGGTGCTGTGCATACAATAGCGCCTTTGTTTTTTAAATAAAATATTTTGCCAGGAAATGCCTGCCGGATCTTGTACATCAGCAACATATCATCTCCACTGGCTACCTGGTCTATCCCTTCAAATCCATTAACTTTTAAAAAAGCATTTCGTTCATAAGCAAGGTTGGCTCCATTGCACATAGTATGCAATCCACCACTCACCGATGCAGCAGTAATGCCCTGCAGTGTGAGAAAATCAAGAGCCTGAAATATCTGAAACAAACTATTATTAGAAGTATAAGAAACAGGCGCCGCAATAAAAGAGGCTTCCTTTATTGTGTGAAATTGCGCAATAGTTTCTATCCATCGCGGTGGCGGTATGCAATCAGCATCAGTGGTAATTAATAAGTCTCCAGTTGCAGATTTTATTCCATGTGCTATTGCTTTTTTTTTAGAAGATGTAGATTCATCACCCGGCATATCCAGTACTATCAGATTTTGGAGACTGCTGGTCTTTGCTATTTCCAAAGTCTTATCGGATGAATAATCATTTACAAGTATTACCTCGAAGCTTTCTTTGGGATATGATTGATTATCCAGAGCATGAAGCAAAGTGATTATATTCTCCTCCTCATTTCGGGCAGCTATGACCACTGAGACAGGCACTGACGTCTTATTTGAAATCTGAAACTCCTTCAGTTTATCCCACTCCCTTTTATATATAGCTATTAAAGCTGTATAACAGAGAAATACAATTAGAGAGGCAATTAATAAAATCATTTAAGAAAAATTTTGTGCGGGCTCCAAATTATAGGAAATAGTACTAAATTTACTTAGTTGCATAAACAACTATATGCCATACAACCAATTTAAAAAAGAAGAATTATACAGTTTTATTTCAGGTAAAGCTTCTACTGCTATTGGCCGCCGGTTGCAAAAGAAATTTAATAACCATAGCCTTAACCTCACGGTGGAACAATGGAGTGTGCTCTACCATTTATGGAAGAGCGATGGCAAAAGCCAGCAGGATCTATGCAATGACACATTCCGGGATAAACCAAGCCTCACAAGGTTGATAGACAATCTTGAAAAACTAAACCTTGTAAAACGCATGCCTGATGAAAATGACAGGAGAATAAACAAAGTAGTACTTACCAAAACTGCATACAAGCTGCAGGAACAAACTATGCTACTTGCGGAAGAAACGCTAAACGAAGCACTGGCAGGTGTGGCTGCCGAACATATAGATGTCTGTAAAACTGTTTTGCAGAAGGTGTATGAAAACCTGAGTAGTTAAGAAGGCGATTGACAACAATAAAGAAAAAAAAGCCGATCAAATCATAGAGGTTGTCACGTGAGGAGTTCAATGCAGTTGCATAAAAAACATAAGAGTTAATTAAATATAAAGTATTTAACTATGAGCACAACAACGCAGCAAACCGAAATCCT
>MWVX01000125.1_pt1 | contig 20751 bp, 18 predicted proteins | sample 1047311 | NCBI WGS metagenome assembly MWVX01 (sample SAMN06349984, study PRJNA376086) | soil metagenome | isolation source: MtG-4 sample Antarctic (ecotone) soil | place: Antarctica | collected 2015-01-13 | reverse complement strand
AAACCTTAACGGAGGTGGTGTGTTGGGTATCAATGGTCAATTTAAAATTCTGGAACTTACTGATATTAAACTTAGCCTTTCTAAAGACACCACAATTCCTTTTTTGGGTTCGGGAGCTAGAAATAAAAAGTAAAAAGCTTACCAGCGATTTATTTACCGGCGAGTATCACAGTGCATTCAAGGGCAGGGGAATGTCTTTTAAAGAAGTCCGTGAATATTATCCCGGTGATGATATTCGTTTTATAGACTGGAATGTTTCTGCACGGTTTGGACATCCGTTCAGTAAAGTGTTTGAAGAGGAAAGGGAATTAACTGTAATGTTATTAATTGACGTAAGCGGCAGCTCTTTATTTGGAACCGGCAATGGAAGAAAAAAAGATATAGCCACAGAAATTGCCGCGGTGTTAGCGTTCTCTGCAGTCAACAATGCTGACAAAGTAGGAATGATTTTATACAGTGATAAAATAGAAAAATATATTCCGCCCAAAAAAGGAAAACAGCATGCATTATATAGCATACGCCAATTACTTTCGGTTGAATCTGAAAAAAAAGGAACTAACCTTGCAGCCGCTTTAAGATTATTTAAAAATACTACAAGGCAAAAAAGTATTGCTTTTATTTTAAGCGATTTTATTGATACTAATTATGCGGATGCACTTCGGGTAGCCAGTAATAAGCATGATGTAATTGGGGTTAAAATTTATGATAAGATGGACAGGTATTTACCATCTGTTGGAATGTTGAGGGTTTCAGATGCAGAGACAGGTAAAGAAAAATGGGTGAATACATCAAGCAAATTGGTCCGGCACGATTATGAAAATGAATTTTTTAGAATATCTGATTATTGCAATGACATTTTTAAAAAAAGCGGTGCCGATCTCCTGCATATTCGTACAGATGAAGATTATGTAAAAGTGCTTCAGCAATTTTTTATCAGCCGGAATAAATAATGAAAGTTCAATATTACCTGGTACTTATTTCTATTTTGAGCTATAACTTATGCTTTTCTCAAACAACCTTTTTCACTGCAACCACCGATAAACAAAAAATTGTTATTGGCGAGCCCTTTGAACTTACATTAAAAGCAACCATTCCAAAAAAGGATAATGCACAATGGCTTACCATCGATAGCTTTCCGCATTTTGAAATATTGAATACGGCAAAAATTGACACCCAACTAAATAATGAAGCTTTTGTTTTACAACAGAAAATTACCTTGACAAGCTGGGATAGCGGTAAGTGGCCTATACCCTCTATTATTTTTTCTAACAAGCAAAGATCAAAACCTATTGTTATTGATGTTTCTTTTTCACCCTTTGATTTAAACCAGGATTACCATGATATAAAAGATATTTTAGAAGTTCCCACACCAGAAAAAAATGTTTGGTATTGGTACCTGATCGGCGCCATCTTATTTTTTCTGCTTTTTCTTTTGTTATTTCCTTCAAAAAAGAAAAAGAAAGATGAGGAAGAAAAAAAACCCGATGAGAATATTTATAAAACTTCTTTGATGCGATTAGAAAAATTAAAGCAAGACAATATTGCTGAGCCAAAAATTTATTATCCGGAATTGATTGATATTTTTCGTGATTATTTGCACAAAAGAAAAGGCATTCAATCTTTTTCAAAAACTACTGATGACCTGGCTATTCAGATAAGCGAACTTAAATTAAATCGGCAACAGGTTTTATTGCAAACTTTACGCCTAAGCGACCTTGTTAAATTTGCACGTTATCAACCTTCCGCTAATGAGCAAACAGAATCGTTAGAAATAATCAGGCAAAATATTATAGACATTGAGAATTTGAAATAATGTTGTACGAATGGTTTGAACATATTGAATTTGCTAATAAATGGTTATTGCCTGCGCTGATCATGTTACCTGTTTTAGCCTGGCTGCGCTTTAAATTATCCCGTTCATTAAAGTCATCATTTACTGTTACCTCCGTTGAAGCTTTTTCTATAAAAACATCCAGGAATAGTTTCATGCATTTACCGTTTTGGTTACAGTTACTTTCTATAGGTTGTGTCATTTTAGCATTAGCGAGGCCACAAATAAAAAATGTGCAAAGCCAAACCAAAGGTGAGGGCATTGATATTATTCTTTGCCTCGATGTTAGCGGCAGCATGTTATCGCAGGATTTTTATCCTAACCGGTTAGAAGTGGCTAAAGAACTGGCTGCTGATTTTGTAAAGGCAAGGCCGGTTGATCAGATCGGGTTGGTAATTTTTTCCGGAGAGGCTTTTACACAATTTCCCATTTCAACCGATCATGCGAATTTATTACAACAAATTGCCGTAATTAAAAGCGGCATGTTGGAAGATGGAACTTTAATAGGCGAAGGGCTGGCTACATCGGTGCAACGTTTGAACGGGAGCAGATCAAAATCTAAAGTGATAGTATTATTAACCGATGGGAGGGAAGAAGCCCCGGACACTCGCATAATAGATCCGTACACAGCCCTGGAAATAGCAAAAGCAAAAGGTGTAAAAGTTTATACAATCGGGATGGGCTCGGAAACAGCCGTTGCTGTAAGCGAAATGAAAAGAGGAAAAAGTTTTGACAAGAATACAGCGTTTATTGATGAAGCGCTGCTCAAGCGGATTGCAGCAGAAACAAGAGGTGAATATTTCAGGGCAAAAGATAAAGAAGGATTGGAACAAATTTATAGCCAGATTGACCGGCTGGAAAAATCGGAGTTAGAAATTATTTCTAAAACTAAATATGAAGAGTTGTTTTTTTATTTTATAGCAGCTTCATTGCTTTTCCTGGCACTTGCCATCATTTTACGTTTTACTTTATTACGTACATTTCCATAATGGCGAAAGGGGTTGTTTACCGGTCAACGGGTAGCTGGTATATTATAAAAGATACAAAAGGAAAGCTTTGGAATGCACGGATGAAAGGTGTGTTCAAAATTGAAGGCCACACATCAACCAATCCCATTGCAGTAGGCGATATTGTTGATTTTGATTTAGAAAACGAAGCAGAAAGCGGGGCAACCATAACAAAAATTCACGACCGAAAAAATTACATCAACCGGCAATCGCCGCGGATAAAATACCAGCATCATATTGTAGCAGCTAATGTTGACCAGTCAATAATGGTGGCTACTATTACAGAGCCACGGACTTCACAGGGATTTATCGACAGGTTTTTAGTAGCCTGCGAAATGTTTCATGTGCCGGCCATTATTATTTTCAACAAATACGATGTGTACAGAAAAAAAGAATTAAGCCAATTGGAGAAATTAAAAACAATATATGAAGCGATTGGTTATACCGTGCTTTCAATCAGTATTAAAGAAAATAAAGGTATGGAAGAAGTAACAGCCTTATTACAAAATAAAATTTCATTAGTAAGCGGGCATAGCGGTGTGGGCAAATCATCTTTTATAAATCAAATTATTGAGGGAAAAAATATACGTACTAAACAAATAAGCGGCTGGAGCGGTAAAGGCCAACATTCAACCACTTTTGCAGAGATGCATGATCTGCCTTTTGGCGGCGCCGTTATTGATACACCCGGAATGAAAGAATTTGGTCTTGTTGATATTGAAAAAGCAGAACTATCCGGCTACTTTCCCGAAATGAAAAAGCGGTTAAACGATTGCCAGTTTAATAATTGCTTACACATGAACGAGCCGGACTGTGCCATAAAAAAAGCCGTGATGGATGGAGAAATTTATGAGGAGCGTTACTTAAGCTACTGTTCTATTTTGGAAAGTATAGGGGAAGTAAGTTATTGAGAATTGATATTGGGAGTTGAGAATTGAAAAATGTTGGGTTGAAAAATTATCAAAAAGTGAAGATCCTTTGAACCGGAAATATTATGATATTAACTCTCGTCTCGTCCGACCGGGTCATCCGGGCGTGTGTAAACAGTCAAGCTTTCTGGCTATCCAAACATTTTTTTCGCATCAAGATTAATCAATTTTCCTTCCAGCACATTGGCTAATTCTATCACTGCTTTATTATCTCTGCGATGTGCATCTTTCGTTTTTGTGGGAAAAAGCGAAATACCATTGTAGATACTATAGCAAAGTGTAAGTAAATGTTTGCCAAAAGAAAAATCCCAGTTGATGGCATCAAAATCATCTTCTTTATTGACAAAATTAACTTTAATCTGATCGCTTAAAATATCGGCGATCTGGTAGAAGCGGTTTAGGCCGCCGTCATCATCAATAACGGCTTCTGTACAGCCTAAAGCTGTTCGTAGGGTGAGGCTCATGATAAAAAACGTTTACGGATTATAGACAATAGCAGCTTGATTTTAGCTGCATTAATAAATGTTATGCTTTAAATTTTGGCGTTTTTTTAGGTCCCCTGTCCAGTAATTTTTCAGCACCCACATTCTTACCATTCGATTCGCAACCGTATTTAGGTTTAAAGAGGCTGCACGAAGAAAACATTATTGCGAAGCCTGAGAGCAGAAGAAGAAAGTGGAGCTTTTTCATCATAGAGGGATTGTTCTATAAAGTAAGTAATTTTTTTTGATAATCTATAGCTTTCGGGCTTCATTTACATTGTTAAACCATTGTGCATAGCCAATGTAATTATTAGCGATCCGGTTAATTTCTCCTTCAATCATCTCTGCCGGCAATTGTTTAACTTTTTTTGCCGGCACACCCGCGTATATAGCGCTGCTTTCACAAATCGTGTCTTCCAATACAACCGCTCCTGCCGCTATAATGGTATGGCTGTTTACAATAGCATTGTCCATTATAATACTGCCCATACCTATCAGCACATTATCATGCACCGTGCAGCCATGCACAATGGCATTATGCCCGATGGAAACATTATTACCAATAATAGTTTTTGAACGAATGTATGTGCAATGAATGACTGCACCATCCTGCACATTTACTTTGTCACCAATCCGGATGCTATTTACATCACCACGTATAACCGTATTAAACCAAATGCTGCATTCATTGCCCATAATTACATCTCCAACAATAGTAGCATTTGGAGCAATGAAACACCGTTCCCCCCAGGTTGGATAATTTTCTTTTACCGGTAATATTAAAGCCATTCGATTGCAGATTTTTGTATTGCAGATTTACGATTTTTTTGTTACCGGCAATAGAATATCTATTAAGCTTTAGTTGTGTCACACCCTTGTACTGCTGGTAATTGTATTGAGCTCCTTTATGCAATCATTCCTTTGTTTTATAACCTGCATCACCGATATAGTTTTGCGGCCACACAAATCGTAGAGCATTTGCATTTCTATATTTCAAATAACAATACAAAAAAATCCATTACTACATTTGAGCCATGAACCTGCGTCAGTTATTCTTACAGCACAATGCACAAACTTCAGGTTCGCCGTTGCTATTGGAAATTGTAAAAGCAGAAGGTTGTGAAGTAAATGATACATCCGGCAAAATATATATTGATTTGATTGGTGGTATTTCAGTGGCTAACATAGGCCACCGCCACCCGGCTGTAATTGAAGCTATACAAAAGCAATTAGATGCCTATTTGCATGTAATGGTATATGGCGAGTTTGTGCTAAGCCCGCAAGTAAAATATGCTAAAGCCTTAACTGAAAGCCTGCCTGAAAATTTAAACACTGTTTATTTTACAAATTCCGGTGCAGAAGCAGTTGAGGGCGCTATGAAGCTGTCGAAAAAGTCCACAGGAAGGAGAGAGATAGTTGCCTTCAATCATTCATACCACGGTTCTACTCAAGGTGCTTTAAGTATTATCGGCAATGAATATTGGCGTAATGCTTACCGTCCATTATTGCCAGGGGTACAGCACTTAAATTATAATTCTTTCGAAGACCTGGATTTTATTACCGGACAAACAGCTTGCGTAATAGCTGAAACAGTACAGGCAGAGGCCGGTATCATTGTTCCACAACTTAACTGGTTCCAGGCTTTGCGCAAACGTTGCACGGAGACAGGAACATTATTAGTACTTGACGAGATCCAGGCAGGCTTTGGAAGAACGGGGAAGCTATGGGGCTTTGAACATTTTAATGTTACACCTGATATTTTATTGCTGGGAAAAGCATTAGGTGGCGGCATGCCGTTAGGCGCTTTTATAGCTTCCAAAGAGCTAATGCAAGGACTGGCGGACAATCCCGTTCTTGGCCATATCACCACGTTTGGCGGCCACCCGGTTTGTTGTACAGCAGGTTTGGCAGCTTTTAATGTATTGAAAGAAGAAAGTCTTTTTAACGAGGTAAAGCAAAAGGAAGATTTATTTAGAAACTTGCTAATTCATCCAAAAATAAAATCAGTAAGATCGTTTGGTTTATGGATGGCGGTTGAATTTGACTCTATTGAAATTTGCAAAACTGTAGTAGATCATTGCATAAAAAATGGCATACTAACTGATTGGTTCCTGTTTGCTCCACATTGTTTAAGAATTTCTCCGCCGCTAACTATTTCAAACGAACAAATCGAAAAATCTGTAAAAATTATTCTGCAACCATTTTTATAACACTAGGGATTTGTTATGTATTTCCAGGCAACTTTTCAATGGTAATTACACATCGTAACTATAATAATACTTTATGCGGGGTCTATGATGAACAGATGAGAGTAACCGGGTGAGAAGGTAAGACTATAATTATTGTTGTCTCATTGAAAATTTAAAACACTTTCCCTATTTCGGGCAATACTAATATTAATTATTAATTGCATTTGCATTAATAACTTCAACCAGCTTATTGGCAGGCACCACACCTGACTGCCGCCACTGCACCTTACCGTTTTTAAACAAGATCAATGTAGGAACTCCCTGTATTTGAAAGTTCTCTGCGGCTTGCCTGTTTTTATCAATATCTATTTTTATAATCCTCACGCTTTCGCCCAACTGGTCTTTGGTTTGCTTCAATATCGGGGGCATCATTTTGCAGGGCCCGCACCACTCTGCAAAAAAATCAACCAGCACAGGTGTATCTCCATTAATTATTTCCTGAAAGCTTGCCATTTGTTTTTATGTTAATATATCATACTTTATACCAGAAATTTTGTTTCGTCCGCGATCATTGCTAATTAAAATCTTATGATTGAAGTAACGTCTTTACAAAAAGCAGTCCGGGTACTTTTATTTCTTTTTTTAATGATAGCGGGACTGATTTATGCAAAGCCTTTTTTAGTCCCCTTAGTATTTGCAGCATTGTTAGCAATGTTGTTTTTACCCATCAGTCATTGGATGGAGCGCAAAGGGGTTCACAGGGCAATAGCTGCTATCATTTGCATACTCATGCTGGCTGCTATTGTAGCAGGCATCGTGTGGTTATTTGCCTGGCAAATGTCGTCCCTGGCCGAAGATGCTGACAAGATTGAACAAAACCTTACAAAAAAGCTGAAAGAATTCGGCAATTTTATTGGTAAGTCTTTTAATATTTCCGAACAAAGACAACAAGAGATTTTAAAAAAGCAACAGGCCTCCACAGGCGGAAAGTTAGGCAGCACTATCAGTCATTTATTAGCAGGCATAGGTGGTTTTTTAACCCATTTTTTGTTAGTGTTGGTTTATATTTTTCTTTTTTTATATTATCGCCGGCACCTGAAAAAATTTGCATTGCTATTAATAAAAAAAGATGACCAGGAAACGGCTAATGATATAATGCACAGCTCGGGAAAAGTTATTCAAAAATATTTGACGGGTCTTGCATTAATGATTGTAGGCTTATGGATAATGTATTCTATAGGATTTTCTATTGTGGGAGTTAAGAATGCCATCTTCTTTGCAATACTTTGTGGTTTATTAGAGATAGTTCCTTTTGTTGGAAATCTCACAGGCACTTTTATAACCATAATAACTGCCATTGGGCAAGGGGCCAGCACCGATATGATTGTGGGAATTTTAATTACTTATGCAATAGTGCAGTTCATTCAAACTTATTTGCTGGAGCCACTGGTTGTGGGTGCAGAAGTCAATATCAATCCATTGATTACAATTGCCGGGATAGTACTGGGGGAATTGATCTGGGGCATTGCCGGAATGATTGTGGCCATACCCTTATTAGGCATCACTAAAATTGTTTTTGATCACGTTGAAACTTTAAGGCCTTATGGGTACCTGTTGGGAGAAGAATGGAAAACCAAAAAGCGAAGGGGTTTCAGGAAAAAGTCAACCCAACCCGTTAGCCAATAGTTGCTTACATGCTAATTTTAACTAAAATTGGTATAGTTAAAGAAGTGATTTTGGTATGTTACTGTTGGCAAATCAAATAAATACTTCCTTCAATCAAATTCTATTGTGTGTATTTGCTTTTAATCTTTTGCTGTTGGCAATATTGACTTTCGCTCCCAAATTTCATAACAAGGTTACAGGTTGGTTTGTCCAATCTAAATAAATTTTAATGTTGCCTTAAGCTAGAATGACCCAAACAGAAAAGATTGAAGGCCTTTATACTTAACCGTTTAAGTCCACCAAAGAAGTTTATAGTTGTTCCCGTTCACTATTTCCATACGTGGGCTAAAAAAACAATTACATAACTCAAAAGACAAACAAGACTTCTAATATCAAATGGGTTTAGAATATTTTGTCTAGGACTATTATGTGTTACTAAATAATTAGCTGCCGCCCAAAACAAAATACAAAACCCCATATCCCAAAAGTCAAATCGTCCGTATGTAACATGAAAAAGCTGGAATAACTCTAAACCTATTGAAAATATAAGTGGAACAAAAAATAGATTGATTTCACGGCTACCAATTTTTACAAATAGAAACTTGGATGTCAACGTTATGGAAAACACCCACAAACCTTCTGGCAATGAATAAATAATGTGTTTGTTAAGAAGTAAAGCTTTTGTTATATCCGTCCGCAATTCAATAAATTTATCAATTGAAACAATAGAAATAAATATTTCATTGATTACTGTTTTTTCTGTTCGGTAAAACAAATAAATAAACAAGCTAACCAGCAAGCATAAAATAATAAAGTAATAATTCTTTTTCACGCCTTGCCGTAAATTAATAGTTTAAAATATGAAAGTTTGCCAAAGCTAACTGTAGTTTAAAAAACATTTCATCAAAGAATATAGGGATGAAATTTATTATAAAAGTGTTTGTTTTTTTACTTCCATTCTAATTGTTTGCAGGTTGTCCAAAAGACGGCAACATTACTTTTTTAGCGCAGCAGCAATATCCCCGCTGTAAGCTTCGCTGATGGGTATCGTTTTATTATTGATTGTAAGCTGGTGCTTTTCAACCTTGTCAATTTTATTAATGCCTACAAGGTAAGAGCGATGCGTTCTTACAAATTTACCGGAAGGCAAAAGGTTCGCAGCTTCTAAAAAAGTGCTGCGTGAAAGAATACTTTTATCTCTTAGAATAAAGGTTACATAATTGCCTGAGGCTTCTAAATACAATATATCATCATACAGGACCTTTACTTGCTCATACCCTGTTTTAATGTATAAATGATCTGTGGTTTCCGAAGCGTTTCTAAAATTGTATAGTTCAAAAGCTTTATTGCAACCTTTAATAAAACGTGATAACGAAAATGGCTTCAAAAGGTAATCCACTGCATCCATTTCAAAACTGGTAACTGCATGTTCGCTGTACGCCGTTGTAAATATTACCAGAGGTTTTTTGCTCAAGCTGTTAAAAAAATCAATGCCGGAAATGTCCGGCATTTTTATGTCAAGAAATATCAGGTCAATAGCTTCTTTTTGTAAATATTCCAAAGCTTTAAAAGCATCCGTAAACTCTGCTTTAAGATCAAGAAAGGGAACTTTTGAAGCATGTGACCTTACAATATCTAAGGCTATCGGTTCATCATCTATGGCAATTGCTCTCATGTAAAAAACGTTAAGCGAATTTCGCCAATTGTATAGTAAGATGAACGAAAAATTCTTTGGGTGTGTCGCGGATGATCAACTCATGCTTATTTAAATACGAAAGCTTTAGACGTTGCTTCACGTTCTCTAACCCAATACCGCTTTTGTCCTTCTCAGGATCATTATCGCTACGATTGTGTTTGCTGTTGTAAACATCAAAATAAAGCGTACCCTCTTTTATTTCAAGTCCAACCTTTATGTGTGATGGCTCTCTGAAACTGATGCCATGTTTAAAAGCATTTTCAACAAATGGGATCAATAACATCGGTGCTATTTGATATAGATTCTCACGGTCCTGTATCTGCGTTTCAATCCTTATTCCAGGACTGGTATCTGTTCTTAGTTTTTGTAAGCTGATATAATTATTGAGGTAATCAATTTCACGGGCAAGCGATATTTTGTCCTGAAGATTTTCCTGCAACATAAAACGCATCATGTCACCAAGCTTTTGAATTCCCTCACTTGTTCTGTCTGCATTTTCCTGAATGGCTGTTCCGTACAAAGTATTAAGTGCATTGAATAAAAAATGAGGATTGATCTGTGAACGGAGAAAATCAATACTTGCACTTGAACGTTTCAACTCCTTTTGTAAAACGGTTATTTCTTCATTTCCTTTCAGGTATCTTTTATAAAGCGCCCATGTAACCGGAACGGTAACAATAAGCTGGAAAAAAGAGTTGAAGGCGCTGTAGGCTGCTCCTTCATCGGTCTCGTCGGTAACAACCGTATGTGCCAGATAAATTGCAAAAAAGGAGACAAACAGAATCGCAGCACACTTAAGGAAATAGAAGAGGAACTGGTAGTTGTTATACCGCAGCGATCGGGGAATCAACCAGTGAAATGAAGCAAGGTAGAGGGCGATTGTTGAAGGAACAACTATGAACCATCCTGTAATCAATTCTCGCTCAGCTCGGCCTAATCCTAAAAATAACAATCCTACAAGCCAAAGTGCTGTTGCAACGATGGCTTCGCGCCTCATAAACTTATATTTTGCCTGAATCCTTTCTGAAACATTGTATAAGTACACTCCACCGTATTTTATACCGGTATAAACGGCCAGAACAAACAGTAACCACAGAGAATCTAAAACGCCGTCTTCCATGAATATAGATTGGTCCGTTTCATCTTTTCCACCGGTACCATACAAATAGCCCAGCAAATAAGTTCCGGTTACTCCAAATACTAAAACGGTAATTACAAAAATCAGAGCGAGCCACCCGAGGTTTTTCAGAACTTCCTCTTTCCTGAAGATTTTGGGTATCACTATAAAATTGAGTGAGATAATACTCACGAATAGCCAGATATTACGGATAAGCTGGGGGATAAAGAAGTGTTTGTAAAAACGGAATTCAATTCCGGCCTTTTCAAAGCGGTCTACATAACGGCTGTTGTCAAAAGCGCTTGGTCCATCAAGTCCATCTATTATGAAAAAGAATGTAATGAAACTGAATATGGTTGTTAAAGCCCAGAATTCGATTTTAGTGAAGAGTGTGGCGTCTTTTAATATGTTCTTCATGTTACAGTTTGAAAATGCAATGCTACCGGATGTTGTACAGCTTGTTATAGGGCAAGTGACGAAACGCAGGGAATATGTGACGGATTAGCCGCATGCTAAGAATTAAACATCTAAATATTGGACAGAAAAAACCTGCACGGCCTTTTGAAGTGTAAAAGTGGTTCCGTATAACCTACCAACCTGGCCGTTGATGACAGTTGATAACCGTCTATCAAACGTTCCCACAAGATTGAAAATAAAATTGGAACGGGAGATCGATTCACATTTACTTTGTATTTCAAAGTACTTTTTATTTTAAATATTTTTAGTATCAGAAGAAAATTTTAAGTAAGGTAAATCCGTCACATTTATTGAATGTTTCAACACATACGAAAAATCCTGGTGTTTATGTTACTTAATCTTGCCTCAGAATTTATCAACGCAAAAAAAATCAACAATGAATATTATGAAGTTCTCAATTCTACTCACATCATCCCTCCTGATCGTTTTGACTGCAGTTGCTCAAAATACAGGCAGGATCACAGGAACAATCACCGGCAAAAACGCGAAAGCAGTTGAAGGTGCAACCGTCAGCCTGCTTCGTGCTAAAGATTCTGCAATACTTAAACTATCTGCGGCCAATAAAGAAGGGTTTTTTTCTTTTGAAAAACTAGCTGATGGAAGATACCTGGTTTCTGTCACTGCAGTTGGGCATCAAAAAGGCTATTCCAAAGCAATTGAGGTAAGCCAGCAACAACAAGTTGTAGAAATTCCTGCTATTACCTTAAGTCCTGTGAGCAAAGAACTTGCTGGTGTAAGTGTTGCTGCAAGTCGTCCTTTAATTGAACAGCGTATAGACAGAACAATTGTAAATGTTGATGCCTCAATAACAAACATCGGCACTTCCGCATTGGAAGTATTAGAAAAATCTCCCGGCGTATCGGTTGACAGAGATGGTAACATTAGTTTAAAAGGCAAAGAAGGGGTGTTGGTGATGGTTGATGGCCGCCCCACACAGTTGGGAGGAGCAGATCTTGCAAACATGTTACGTAACATGAGCTCTAATCAACTGGATCAAATTGAAATAATGACGAATCCACCTGCACGTTATGATGCAGCAGGTACATCAGGGATTATTAATATAAAGACAAAGAAAACCATTACAGCAGGTTTTAATGGTTCGGCAAGTATAACTTATTCGCAAGGAAAATATCCTAAAACAAATGAAGGATTCATCTTCAACTATAGAAAAGGTAAAGTGAATTTGTTCAGCAACTTAAGTCACAATTATCAGAAAGGTTTTGGAACAATAAAAATCGACAGGAACATTTTCAACAACAATACAAATTCGGTAGAAAACATTTTTAACCAGGAGGCTAACAGAATTTCAACAGGCAATTCATATAGCGCAAAAGTTGGACTTGATTTTTTTGCAACTAAGAAAACAACATTTGGTGTTGTAGTAAGTGGTAATTTAAGAGAGATGTCTTCAGACAATCAAAACATCACAAATATTTCAAGCGCTTCTAAAACTCTTGAAAGCATAACTAAAGCAGCAGTTGATAATAAAACTGACTGGAATAGCTTTAGTACTAATCTAAATTTCCGCCGATTACTGGATAATAAGGGAAAAGAAATTACTTCCGATATTGACTTTTTAAACTATGGTTCCCGTAACAAGCAATTTATGGTGAATTCTTATAGCGATGCGGCAGGTATTGAATACAGAAGATCAGATACTTTGAAAGGGAACTTACCTCAAGACATTCAAGTTTATAGCGGAAGGATTGACTACCTGCATCCCCTTAAAAAGGAGGCAAAATTCGAAGCAGGTCTTAAAACTGGTGTTGTAAGAACTGATAATAATGCAGTGTACGACAGCATTCAGTATGGAAGAACAGTTCGTGATATTAACCGCAGTAACCATTTCATTTATGAAGAAAATATTAATGCAGCGTATGTAAACTTAAGCACGCCATTATCCAAAAAGATCTCTGCCCAGTTTGGTTTGCGGCTGGAAAATACAAACGCAAAAGGAAAACAAAAAACAACAGGAGAAAACTTCAACAGGCACTACACTCAATTGTTCCCTACAGCATTTTTTCAGTACAAAGCCAATGATAAAAATAACTTCGGAGCAAACTTCGGCAGAAGAGTGCGTCGTCCTAATTATCAAAGCCTAAACCCCTTTATTAATTTTATTGACAGGTACACTTTTAGCCAGGGAAATCCAAACTTAAAACCTTCCGTCAGCAATAACTTAGAGGTATCTCATACATGGAAGAACCAGATCACTACAACACTAAACTATACTTCAACCAAGGATATTATTGAATCAATTATCGAGCAAAGAGGACAGGAAGCGTATAATACTCCCTCAAACATTGCTTCACTTGACCAATACGGCATTTCGATTAATGCCAATAACCCAATTACGAAATGGTGGACAAGCAGCATCAACATAAATGTTTTTAACAATAATTATAAAGGTGTTGTAAGCAACACTCCGGTAGATCTTTCTACAACAAGTTTTATTATAAACGGTACCCAGCAATTTAAAATAACTAAAACCTTAACGGGTGAGATAAGCGGAAGGTATAGAAACGGTTGGCTGGAAGGTGTGCTAAGAGCAAAGCCGGTAGGTTTTATTGGTGCAGGCTTGAGTAAGCAGGTATTGAAGAATCAAGGTACACTGCGCTTAACAGTTCGTGATATATTCTACACTCAAAAGTTCAGGGGTACAGCCCAATATGGTAATGTTGATTTTGAAATAGAGCAATTTGGTGAGTCCCGCGTTGTATCTGCTGGCTTTACATATCGCTTCAATAAAGGAAAAAAGATAGCAGCGGTAAAAAGAACGGCAGGTAGTGCTAATGAAGAGCAGGAGCGTATCGGACAATAAAAAGGATGCCGTAAATAATCTGGTAGCAAATAAAATATCGCTATGTCGCATCACTTGATAATAAACAAAAATAGACACCACTAATCCCTTCTATTTGCCGTTTAGGGTAAAACATTGTACTATGTTTTGCATAGTAGTTAGTTTAGTGATGTAATTTGAATATCAGTTACAAACCCCTACCGTCACTTTTTTTAAGGAACGAACACTACCTAAAGCTTAAACAATTATAGATGGATAACGCACATATCATCAAAACTACAGGTCTCACTTACAAATATTCTAAGGATGCACAAACACTGACTGATATCAATCTACAGGTAGAGCGGGGAAGCATCTATGGGTTTCTGGGACCGAATGGTTCAGGTAAAACAACAACTTTAAGCTTATTGCTCGGCTTACTAAATAACCAGAAAGGTGACATTGAAATATTTGGTCAGCATCTACATTCAAACAGGATTGAGATTTTAAAAAAGATTGGTTCATTGATCGAGGTTCCATCCCTATATGGTCATCTTACCGCTAAAGAAAACCTGGAGGTTTACCGGCCAGTTTACGGAGCATCAAAGGCAAGGATAACTGAAGTTTTAGAAATTGTAGGGCTGGAAGATACCGGTAAGAAGACCGCAAAAAAGTTTTCGCTGGGAATGAAGCAACGCCTGGCTATTGCACTTGCATTGTTGCCAAACCCTGAATTACTCATACTCGATGAACCCTCAAATGGATTAGACCCAGGTGGCATCATTGAATTGCGTAAACTGATAAGAAGGTTGAATAAAGGTTACGGCATGACGATACTTATATCAAGCCATTTACTTGCCGAAGTAGAAAAAATGGTTAGCCACGTAGGCATCATTTATAAAGGAAAAATGTTATTCCAGGGTTCGTTGGCAGAACTGCATCAGTTCCAGAAAAAAGGTTCAAAGTTATTAATTAAAACTTCAGATAATGAGGTTGCATATAAACTCTTGCGGGAGCAAGATCCTGAAAGGTGGGGAGAAACACTCACTATCCCATTCCGGGATCTAAACCAGGTAGCATCAATCAACAAAACGCTCACTCAAAATAACCTTGATGTTTATCTTCTTCATCCAAAAGCAAATGATCTTGAACAATTATTCATTGATTTGACATCTAATCATTCATGAATTTATTTATCTCGTTACGCTCAGAACTGGTTAAAAGCAAGCGCACATCTGTCTGGTATTTATGCCTCATTCCCGCGGTAATTGCAGCAATCTTCTCGTTTTTTGACAGTAGTGCATCGTACAAGATTGCTGATATACAGAGAGACCCATGGAATATGCATTTAATGGGAATGGGGGGACTGGCTTTCAACATGATGATATTACCGGGCTTTTTAATTCTTACCTGCACATTGCTTGCGCAATTGGAGTATCGTAATCAAACATGGAAGCAGGTGTACGTGTCGCCGCAGCCATTACTGAATATATTTCTTTCTAAATTTCTGATTATTCAATTGATGTTACTGGTAGTCTTTATACTTACGCTCGTTTTAATGGTAATATCATTATTGGCTGTTGATTATTTCAAAACAAATCTCCTTTTATTGGAACACGAACTAAACTGGGAAAACTTCTTAATTTTTTATGCACGTATATACATAACTGTTCTCGCCATAAGTGCTTTTCAATTCTGGCTTGCCTTACTCCTGAAAAACTTCATTGCTCCTATAGTAATTGGTCTTTGTTTATGGTTTACCGGAGTGATAATGATGGATGATGAAAACCAGTGGGCGCATGCGAACAAGTACCCATACAGTTATCCTATGCTCAACTTTTTTTCAAAGACTCCATCAGACAGAACAACTATTTTATGGAGTTCGGTAGCATATACTACTTCTTTTCTTGTGTTTGGTTTTAAGGATTTTAAGAGGAAAGAAAAAAGGTCGTAAAGACGCTTGTTGCTATTTATTCATCAATTCATTTAAACTTACCATGAGCTTACTTATATCACTGCGCTCTGAAAATTTAAAAACAAAACGAACAGCAGCGTTTTATCTAACAATTATAGCTGCAATTTTTGGTCCCTTCATGTCTTTGTTAGATGTAGTTCTTAGTGAGGGTATATCGGCGGAAGACGGGAAAACGATCTTTAATAAAATGATGATTGAGAAATTTCAAATGACGGGTTTGGTAATGTTTCCGCTGTTTGTAGTGCTGATCTGTACATTGCTTCCTCAAATCGAGTATAAAAATAATGGATGGAAGCAAGTACTTACATCTCCTCAAACCAAGGGTAATGTATTCATAGCAAAGTTTATAAACACTCATACCCTTATCCTGCTTTTCCTTGTAACTAACCAGTTGGCTGTGTTTCTAAATGTGGTTGTTTTGCATTTTAGGGAGCCGTCTTTAAATGTATTAAATCAACCATTAAATGGCTACGCTATCCTGGCCAATGTAGTAAACATTTATGTTGCTCTTCTTGCAATGTCTTCAATACAATTTTTGTTAGGATTAAGATTTAAAAACTTTATTGTTCCTATAGCGGTTGGCATTTCATGTTGGATTATAGGGACCATCCTGGTAATGGAATATAAATCAAATTTTGCAGTATACTTTCCGTACAGCTTCCATGTCTTCGGCAGTTTTCCAGAGTATAAACCTCAGCTTAACACCATCCGCTGGGCCTCAGTTGTATATGCTGTTTTATTTCTTGTACTTGGTTTTATAGATTTCAACAGGAGAGGAGGCAAGTCTTAAATGCGTCGCTGCATTTAAATATTATTCATTAATTCATTTAAACTACCATGAGCTTACCAATATCATTACGCTCTGAAATATTAAAATCAAAAAGAACCGCATCGTTTTATTTAACGCTTGTAACTGCGGCAGTTGTTCCCTTCATTTTTATGTTAGATGCAAGCTTTGATGGGATATCGCCGGAAAACAGGAGCAGCATCTTTAATAAAATGTTTACTGAAGGCTTCAAAATGACAGGTTTTGCAATCTTCCCAATGTTTGTAGTGCTGATCTGTACGTTATTGCCTCAAATCGAGTATAAAAATAATGCATGGAAACAGGTACTTACATCACCTCAAACTAAGGGTAATGTATTCGCGGCAAAGTTCATAAACATTCATTTACTTATCCTGCTTTTTCTCATAGCTAACCAGTTGTTCATGCTTATAACTGCGGTCGTTCTACACTTTATACAGCCATCCTGGAACGTTTTAAATCAACCTTTAAACAGTTATAACATTTTAGTGGATATTGTAAACACCTATGTTACTCTTCTTGCTCTGGGAACTATACAATTTTGGCTGGGATTAAGATTTAAAAACTTTATTGTTCCTATAGCCATTGGTATCTCATTTTGGTTTATAGGCTCGATGCTGGTAATGGAATTTAAATCCAGTTTTGCAATATACTTTCCCTACAGCTTTCACGTCTACAGCATTTTTCCAAATTTTAAATCCCAGCTTAATACAATTCAATGGACGTCTGTTGGATATGCTGCCCTTTTTCTTGTACTTGGTTTTATTGATTTTAAAAGAAGGCGAATGGGTTAATGCCCGTTATTTATTTTAATGCCTTAGAGAATTAAATAGCGACCGTTACAGTTTTCAAAAATTCCTGAATTTCATCTGTTTTTTCATCTTTCAAGTGTTGATTTGCTTTAATAAATTGCAATAATTTTTATAATGTGGGAGATGGACTGAATGTGCATGATAAAACAAATATTGCTGATACACAAAACCAATAAAGGCCTAAAAAGCAACCATGCTTGCAAAATGCTGTTAAGTGGATTGGTAAGTTAGGAGGACATCTGGGCAGAGCTTCCGAGGACCACCAGGACTAAAAACAGTATGCTTGGTTATGGAGCGTTGACCAATGCAACAAATGTTTATGAAATAATGAATGCCGGCAATGTAAATAATAAAAAACATAAAAGTAAAAATTTGGGTAAAGGATAGTTTTTAAAAAGGGGGACGGAAGCCTTTATAGCGATATAAATAGTTATAAGGGGATTTCAAATATTTGTGCAAATCCAAAACAATTTTTTACTTCTTTAACTGCTCATTATATTGTTCGGAGTATCCTTTAGGAATGGAGAGTGAAGTCCAGTTAGTATCCAGCAGCCATTTACTCACATATATTATCTGGCCGATGTGGTAACTATAATGTGCTATCTGTCGGTTGATGGCATCAATCACAGTTAATGGCTCTTTGCGTATAGTGATTGTTTTTGAGATGTCTTCATTTGTTAGAGATTTTAAACTGGATAAACAAACTGACCAGCCCTCATTCCACCATCGCAATAATTGTTCTTTTGAAATATCCCTGCTTTCAAATTCTTCATCTCTTTTTCGCCATTCTTTTTCGCCATCTTCAGTTAAAAAGTTTGTCCATCGGCTAAGCATATTACCATACACATGTGTAATGATGATAGCAATACTGTTAGAAGTTTCATTTGGTTGCCAATTCAACTGTTCATCATTTAAACGATCAATCGCCTTTTCTCCAAGCGTTTTATAGTCCTCCAATCTTTTTATAGCACTGTTTAAATATTGTTCTTCTATGGTCATGAGATTGAGAATTTAGAATGGAAAATTTTAAATTTTGAGTTTTGAATTTTGAATTGAGAAGTGAGTCTAAATTAAACTGTCAATTGTAAACTCAGAACTTTCACCTTCTTAAAATCCTTCCGCTCCATCCTCCCCGCGACTGTCGGCAACAGCTTCAAACCTGCCATCCTTCAATACTTTTATAACTTCTGTTCTGCCAATACCTCCACGCTCTTTTAATTTATAACCCATTTTTTCAAGTGCAGACCGTATAGGAAAAGAAAATGATTTTTCTATATAAAGACTATCCGGCAACCACTGGTGATGAAATTTTGGTTTGTTTACCGCATCATCGGCACTCATTCCAAAGTCAATAATATTTACGATGGTTTGAAAAACAGATGTAGGAATAGTGGTACCTCCTGGGGTACCTACTATTAGAAAAGGCTTGCTGTTTTGCAGAACAATTGTTGGCGTCATAGAACTAAGCATTCTTTTGCCGGGTGCAATTGCATTAGCCTCACCACCAATTGCGCCATACATATTGGGCACACCAGGCTTCACACTAAAATCATCCATCTCATCATTTAAAAAAAAGCCTGCACCACCAACAACAGTTTTGCTTCCGTAAGAATCGTTTAAGGTGGTAGTTACTGAAACAGCATTTCCTTCTTTATCAATTACGCTCAAATGAGTTGTTTCTTCACTTTGTGTAAATGGAACCGTGCCGGGTTTTATTGCTTCGCTGTTGCCGGCTTTTAAGGAATCATAATTTTTCATCCTGTTTTTTAAATACGCATCACTTACAATAGTACTGACAGGCACATTGTAAAAATCTGCATCGCCCATGTATTGAGATCTGTCTGCATAGGCCCGGCGCTCTACTTCCGCCATTAATTGCACGGCTTTTGCCGATGCAAAACCATACGAAGCCAGGGGCTTATCTTCTACCATTTTCAACATCTGATGGAGCAAGACGCCGCCGCTGCTCGGCATGGGCATTCCAATAATTGTATATCCCTTATAAGAAAAACTATGAGGTATTCTCCATTTTGCTTTATAATTTTTTAAATCTTCACCGGTAACATAGCCTTTGCCTCGTTTCATTTCTTCCGTAATTAACCTTGCTGTTTCTCCATCATAAAAACCGGCTGCCTCATTATCTCTTATTCTTGTTAAAGTATTGGCGAGGTCAGTTTGTATTAAAGTATCACCTACAACCCAGGGCGTTGGTTTTAAAAATACATTGTCAACTGTATTGTATTTGCGTAGTTGATCCTGCAAACTATTAAAAGATGAAGCTTCCCTTTCTGTAATAACAAAACCTTTTTCTGCTAATATTATAGCGGGTTCTATTAAAGTTTTGAATGGCAATTTCGCGTATTTCATGCTTTCAAATAAACCTGATACAGTGCCGGGGACACCGCTGGAAGAAGGGCCCCGTAAACTTTTATCTGGAATTACATTTCCACCGGCATCAAGATACATATCACGATGCGCCGAGGCAGGCGCCATTTCCCTGTAATCTAATGCCACTGTTTCTCCATTAGCTAAACGCGCAACCATAAATCCACCTCCTCCCAAATTTCCGGCGTTAGGATAAACGACCGCTAATGCCAGTTGTGTTGCAATAGCTGCATCAATTGCGTTACCGCCTTTTTTCATTATTTCTACACCCACTTTGCTTGCAAGGGGATGTGCAGATGCAACAGCTCCATTTTTAGCTCTAACTTTTTTGGAAGTGGAATATTGAAATGGATTAATTGGATATAACCCGGATTTTTTTGTTGTGTGACAAGAAAAAAATAGCAACCCCGCAAGTAAGAAACATATTGCACGCATAATATTTATTTGGTGCTGTTAAGTTACTGATTCATGACATGCACTTACCAAAATTAGTTTGGTGAGTGCGTCATTTCGGCTATCTTTAAACCCCCTATAAGACTGTTTTCCATCCCATTATTAAATCATTTAAACAAACATGTATGTTGTTAAATCAGCTTAATAAC
>MWVX01000123.1_pt1 | contig 20932 bp, 18 predicted proteins | sample 1047311 | NCBI WGS metagenome assembly MWVX01 (sample SAMN06349984, study PRJNA376086) | soil metagenome | isolation source: MtG-4 sample Antarctic (ecotone) soil | place: Antarctica | collected 2015-01-13 | reverse complement strand
AAAAAACTTTGAAATTATAAAAAGTTTGATTTACCGTGAACCAAAAATAGCGCATAAATTATTACAAAAACTTGCGGACGCGGTTATTGAATATTTGAATGCGAAAATTCGTGCGGGCTGTGATGCCGTGCAGATTTTTGACACTTGGGCGGGAAATTTGTCGCCGTCTGATTTTGAAGAATTCTCGCTTCGATATTTGAAATATGTTTGCGACCGATTAGAAACAAACGGCACGCCGGCTATCGTTTTTGCGAAAGGTGTCAGCAATTTAGAAAGTTTGGCGGATTTGAAATGCGACGTTTTGGGCGTTGACTGGACAAAGAACATTGGCGAAGTAAAACAACAAATCGGCGGCAAAAAAGTTTTGCAGGGAAATCTCGACCCGTGTGTCTTATTTGCGCCGAAAGAAAAAATTCGCGCGGAAACGAAAAGGATTATGGACAATTTCGGAAATGATGCGGGACACATTTTCAATCTCGGACACGGAATTCTGCCGAAAACACCGGTTGAAAACGCGAAGTATTTGGTTGACTGCGTTAAAGAGTTAAGTATCAAACAACAAGCTCTCGGACAAAGTTAAACAAAAAAGATTGCGGCTAAACTCGTTTTGAGTTTTTTAAAAAATGAACAGTTTCAGCGAGATAGACCTTGATATTCTCAAGAAATACAATCAGCCGGGACCGCGTTACACTTCGTATCCGACCGCGCCGCTTTTTTCGACCGATTTCACGGCGCAGGATTTCGTGCAGGAAATTGTTTGGACAAATGCAAAAAGCAAAGCGGATTTGTCGCTCTATTTTCACTTTCCGTTTTGCGAATCGCTCTGTTATTTTTGCGGCTGCAATATGATGGTTTCGCGCGACCGCAGTTTGATTCACGATTACAACGAGCGTATTAAACGAGAAATCGAAACGCTCGCGCCTTTAATCTCAAAAGATCGCAAAGTCTCGCAAATGCATTGGGGCGGCGGCACACCTTCATATCTCACGCCAAATGAAATTCGTGATGTCGGCGAGTTTATTAGAAGTAAATTCGATTTTGCCGCTGACATCGAAGCGAGCGTCGAGATTGACCCGCGCGGATTGACGTCTGAACACTTGAAAGCGTTCCGGGAATGCGGTTTTAATCGCACAAGCCTCGGCGTGCAGGATTTTAACCCGCAGGTTCAGGAAGCGATAAATCGGATTCAGCCCGAAGACATTACGCGGCAAGCAATTTTGTGGGCGCGCGAGTTTGGTTTTAGAAGTGTAAATTTAGATTTGATTTACGGCTTGCCGTTTCAAACGCTTGAAACATTCCGAGAAACAGTCGAAAAAGTCATAAATATTTCACCTGACCGCATTGCCGTATTCAATTACGCGCACGTTCCGTGGCTCAAAAAACATCAGAATATTTTCAAACCCGAAACTATGCCGTCGTCAGATGAACGATTGATTATTTTGAAACAGACAATTGAACAACTCGTGAACAGCGGTTACGAATACATCGGCTTAGACCATTTTGCAAAGCCGACTGACGAGCTTGCCGTCGCGCAGAAAAACAACACTTTGTATCGCAATTTTCAAGGCTATTCGACCCGCGCCGGAACGGACGTTTATGCGTTTGGAGTTTCGGCAATCAGTCAGTTTCAGAACATTTACGCGCAGAATTTAAAAAATATAAAAGATTATTACGAGCGAATTGAAACGGGTGAAGCCGCAACAAACGTCGGGTATCGAATGACTTTCGACGACCACGTTCGCAAAGAGACGATTATGCAGTTGATGTGTCATTTGCAAATCGACAAACGCGCGATTGAACAAAAATTCGAGATTGATTTTGAAATGTATTTTGCCGCAGATTTACCGAAGCTCGATAGTTTTATTGCCGACGAATTACTCGAAAACAACGCGGAACGAATTTTTATCAAAGGCGCGGGCAAACTGATTATCCGTAACGTGGCGATGTGTTTCGACGCGCATCTGGCGGAAATGACGAAGGTAAATAAACCTGTTTTTTCCAAGACGGTTTGATAATTGTTTTTTTCCTTCAACGCAAAGAGGCACTGAAAGTTGTAATTCAATTATGAGCAATCGCACTTGGGCTTGTATTGAATGCGTCAAATCATATCGTCGTAACCAGATGATTGATTCAGTTAAATGTGCAATTTGTGGCGATGCTTGTGAATACGTTCATTGGAAAATACGCATTCCATAGCTAAAAAAGCAAAAAGAGTGGAATAAATTTTGGATTATTTATAGATTAGAAAAACGTTTGATTGAAAAGTGGTTAGCAGATGATTCAATAAAAGTTTAGTCATCTTTTTATAAAAATAAGTGCGAATCTGTAATCAAAAATTGTTTTATGAATGAAAAAATCGGCGTAGTTTTATTAAATCTCGGTGGTCCTGACTCGCTCGATGCGGTCGAGCCGTTTCTCTATAATTTGTTCGTCGACCCGGACATTATCAATTTTCCCGGCAGTTTTCTGTTCCGCGAATGGCTGGCGAAACTAATTTCCTCTAAACGTCATCCGAAAATTCAGGAGCAGTATAAACAAATCGGTGGCAAATCACCGCTCAAGGATTACACGCTCGGACAAGCTAAATTATTAGAAGAAAAATTGAATGTGCATTTTCCCGCCAAAGTTTGTGCCGCGATGCGATACTGGCATCCGTTCACCGAAGAAGTTTTGGACGAACTCGAAAAAGAAAAAATAACGAAAGTAATTCTTCTGCCGCTCTATCCGCAGTATTCAAAAGCGACGACCGAATCGAGCGTCAAGGAATGGAAAAAACAAATCGCTCTGCGCCCAGATAAGCCGAAAATCCAGTGGTCGTTGATTGAATCTTATTATGATTTTCCGCCGTATATTGACGCATTTGTCGAGCGCATCAATCAAGGTTTGGAAAAGTTTTCCGACCACGAAAAGCCGGACGTTCACATACTTTTTTCGGCGCATGGAACGCCGATGAAATTGGTCAAGCAAGGCGACCCGTATTCCGGTCATATCTGCGAAACGGTAACGGCGGTAATGAATCAGGGCGGTTTTCGGCAAAAACATCATCTGTGTTTTCAATCGAAAGTCGGACCGCAAAAATGGCTTACGCCTTCTACGCCGACGACCATCGAAGATTTAACGAAACAGGGCGTCAAAAAAATGCTCGCCGTGCCGATTGCGTTTGCTTCCGACCATCTCGAAACCTTGTTTGAAGTCGGCATCGAATTCAAACATCTCGCAAAGCAAGCGGGCGTGTCGCAGTTTGAAGTTACCGAAGGCTTGAATTATTCCGAAAAGTTTATTGACGCGTTGGCGCAGTTGGTTTTCAGTAAAGCGGAAAGTTTTGTAACGTGAAACCGGTTTACCGATTGCGCCTTACGCCGGTGTCGCTTACGGAACTCATGAAAACCGCTTTCGCGTTATCGGCGGTTTGAGCCTTTATTTGATGAATCGTTTCAGTTCGACCGTTCTTTTCGACGGCGTGCGCGTTCATCCGACTTTTAATTATACGCGAGGGCGACATCAATTCGGCGTTATTTTTGAACGGGGGCGAAATCCGGGTTTTAACTACAGCGTGTCTTTCTAAAAGATGAAAAAAGTTTGCGTCATCGGCGGCGGAATTTCGGGGCTTTGCCTGGCTTACCGGCTTAAGAAAAAAGGCGTTGACGTTTTGCTGGTTGAACGCAGCTCAGTGTGCGGCGGGAATATTCAAACCGAACAAGACGGTGATTTTTTGATTGAATGGGGACCAAACAGCGTTTTGCGCTCGCCGCATCTGCTCGCGCTTGTCAAGGAATTCGGACTGCTCGATGAAATCGCCAATGCCAATGCGACTTCAAAAAAAAGATACGTCGTGCGCGGCGGGAAACTTTGCACATTGCCTTTAAGCGTTGCCGGATTGATTCGCACCGGACTTTTTTCGGGCGGGACGAAAATGAAAATTTTCCGCGAACCGTTTGTCAAAGCTAAATCAAATGAAAATGAAAGCGTTTCAGATTTTTTTCGCCGCCGTTTCGGGCAGGAAATTGTCAATTATGCGCTCGACCCGTTTGTGTCGGGAATTTACGCGGGCAATCCTGAAAAGCTGAGTTTGAAATACGCTTTTCCGCGCTTGTTTGAATTGGAGAACGCGCATGGCGGCATTTTGCGCGGCTTTTGGAAAACGCGCTCCGAAAACCGAATTGCGCCGGAATTCAAAAACATTTCACGCACATTGTCGTTCAAAAACGGGATGCGAACGATAATTGAAAAATTGGTCGAGCTTTTGTCGAATGAAATAAAAACTGGCACGGAAGCATTGGAAATTGTTAAAACGGAAAGTGAAGAATGGAAAACGGAAAACGGAAAATGGAAAATTAAAACAAGCGACGAGGCGATAAACGCGCAATCGTTTGACGCGGTTGTCGCCGCCGCGCCTTCATTTGTCGCGGCGAAATTGATTGAAAATCTTGACAGCGATCTATCACGAAAATTGAATGAAATTTACCATCCGCCCCTAGCCGTTGTAGTTTCGGCTTTTAAAAAAGAAGACGTGAAGCTCAACCTGGACGGATTCGGTTTTTTGGCTCCAAAAGTTGAAAACAGAAAAATTCTCGGTAGTCTCTGGAGTTCGGTGATTTTTACAAATCGAGCACCTGAAAATTTTTATTTGATGACTACTTTTATCGGCGGCGCGAGAAACGCTGAAATTTTTAATGAATCAGACGAAGGTTTATTTGAACTGGCATTCGACGAATTAAACGATTTACTCGGTTTGAAAAATAAGCCGGTTTTTCAGAAAATCCGGCGTTGGGAAAAAGCGATTCCCCAATACAATCTCGGTTACGAAAAAACGTTTGAAGCGATTGAAAATTTCAAACGGGAGAACAAAGGTATTTTTTTTTGCAGCAATTTTTATCGCGGAGTGTCGGTCGGCGATTGCGTCAAAAGCAGTTTTACGGCGAGCGAAGAAGTTTCGGATTATTTGACGGATTATTTAACCGCAGATGAACGCGGATTGAAGCAGATAAAAAAGGGGTAATTTTTTCTTATCTCTGTAAATCAATGTTCATCTGCGGTTGAATTATTCATTAAACACATTAAAGTTTTATTTTATGAACGAGTATCTCTCTCCGTCATTTCCGACGATGCGCCTGCGGCGACTTCGCAAGAATGCTGCTTTGCGTAATATGTTCCGAGAAACTTCGCTTTCAAAAAACGATTTTGTGTTTCCGCTGTTCATCGTCGAAGGAAACAACAAAAAAAAAGAAATCGCTTCGATGCCGAATATCTTTCAAATGTCGGTTGACGCTGCCGTTCGAGAATGCGAGGAGTTATTAAACTTGGGCATCAAAGCCGTAATTTTGTTCGGCATTCCCGAACGTAAAGACGAAAAGGGAAGCGGCGCGTATGCGGAAAATGGAATTATTCAGAAAGCCATAAAAGGTATCAAAAGAAGTTTTCCCGAAATGTTAGTGATTACAGATGTTTGCTTGTGCGAATACACTTCGCACGGGCATTGCGGCGTCTTTGAAAACGGCGACGTGGCAAACGACGCGACGCTTGAACTGCTCGTCAAAGAAGCCTTGTCCCACGCGCAGAGCGGCGCGGACATTATTGCGCCGTCGGATATGATGGACGGACGCATCGGAAAAATCCGGCAAATTCTGGATGAAAACAATTTTACAGACGTTCCGATTATGGCTTATTCGGCGAAATACGCTTCGGCTTTTTACGGACCTTTCCGCGAAGCCGCTGAAAGTGCGCCGCAGTTCGGCGACCGCAAGTCTTATCAAATGGACGCGGGCAATTCCGACGAAGCGATGCGTGAAATCGCCCAAGACATCGCGGAAGGTGTGGACATTGTGATGGTCAAACCCGCGCTCGCGTATCTCGACATAATTCGCCGTGCGAAAGATGAATTTAATTTGCCCGTCGCCGCATATAACGTCAGCGGCGAATATGCAATGATAAAAGCGGCGGGCGCAAACGGCTGGATTGATGAAGAACGCGCTATGATGGAAATGCTTTTATCAATCAAACGCGCCGGAGCTGACGTGATTATTACTTATTTTGCCAAAGACGCGGCGAGATTGATTTAGGAAGAATTAGCCGCAGTTAACGTTGATAGATGCAGTCAAAAATGAATAAAATTTATATCTGCTTTATAAAATCTGCATCTGTCCGCTGTATATCTGCGGCTAAATAAAAATTATAAAATGAATACATCGATTAGCGACAAATTATTTGCCGAAGCGCAAAAGCATCTGCCCGGCGGCGTTAATTCGCCCGTCCGCGCTTTCAAATCTGTCGGGCGCAATCCGCTTTATATCAAAATGGCGAAGGGCGTGAAAATGACGGATGTGGACGGCAATGTGTTTATCGACTACATCGGTTCGTGGGGTCCGATGATACTCGGACACGCTCACAAAAAAGTTATCAAAGCCATTAAACGCGTGGCAAACGAGGGAACGAGTTTCGGGACGAACAACGAACAGGAAATTAATCTCGCGCAGATGATAAAAAAATTTGTGCCGTCCGTTGAGATTGTGCGAATGGTCAATTCCGGCACGGAAGCAACAATGAGCGCGATGCGTCTGGCACGCGCTTTTACCGGAAGAAACAAAATTATAAAATTTGAAGGCTGTTATCACGGACACGGCGACGCTTTTTTGATAAAAGCCGGTTCAGGTGTGGCGACGCTTGGTTTGCCGGATAGTCTGGGCGTAACAGCCTCGACGGCGAGAGACACCTTGACAGCCATTTATAACGATATCGAATCGGTTTATAAATTAGTCGAAAAAAATAAAGATGAAGTCGCGGCGATTTTTATAGAGCCGGTTGCCGGAAATATGGGTTTGGTCAAATCCGATAAAGATTTCCTAAAAAAATTACGCGAACTATGCACGATTGAAAACATACTCTTGATTTTTGACGAAGTGATGACCGGCTTTCGACTCGCTCGCGGCGGAGCACAAGAGCTTTACGGTATAAAACCTGATTTGACGGCGTTCGGCAAAATCATCGGCGGCGGTTTGCCGGTCGGCGCATACGGCGGGCGGCGCGAGATTATGGAAATGATTGCTCCGTCCGGTGCGGTTTATCAAGCCGGAACCTTGTCAGGCAATCCGCTGGCGATGACAGCAGGTTACGAGACACTGAAAATAATTGACGAAGACAAGAATTTTTATAAAAACTTAAACAAAAACTCCGAGTATTTTTACGAAGGCTTGCGTGACGCAAATAAAAAACTGTCGCAAGATTTTACGTTCAATCGTTGCGGTTCAATGTTCACAATGTTTTTCACGAACGAAAAAGTAACTGATTTCGCAACCGCGAAAAAATCCGATACAAAATTATTCGCGCGTTATTTCAACCGAATGTTGGAAAAGGGCATCTACCTGCCGCCATCCCAGTTCGAGGCGTGTTTTGTTTCCGCAGCGCACGCGGAAAAAGATTTCGATAAAACCATTGCGGCGCATCGTGCGGCAATCAATGCGGTTTGCCGATGATAACTATTCGTCGTGATGAAGATATTGCGTGACTTCAACCGTTTTTGCAAATGTTTCGCCCCTTCAAAGCGAAAGTCTCCATCGACCGGCGTTTAACTTTATAATTTGTTTTTCGGACGATAGATCCTTTGAGCGAAAGAATTGTAATACTCGACAGGCGCAAGGTCATCAGTCAAAACGTTTTCTTTAAGAATCAACTCATTTTTGTAAAAATGCGCCAACAACTCGGCAGTTTGTGTGTCGTCACTTTTAAGCGGCGCAGCGTTTTTTTCTTTGAGTGCAACAATTATTAGATTTTGCAGTTGCTCGTCGTCATAATCAGCATTAACCTTAAACAAATAAACACGCGGGAAAACTTGCGCGTAAGTTTTAAATTCGGCTTGCAGAAAACGGCTCGCATCGCCTTTGATTGCGCCGCCGAGATTAAAAATCACTATGCCATCGTCTTTCAGTGCGCGGTTGATTTGCCGAACGGCTTCAAGTGTCGTCAGTTGAAACGGAATAGACAAAAGCGAGCCGAAAGCGTCCATCAAAACCGCGTCGTATTTCCCGGATTCTGCTTGATTGAGAAAAATTCTGCCGTCCTGGTGAACGATGTTCAAGCGCGGATTATCTTCGAGACGAAAAAACTCGCGCGCAATCTCAGTCATTTGCGGGTCAATTTCAACCACGTCAATTTTTGCGTTTTCATAACGCCGCAAGTATTCCTTCGGAAACGAATATCCCGCGCCTCCGATTAGCAAAGTGTTCTGAAAATCCGACTTGAAATGGCGAATCAGATGATAATAACGGGCGTAATCGAAGACCAGTTCGTCGCCGTCCACAAACATCGCTGATTGAATAAAATACGGGTCGGTTGCCAGCGCGCGGATTTGTCTACCTGTTTTCGGTTCGACGGTTTGTAAGATTTGGACGCGGCTATGTTCGGTATCAATGTCACGGAAACCGTTTGTTTGAGCGAGATAATTGCTTTTTAATTCGTTTCCGGCAACACCGAAAACAAAGATGATTAAAACGACTAAATTAAATTTAGAGAAAAATTCTGCCGTCCTGGTGAACGATGTTCAAGCGCGGATTATCTTCGAGACGAAAAAACTCGCGCGCAATCTCAGTCATTTGCGGGTCAATTTCAACCACGTCAATTTTTGCGTTTTCATAACGCCGCAAGTATTCCTTCGGAAACGAATATCCCGCGCCTCCGATTAGCAAAGTGTTCTGAAAATCCGACTTGAAATGGCGAATCAGATGATAATAACGGGCGTAATCGAAGACCAGTTCGTCGCCGTCCACAAACATCGCTGATTGAATAAAATACGGGTCGGTTGCCAGCGCGCGGATTTGTCTACCTGTTTTCGGTTCGACGGTTTGTAAGATTTGGACGCGGCTATGTTCGGTATCAATGTCACGGAAACCGTTTGTTTGAGCGAGATAATTGCTTTTTAATTCGTTTCCGGCAACACCGAAAACAAAGATGATTAAAACGACTAAATTAAATTTAGATACGGCAAACGGCGCGAGTAAAAACGACAGCGCAATTAAGCTCGCGCCGATAAAGTAAAGTGTTCGCTCGCTTCCGACAAACGGAATCAGAAAGAATCCCGCCACAAACGTTCCCAAAATACTCCCGACTGTCGAAAGCGCGTAAAGTCTGCCGACGGTTTTTCCCGAATCGGCAAGCGAAGTCATCTTTAGTTTGACCGCGTAAGGCGTCACAAATCCGAGCAGGACGCTGGCGGGCGCAAAAAGCAGCAGCGCGGCGAGCAGCGATTTTATCTCCAAAATCAGAGAGCTTTCCGCAACAAAAGACAAAATCAAATCCTTGAACAAAATCGTAACCGAAACTAAACCGCCCGCGAGAAAAATGACAAAAGCGAGAAATTTAATTTCCGGCTTTCGGTCGGCGAATTTTCCGCCCAGATAATAACCCAAACTTAAAGCCGCCAGAATTACGCCGATTAAACTCGTCCAAACATAAGTTGAGGCACCGAGATAAGGCGCGAGCAGACGCGAGCCGATGATTTCGTAAATCATCACCAGCGCGCCGCAGACGAAAACAGTTAGTTCGAGAATAAAATTTTTGCCTGACATTTGAAAAGAAAACTCGCACCAATTCAAATATGATGCGAGTTTTGAGGATTAAAGTTCAATCGTAAAATTTTTTAGCCTTCAGTTGTAGAGGCGGCAGCTGTTTTTTTTTCCTCCGCTTCGTTCACGTAAGTAAGCCATGGCGCATTGTCCGGCGCAGGTCGTTTGCCGTGTATGACGGCGAAAAACTCTTCCTGCAAGCGTTTTGTAACTTCTCCGCGCTTGCCGTCGCCGATAGTGATGCGGTCAACCGAACGAATCGGCGTGATTTCGGCAGCGGTTCCGGTGAAAAACAATTCGTCCGTCAGATACAAAGCGGCACGCTGAATGGTAGTTTCCTCAACTTCGATGCCGAGTTCGCGGGCAATTTTAATAACCGAATCGCGCGTTATTCCGGGCAGAATCGCCGCGCCGAGCGGCGGCGTAATAAGTCTGCCGTTATTAACCAGAAAAAGATTTTCACCCGAACCTTCCGAAACGAAACCGCGGTCGTCAAGCGCGATGCCTTCGCTGAAACCAGCTAAAATCGCTTCCATTTTGATAAGCTGCGAATTCATATAATTGGCGCCGGCTTTCGCCATCGAGGGCAGGGAATTTGACGTGATGCGCGTCCAACTTGAAACGCAAACATCGACGCCGGACTCGATTGCTTCTTCGCCCAGGTATTTTCCCCAATCCCAACTGGCAATATAACAATCGACCGGATTTGGAAAAGGATTTACGCCGAATGCAGGTTTTTCCTCGTTCAAACCGCGAAATATAATTGGTCGAATATAACACTCGTCCATATCGCCCTGACGAAGCAGATCAACCGTCGCGCGGCAGAAATCTTCGCGTTTGAATTTAACGTCCATTCGATAAATTTTCGCCGAATTCAAAAGACGCTGCATATGCTCGGTTAAACGAAAGACCGCCGAACCACGCTCGGTAGAATAAGCGCGAATGCCTTCAAAAACGCTCGAACCGTAATGAATGGCGTGTGTCATAACGTGAACGCGGGCGTTTTTCCAGTCTATAAATTCACCGTTGCGCCAAACTTTAGGCGCAATCCGCATTGTATTGACATCTTTTGTTGACATTAATATAAAACTCCTTAGTAAGTTTGAAATAAAAGGCTTGTCTAAATGGTAGAAACAACGAAGTATTCGAAATCTCAGAGAAATATTTATTCTAAATTTAGTATTAAATAAGCATAATACAATGGTTAAACTTAATCAAGAAACCAAAGATTGAGGGAAATATTTAGGATGAAAAAGTAAAAAAGGTTTATAGAGTTGTGTGACTTAATCGATTAAGTCACACAACTCTATAAACCTTGCAAATTGATTTTTATAAAATCCTAAATCGCGGTGCAGTATCATCGAGACGGCTTCGATAAGTTTGTCCGCCGCCGGTAACCGTTATGATTATCGGCTGGTCGCCCGCGCCCCTTAAAGTCGCTGGCAGCGTGAAATCAACCGAATAAACGCCCGGTTCGCGCAAAACCGCATTTGAAATCGAAGCACTGGGAATTTCCACACTCCCGACGCGAATCGAATATGCCGATGCGGGAACACCCTGGACGCCGGTTAAATAAACTCTTAAAATTGTCGCCACACGCCCGCCGCCTCTCATTCTCACTGTGGTTAACGCAAAAGGTTCGGTTATTTGAACACGATTTGTGGCGTTATAAATTCGAGCGCGTCCCCCCGGACCGGGAACGACTGAAAACGTAAATATATCCGGTTGCGCAAGAACAAGCGTAATCGAACCTCTAATCACCGTTCCGTTATCATTGATGACGATTGGATAAACTGTCCCGGCTGTCGCGACCGGCAGCGCAGGCGGAACGACAAAGAAAACTTCTCCCTGACTAACGGATTTTATTCCGCTCGCCGCGCCGTTTACCGACACCGAAACGCCGCTTAATTCAATCGGCAGGGTAAAACTTCTTGACAGCGAACCGACGGCGGTTTGTGAAACAACGGCTGTTCCGGAAGAAAAATTAGCAACCACCAGCATACCAGGCGAAACCCCGAAAACAGCAGGCGGAGTTACAGTCGAAGGCGAAGGCGTCGGCAATGGTGAAGCGGAGACCGGAATGCGGCTGGCGCCGGTCGCAAAACTTAAAGTCGGCGAACTCGGCTGCGCCGGAGTGACGCTCGGCACTAAAAGATAATAAGCCTCGTTTGCCAAATCAGTATTACCGGTGCCGATTTCGGTTAGCCCAAGGGTAAACGCCATTCTTTGCAGAGTGTTACTCGGAATCGGCTGCGTTGATGCCAGCAGCGTTCTCGGCGCAGGAAGTTTCGTCAAGCGATTAAAACGCTGACCGCTTAAAGAATAAGAATAAATTTGCGGCGGTCGCGCCGCATCGGGATTCAATCCGCCGTCATTTGTAGGCGAAACCGTTCCATCGGCTGTAATGTTTAGACGAGTTTCCAAAACCAATGTTTGCGGCGTTCCATTTGCATCGTAATCGGTAAAGCCCGGATAATGCTGCACGTCGCCGCCGGTTGCTCCCGAATCGGTGTCGCTTCTCGGTCCGATGCGCCGAAACGTCGAGGTCGTCGTATCATAAAGATAAAGCGCGAAAGAAGGTTGATTCGCCCCGCCGTTTTCATTGGCTAAATCGGCATAAGAATCAAACGCGATATAACGTCCGTCGAGACTCATACGTCTGCCGAGGTTAAATATGTTGAGGACTTGTCCGGCGGCTGTGCGCGTCGTTGTCGTAACCTGAGTCCGGTTGCGGTTCGGATTTCCCGCAGCATCCAAATCAGTATAAAAAATTTCGACGTTGCCGTCCGGGTTTTTGTCGCCTGTCATACCGACAACCGGATTGTTGGCGTTGCTCAAAAAAGCCACGCGCGAGCCGTCGCCGGAAATCGAAGGATTGCCGTTATAAATCGGTGCGCCAAGGGTTCCGCGCGGGGTTTGCGTAACCTGCGCGATCGTGTTGGTACTGCGAACGTAAGAGAAAATTTCATCGTTGTCGTTCGGCGAAGCATTGTTAGCACTTCCGTTTGGAGTTAAATTGCGGTTCGATACGAAAGCTATATAATTGCCGTCATTGTTGATTGTCGCTTCGCGGTTGTCGTCAGCAATAAGCGCAGTGCCGGTTGTTGTTCCGGCAACTGTCGGACGGCTCGCCGCCGTATTTGTAACTCTGGTAAAAGCTCCGCCGCTTAAACTCGTCAGCGGAATTTCGCTGCCGCTCGAAAGGTTTACTGGCGCAACGACAGGAACTTGATAAAGCCACATTTCGGTGTTGCCATCGCTCGTCAGAGGATTATTGCCGGTCGAATCTGTAAATGAGTTAGCATCGAAACTTCCCGGATTTGTATTATTTGCCGCCGCAGGTGTCGAAGTCGTCGCATTCGAGCCGAAAGCGATCCAGCGTCCGTTGTTGCTGATCACCGGACGGGTGTTTAGGATTTCGACTTTGACATTGCTGAAAATTGCGGTTTTGGTCGTATCGGTTAGCAAACTTTTCGTGTCCGTAATTTGAAAAATTCGCCGCTGGGCGTAGTCGAAAATAAAAATCTCGCGGTTGCCGTCGGCATTTTGCGCATTTTCAGTCGCCAGATTGCCGGTTGATTCAAAAACGACCAGACGTCCGTCGCCGCTGATGCCGCCAACAAAAGATTCTGCCGGTGAGGAAGTGATTTGACCGATAAACGAATCGGTTTGGGCGGCAACCAGCGAAAAATTTGCCAAAAGAGAAATAATGAATAAAGCTAAAAAAATGTGAAATTTCACAAAAATCCTCCGAAGAAACTACTGAAAATTAAATTATTTGGACGCGAATAAAACGGCTTTCTTAAAACAAAATTTGCAAGAGGCACAAAATACTGCATTTTAAAGGTAAAAAAACAGTCTGGCAAGCAAACGATAGATTTAATACAGGTTAAAGTCTAAAAAACTTGTGGTTTGATGCACAAACCGAAGGTATTGGTTGACTTGGCGTGCGAAAATAAAAATTATCTTATAGAAATTTAATTCACCATCTTAATGAGGTTTGACTCGAATTAGGCGGAATAATTCTATTGTGAAGAATTAGCCTCAAAAAGGGCGATTTTTAAACGTTTAAGCGGCATCACTTCTTTGAAGAGTTTTTCTGATTGTCCCAAAAATTAGAACTGCGTGTCTTCCACGGGTGTTGTTTTGTATGTTCAATCTGTTTGGCTCTGAGACGCAATTCCACTTCTCTCTGCCGTTTGCGTTCCGCTCCTGTCAAAGGCGGAGTGCCTCTCTCGCCCCAATAGAATTTTACGGTAATAAAAACCAGGGTAAGAGTTCCCAGCGCCGTTAAAATGAAAACCAAGACAATCATCCAGGCGAAATTTGACATAAATTATTTTAACAATTTCGTCAGACAGGAAAAAGGTTCCCGTTTACATAATGAGAAAATTCTGTTCATTGTAGAGATTCAAAAGGGTCGTCTTGAGACAAAAATAAGTTTATAACAATACAAGATTAGGTCACTATCCGATTACAAAAATTGTTGTCGCCCGCCTTAAAGACTGCTAAAATTAAAATTTAATGACGGAAAAAAATTTTAGAGTGCGTCCCCTCAAAGAAAATGATATTACCGGTTGGTTCAGATTGCGAAAGCATTTGTGGGAAGGCTCGACCGATGCCGAGCATAAAACCGAAATACTCGATATTTATGAGCATACGGAAACACAGCTTGTTTTGGTGGCGGAAACTGAAGACGGCAAACTCGTCGGATTTTTAGAAGCGAGTATCAGACCTTTTGTCGAAGACTGCCACAGCGAACACGTCGGTTATCTGGAAGGCTGGTTTGTCGAACCCGAATTCAGACGCTTCGGCATCGGCAGAAAACTCGTGCGCGAAGCCGAAATTTGGGCGCGGCAAAAGGGTTGTGAGGAAATGGCTTCGGACTCGGAAATCGGAAACGATTTAAGTCTCGGGGCGCATATACAACTCGGTTATGAAGAAACATCACGGCTCGTTCACCTGCGAAAAGACCTTGTGTAAAATGGAAAAATACGAATTACGAATTAATTATTACCAATTGTGTGCAGCAAAATTTCTCAGTGTTCTGTGTCTTTTCTGCGGTTTAGTTTTTTCTATTCAAGCGCAATCAACCAGTCAAAGTTTTCCGACACCGATTACTGCCAGCGAAATCAACGGAAAAATTGCGGCGCGCGATTTGGGCGACGCTCGTCTGACGAATTATTTTTACGTTTTTAACGGTAATCAAGGCGATATTTTTATCAACGTCAAAACATCAAATTTTGACGGTGATATTGACATTTTTATCCACGAAAATCTGCGACCTTTGACAAAAATTACAGTTTTTTCCGACGTTTCGGAAAACGAAACGGGGCGAGTGATTTATTTACGAAAACCCGAAAAACTCATTTTGCGAATTCAAGGACGCACGCCTAATGATAATGCGGCAACATTTAGTCTGAAATTCGCGGGAAGTTTTGCACCCGCGCAAGTCGTTGCGGAAAACGACGCGCCCGAATTGCCGAAAGTTAAAACAGAAAACCAAAGCGACGTTCAGGTTAATTCGGTCGGGACAATTATCTCGGTCAAGCCGAAACCAACCCCGCGCTCGAAGGAAACCGCGGCGAAAAACGAAACAAAAAATGATGAAACATCAACAATTGAAGTTGAAACCAAAGAAAATAAACCTGTGGAAAATGAAACAAACACGAAAATAACCGCCGGGAATACCAAAACAAAAACGCCCGATGTAGCTGAAAAGCCTGTAGTTGTCGTAACCAGAACAGTTGCTGAGAACAACGCCGCCGGTAGAAAAGTAGCCGAAAAAGCTTCTCCCGTAAAAAGGAAAGTCAGACCTGCAAGAATTAAAACTCCGGTTAAAAGTGTGGTTAGAGAAACAAAAAAACCGGTAGAGCCGAATCCGCTCGAAAATATTCAACTGATAATTTTGTTCAAAGACGGAACAAGGATTGAGCGACCGATGAGCGAAGTCTTGCGCGTCGGCGTTGATAAAGGCGTTTTAACTTTGATAACAAAAGACGGGGCGATTGCGCGTTACAGGATTTTAGACGTGGCGAAAATGACGATTGAATAAATGCAGATTTCAAATTCCGGTTTGAGTGATGTTTGCAACGTTGAGTTTTAAACTTTAATTTGGAATTTGAAATCTATATTTGAATTATGCGCAAATGAGAGATTACTGGCAAACCTCAAAACGAAAAATCGCTTTTCGGGGAAAAACGCTGGTAATGGCGATTTTGAACTTAACGCCCGATAGTTTCAGCGACGGCGGAAAATTTTTCTCAATCGAAAACGCTTTAAAGCAAGCCGAAAAACTCATTGAAGAAGGCGCGGACATTCTGGACATCGGCGGCGAATCCACGCGCCCGAACAGCGAAAGAGTTTCCACCGATGAAGAAGTTTATCGCGTCGTTCCGGTTATCGAAGGGATTTCCAAAAAATTTGACGTTCCGATTTCGATTGATACAACCAAAGCCAAAGTAGCGGAAAGAGCCGTAAATGCGGGCGCGGAAATTATCAACGACATTTCCGGCTTGCGATTCGACGAAAAAATTGCTGAAGTCGCGGTAAAGCACAATGCAGGTTTGATTCTAATGCACTCACGCGGCGATTTTGCGATGATGCATAAACAAACGCCGGTAGAAGATATTTTTCGGGAAGTTTGCGGTGGTTTTCGTCAAAGTATTAAAAAGGCGAAAAGTTTCGGTGTCAAACCGGAAAATATCGCGCTCGATATCGGCATCGGCTTTAGCAAAACTTTCGAGCAGAATTTGGAATTGCTGGCGAAACTCGATATGCTCGCCGCCGAGTTTCAAAATTTTCCGCTTCTCGTCGGCGCGTCACGCAAATCTTTTATAGGAGAAATTTTAGGTGATGCGCAAGCGTCGGAAAGATTAAACGGCTCGCTTGCCGCCGCCGCGATTTCCGTTTGGAACGGTGCAAACATCGTGCGCGTTCACGATGTTCGTGCGACAATCGAAACGTTGAAAATCGTCGAAGCCCTAAAAAAACATTTATGAAATTTATAAAATTTGCAGTTGTAACCGGTCTTTTCCTATTCGTTTCCGGTTTTACCGAATGCTACAAACCTGTAACGAATTCGGGCTTGCCGCCAAATATCAAAAAAGTTGCCGTCCCCGCATTTCAATTTGAAGTCAGAGGCGCACGTTACCGCGTCGAGTCGCGTTTTACCGAATCCGTGAGCCGCGAAATCATCAAGCGCGGTCGGGGTCTGAAAGTACAGGGGACGCGCGATGGCGCGGACGCAGTTGTCGAAGGCACTATACGCGATTTTAATTTTTCCGGCGTTTTGCTTGACCGACAGGGACGCGCACGCGTTTATGAAGTAACGATTACCGCCGCCGTAACCGTCCGCGATTTGCGGGAAAATAAAATTCTCTATGATAATCAAAATTTAATCTTCCGTGATTCATTTGAATTTAGCGAAGACCCGCGCTCGTTTTTTAACGAAGAAGACCCGGCGGTCGAACGTATGTCGCGCGCATTCGCCGAATCGATCGTTTCAACAATTATCAACGGTTTTGCCGTGAAAGAAGATAAAGGAAAATAAAACCGCAGAAAAATTGCAACGATAAATGGCGTAATAAAGAATCTATCATGCATGCACCACTTATCATTCATCATTCTTAAAATCTGCGGATCAAATTTTTTATGGCAATTTTAACTCGTGAAAATTTTCGCGAAAAATTGAAAAAGCGAGAAATTGCACCTCTGTATTTGCTATTCGGAGCGGAGACTTACCTGCGGGATTTGGCGGCGAAAACGATTGCGAATTTAGTTCTTGCGGATTCTTCTCTTAGAGAATTCAACGAAATCGAACACAGTTTGTCTGACAGCAAAGTTCAGCACGCGCTTGCAGACGCTGAACAACTTCCGATGATTGTTGCACACCGCGTTGTGAAAATTACAAACTTAGTAGTTTCTGCAAACGCAAAAAAAGATAATCTTAAGGAAGAAGACGAAGAAATTCTGACCAGGTATTTGAGGCGTCCATCGGAAACTTCCGTCGTAATTTTTGTCGCCGACGAACTCGACAAACGCCGTAAACTTTCCAAAATATTACTTGATAATTGTGTCGCCGTTGAATTTACGGAATTGTCTGATGTCGAATCAATCAATTGGGCGAGAACTAAATTAAAAGAGTTTGATGCCGAAGCCGACGAGCGCGCTTTGCGTCATTTGTTCGGATTAATTGGAAACGACGTTCGGCATTTGACAAACGAAATTGAAAAACTTGCCGTCGCCGCTTTGCCCGATAAACTGATTACTTTCGATTTGGTCGAATCGCTCGTTCCGAATTCGCGCACGATTTCTAATTTTGATTTAACCGATTACTTGCTTGCCAAAAATAAAGAACACGCGCTCCTGACTTTGAAGAAAATTTTGGACGACGGCGCAGAACCGTTGATGATTTTGGGTTTGATTGCAAACAATTTTCACCGTCTTTTTTTATCGAAAGAGTTGATGGGGCAAGGTGTGGAACGCCGCGAGGTAGCACGTATTATGAAATTGCCCTACACCAAACAGGAAGAATTTCTGGCAACAGCGCGCCGGGCGGATGCGGAAATACTCTCGCGCACGATGCGTAAAATCGCCGAAACCGATTTGGCAATCAAAACCTCGAAAGGCACGCCGCGCTTGCAGATTGAAATGCTGGTTTGCGAATTGACTGCATTTTGAGCTCCGAAATAATCTTTAAAATAAAAAATCGGAAACGAACTTGCTTAAGGCTCGTTTCCGTTCAATTAAAGGAGAAAACTATGAAGACATGAGGTAAAACTTTTTACTTTTCGGCTAAATTGTTAGTATGCGATGTTAAACGCGATTTGTAACGCGCAGCCGTATTTTTATGCAAAACACCTTTGTTGACTGCTTTGTCAATAATAGAAACAGTCGGGTTAAGAAGCTCCTGGCTTTGCGTGCGGTCGCTGCCTTCGATGGCGGAGCGAAGGCTTTTTACTTGTGTTCGCAATTTAGCGCGATTGCTGCGATTGACAGCTCGACGCTTTTCATTTTGCCTGACACGCTTTTCGGCTGATTTATGATTCGGCATTAAAAATTCTCCGTAAATTCTTTGTTTAACCAAGCAAAAAATTAACGCTGGTTAAGAAACTATTAAGTATAATTGTTGAGTTATACATTGTCAAGTTCGTGCTTTAGTAGTCCATTCTGGAAGTGAAGGCATGCATCATATCAACGAATAAAACGAAAATCGGCGGGTAAAAAACAAATTCTGGCTTTAGATTCGGGGAGAGAAAAGACGGCACGGCTTCGGCGATTACTATCTCAAAATAATTTCCGATAATAAGTCCGATGCCCAAACTCATACAAAATCCTAGAACGAGAAAGCCAATTGCCGAAGCGCGCGTGAATGGTTTTCTGACGGGTTCGGTTTCCTGCAAAATCGAATCGTGAATATCTTCGTTGGTGTATGTATAGCGCTCGGAAGCCGCGCGTAGCCGACCGGCGAGGTGGAAAACTCCGGCAATGAACAAAGCAAGCAAAATTGTTTTTCCGACTGCTTCCGAGTTTGCCCAAATCTCCGGTTTAAGGATAGCGACAAAACAGGTCGAAACGAAAAGCGCAACGGTGGGGAAAATAATTTTTTGCAAAGCAAGAGTTTCGCGGCGTTCGTCTGCAATCATACGGTCTATAATTTCGTTGTAGCGGCGGTCGTAAGCCATTTGCCGCCAGCGTTTTGCATGCGGGTTTTCAGAACTGAATACAGCTGTTTCGGTTTTGTTAAACTGCTGTCTGAGTAATTTTTTATCGTAATCAGCGCGCCTCTGTGGATTTCCCAAAACTTCGTAGGCTTTAGCTACACGAGCAAACTCGCGGGAAGAAATTTCCGCGCCGCCGTTAACGTCCGGATGAAGTTCGCGGGCGAGGCGACGATATGCCGATTTTATCTCGGCGTCTGAAGCCTTTGAGGATATTTTCAGAATTTTGTAAAAATCCGTCATCGCTAAAAAATATAGAATAAGGAGAGATGACAAGCGGGAGCGCGCTGCAATTTACAAGAAAATTGTAGCACAAAACCGCAAATTTTGAGAAAACAATTCGCGGTCAAAAGTTGGATTTATAAGTAAGAGAAACAGTTGTAATTAATTTAAATCGTCAATTTGTAAACTGATCGGATTTGCGCCGGCGATTTTTACGGCATCAATCACTTTTGCTACTCGTCCGTAATCAATTGCGCGCGGCGCTTTTATAAAAACTGTTTTTTCTATTTTTTCGCCTTCCGTTAAATCATTTCTCGATTCCGCACCTACGGAATAAGCGTGATTTTCCGAACGTTTTCGAAAAATTTCCGAAAGTTTTTCGATGAGTTTTTCCGGCGCTTCGACTGTTCCGAAATCGTCTTGATTGTTTATTTTTAAGGTCGCGTCGGAATTTATGGCAACGATTAGTGTGTGCGGATTTGGTATGCCGCCGTGTTTTGGTGCTTGTGGAATCTTTGCTTTAAAATCGGTCGGTTTAGCAGGCGAAATGACCATAAAAATAATCAGCAAAACGAGTAGAACATCAATCAATGGCGTTACATTGATGCTCGGTTTTATGTTGTTCATAGATTTTCTCCTTTGCGGTTTTAATCTTTTAGACACCGAATGAGAGAAAAAGTTCCCGAAAAAGATTTGTCAAAACTCGCACCAATCGGACGCTTTAACAAGACGCGGTTTGACACTGTCAACCCAATGACTATAATAATTTCTTTTGCCTTTTGCGCTGTTTGAAAGCTGTAGAGTATCCTTGAATTTTGTATGATTATTGATTTAACAACTCAGGAAAAATCGCGCACTTCGTTTAACTTTCTCCTGCAGCCGGACGAAATAAATCTGGAAGGCGAAGCGATAAAATTAAAAGCCGCGGTAAAAATCGAAGCGAACTTGACGAAAGGAATTGTGCAAACCGCTTTGCAGGGCGAAATTTTTGCTTGTGTCGAACTCGAATGCGGTCGTTGTTTGCAAGCGTTTGAAAATCATCTGGAAATTCCGGTTGAGGCGATTTTCGTAACGCCAGAATATTTTACAGAAGAAAAAGAAGCTCAACTGAATTTGCAGGACTTAGAAGTTTCAATTTTTGAAGGCGATAAGATAGATTTAAGAGAAGTCGCGCGCGAGCAGATACTTCTTGCCGTTCCGACGCAGGTTTTGTGCAGGGAAGAGTGTAAAGGTTTGTGCCAAAAATGCCGCGCGAACCGAAATTTGATAGATTGTAATTGCGAAGAAAAAGAAATTGACCCGAGATGGGCAAAATTAAAAGAGTTGAAATAAATGTTATGTTTCAAATTCCAAAATGAAACCCGTGAGTTATATGGAATTTGAAATCTGAAATTTTACGGAGTTATTATGCCAAATCCAAAAAGTAGACATTCA